>Ga0209750_1000035_pt1 | contig 90949 bp, 93 predicted proteins | sample YNPBryulayer2012_FD_185813 | JGI IMG/M metagenome (GOLD analysis project Ga0209750, IMG submission 185813) | Anoxygenic and chlorotrophic microbial mat microbial communities from Yellowstone National Park, USA - YNP Bryant MS upper layer 2012... ...
CTTGTTTTTGTGGCATCAATATCGATAATGAAACATTTAATAATTTTTTTAATTTTATAATTACTTAATTTGGCTGATTTAACAAGCATTTTAACTAGTATAGCAGATGCTATTCTAGTCTAGTGCCTTATTTTTTATTTTATAGCAATATTTAAATTGGGATCAATTTCTTTTGCTTTATTAAAATATTCTTGCGCCAGTTTATCATTACCATCTTCGTGATAAAGAATGGCTAAATTGGTTAAAATATCACGACTTTTGGGATTTTTTTTCAAATCTTCTTTTAGTTTTTGAATCTTTATCTTTCTTTGTTCATCTTCAAAAAAAACTTCTTTGGCAATTGATTGGTCAAATATTTGAGTAAATTTTTTTAACTCACTTTTGAAAAACGGCTGTTTTTTTATTTTTTTTAAATAAGAAATCACTGCTTCTTTTTCGTTATTTATTATTTCTTGATATAAAGAAGAGATGTTTTGAGAGAAATAAATGTTAATGATTAAGAAAATAAAAACAAAAGAAAATGTAAAAATTTTCAAAAAAGAGTCAAAATTATTTTTTTTATCTTTAACTTTCATTGGTATATTTTATTCTAACAAAAAAAATTTTTGCGGTTATAATTTTTATATGAGTCCTTCTTTAGATTATCAAATTTTTATTGATCGCTTAATAACAGTTTTTTTAGCGTTGGCGGCAGCTTTAATCGCTGGTCTTCTTACTCTTTTGGTTTTTTATCTTATTGTTTTGTACTTTCGAATCAAAAAAAGAGAACAGATCTCTTTGGAAATGGTTACCCTTGAAGTAAAACTACCAAAAGAGAATGAGATTAAAATTGATGCGGCAGAACAGATGTTTTCTTCTTTTTCTTCCTTAAAAAAATCAGGCTTTTTTTCGTTTTTAGAAGTGGATGATGTTTTGGCGTTTGAGATTGTTGGTAAGGAAGCAGATATTCGGTTTTATGTTTCGGCCCCGTCGCGTTTGATTGATTTGGTTGAGAAAAATATTTATGGTTTTTATCCCCAAGCTGATATTAAAAAAGTTGATGAGCCCAATATTTTTTCTGAAGATGGTAAAGTCTCTTTTGCGGGATTGGTTTTAAAAGACGTCCATTATTATCCAATCAAAGTTTACAAAGAGCTACCCACCGATCCTTTGGCGGCAATTACTTCGGCTTTGTCAAAAATGGGAGAAGGGGAGGGAGCGATGGTTCAAATTCTTATTCGTCCCGCATCAGGAAAAGTAAAAAAAATGGGAAAAGCTTATGTTTCCTCAACCAAAAAACAGGAGGCCGATCCACAAAAAGCTACTTTTAAAAACGACCCAAAAATTTTAGAAAAAATTGATGATAAAGCTTCAAAACCTCAATTTGAGGTGATAATTCGTCTTGTTGTTTCAGCCAAAAATAAAGATCTAGCCAATGCTCATCTTCGCAATCTTAAAACCGCCTTTTCTCAATTTAATTCTGATTTAAATGGATTTAAGGGAACAAGAATTTTGTTTGCCGGTGGCTTTATGATTAATTTTATTTATAAATTTTTTCCCATTATTGATTTGCCTTTTTTTAAGTCAATCTCCACTTTATCCTCTGAGGAATTAGCAACCATTTTTCACTTTCCCAATAAAACAATTGAAACACCCCATATTCAATGGCTGAAAGCAAAAACTGCTCCCGTTTCGGCCGAAGTTCCAACCAGTGGTGGGACGTTTATCGGTATTGGTTATTATCGAGGGATTAAACGACCAGTTTATATTTTGCCAAAAGATAGAATGCGCCATACTTATATTATTGGAAAAACTGGTGTGGGAAAGTCGGAACTTTTAAAAGAAATGATTAAACAAGATATTAAGGCTGGTTATGGAGTTTGTGTTATTGATCCGCATGGTGATTTGGTTGAAGATGTTTTGCGTTATATTCCACCAGAAAGGGCTGAAGATGTTATTTACTTTGATCCATCAGACACGCAACGGCCAATGGGTCTAAATCTTTTGGAGGCATATAATGAAGAGCAGAAACATTTTATTACCACTTCAATTATCAACTTAATGTACAAACTTTATGATCCCCAAAGAACGGGAATTATTGGTCCACGGTTTGAACATGCAGTAAGAAATGCGATGTTAACCGTAATGAGTGAACCGGGAACGACTTTTGTTGAGGTTGTTCGTTGTTTAACTGACCCAAAGTATGTTCAAGAGCTTTTACCAAAAGTTCAAGATCCAATTGTAAGACGTTATTGGACCGATCAGATTGCCCAAACCTCAGACTTTCATAAATCAGAAGTTTTGGATTATATCGTTTCTAAATTTGGTCGATTTGTTACCAACAAAACCATGAGAAATATTATTGGTCAGTCAAAAAGCGCTTTTGATTTTCGAAAAGTAATGGATGAGGGGAAAATTCTTTTAATTAATCTCTCAAAAGGAAAATTAGGTGAAGAAAACTCTTCATTTTTAGGTTTGGTTTTAATTCCCAAAATTCTTGTTGCTGCCATGAGTCGACAGGAGATTCCTGAAGAGCAACGGCGCGATTTTTATTTATATGTTGATGAATTTCAAAACTTTGCCACCCCTGACTTTGCCGTTATTTTATCTGAGGCAAGAAAATATCATTTGGGTTTAACTGTTGCCAATCAATTTATTGGACAAATGGAGGAGGAGGTAAAAAATGCTGTTTTTGGTAATGTTGGTACTTTAATTGCTTTTCGTTTGGGAGTCACCGATGCCTCTTATGTTCAGCGGGAGTTTCAACCGGTTTTTACGGAGTCAGATTTAATTAATGTAGAAAGATTTCATGCTTATATGAAAACAATTGTCAACAACGAACCAGTGCCTCCTTTTTCGGTTGATATGACCAAAGATATTGAGAAAATTAAAAAAGAAGCTAATGATAAACTGGCTCAAGCAATTGTTCAATTATCAAGATTAAAATATGGAAAACCAAAAGAGTTGGTTGAGGCGGAGATTGCCCAAAGAGCAAGACTTTAAATAAAAATTTTGCATTTTTTATCATGCTTATCTCATACCAAACCCAATTGATTAAAAAAACTAATTTAGCTTCAAACATTTATTTATTTGAATTTTCTTTAATTGAATCAAAAGAAATTAGTTTTTTAGCGGGTCAGTATTTGATTTTATTGATACCATCTAAGGGTGAGACTATTTCTCGATTGTATTCGATTGCTTCCCCACCATGGCAAAAAAATTCGTTTGAATTAGTGGTTGAGCTTTTTGATGGGGGTGTGGGCTCAACTTATTTAAAAAACCTAAAAATAGGCGATAAGGTTTTGTTTAAAGGACCAGCGGGTATGTTTATTTTAAAAGAAAATTCTAAAAACAAAGTCTTTTTTGCCACCGGTACCGGAATTGCTCCAATAAGAAGTATGATTATGGAAAGTCAAAAGTCACCCTTCGATTTGGAGGATAAAAGTCAAAAATTTCTTTTTTGGGGTCTTAGAAAAAAAGAGGATGTCTATTTTTTGGAGGAGTTTAAGAAAATAAAAGAAGAAGATAAAAATTTTGAATTTAAAATTTGTTTATCGAAAGAAACAAGTTTATCAAAAGTTGAGAGTGATTTTTTTTCTTTGGGTCATGTCGATTACGTTTTTGAAAAAGAGTTATTCCCAAAAATAAAAGAAACAATTTTTGATTTTGAGTTTTATCTTTGTGGAGGAAGGGGTGTTGTTGAGTCTTTGCGCCAATTTTTACTGAAAAAAAATATTCCTCAATCTGCTATTTTTTTTGAGAAATTTTAAGCTTCTTTTTAAATAGTATATAATATTGAAAATTAAACATTTTTATCATGGTTAAAAACGGAGTTCATATTTTTCGAAAGATTGTTAAAAACGGAGTAGAAATTAAAATAAAAAATAAAAAATATCTAACTAATTATCCCTCTTATGTGTGGGATAAATTTCCTAAATCTTTGCATAAAATTTTTGCCGACTCTCTAACATATATTGCCACCTGGCATTTACCTTTGGTTGAAAAAAAACCAGTAATTTATCATTTCCCTCATCCGCCGATTGAGTCGGTTTTTTTTAAGATCTTGGCTTATTCACTGCCGATGAATATTTTTGAAAATAAAAGTCTAAAAACTAGTGAGATTTTAAAAAACTTTTATAACGCGTTTTTTCAAACCTATTTTAAAGGAGTAAATTATTCTTATAGTGGTAAAAAAGTTAAACGGCAACTTAAAAACAAGGCTCTGCTTCTTTTTTCTTTTGGCAAAGAGTCGCTTTTAACTTATGGACTTTTAGATGAGCTTGGAGTTGATGTTATCCCAATTTTTATGCGCGAACCACAGTCGTCTTTTGAAAATACCCATAAAAAAAAGCTAGCTTATCGTTTTTATGAAAAATTTGAAAATGAAGTTTTATTTTTCCCGTTATCCTTTGGCAGATTGCGTCAAACCACTGGTTTTTTTTGGGGATGGGATATTATTCTTTCCCAATATGCGTTTGTTCTTCTTCCTTTTTATTTTTATCATCAAGCCCGTTATCTTTTTTTTGGTAATGAGCAAAGTTGTAATTTTTATCTAAAAGACAAAGAGGGGTATTTTATCAATCCCGTTTTTGAGCAAAGTGTTTTGGCGATGAAACATTTAGCTGATATTCCAAAACTTTTTTTTATCAACACTCATATTGGAAGTTTAATTGAACCGATTCATGAGATTTTTGCTTTATATATTCTTCACCATCGCTATTCTGAGATTGGCAAGTTTCAGATGTCCTGTTTTTCTGAAAGGGAAGAAGCACGAAAAAGACGTTGGTGTGGAGTTTGTGAAAAGTGTGCTCGAATTTATATTTTTTTAAAAGCCTTAAATATCTCTCCAGAAAGAGTTGGTTTTTACCAAAACGATATGCTTTCTTTAAAAAAGAAGAATTTATATGTAATTTTTAATGAAGAAAACGATCTAAGTTCCTATGGAGGATCGGGTCTTGGTAAAGATGAACAACTTTTGGCTTTTTACTTGGCTTATAAAAATGGGGTCAAAGGAGAGCTGATCGAGCTTTTTAAAAAAAATTATTTAGATGAGGTGGAAAAAAGAAAAGAAAAGTTAATTGAGACTTATTTTGGAATTTACTCATCTTATACTCTTCCTTCAACCTTAAGAAATCGAGTGATTAATATCTTTAAAAAAGAGCAAAAAAAAGTTTTAGATTATGTGAAAAAAATAATTAGCTAATAATTAAATTAGTCTTTTAAAACATACCACTTTTCTTTTCTTTCCTTTTTTACTTTATCCATTTCAACAATTTTTGGGTCAGCTTTTTCATAGTCACCAATTTTTCCCAAAGCAATTAAAACAAAAGGATTGTAATTTTTATCAACGAATTTTTTGGCTTTTTCTCTATCAAAACCAGCCATTTGATGGGTATAATAACCCAAAATTTGCGCTTGATAAACTAAGGCAGAAACTGCTTGACCCAAATCATACTGAGCATAAGCGTTTTTTCCATATTTATCTTCATCAATATAACAAGCCAAAATTAAAACTGGCGCTTCTTTTGCCCAAAAATTACCCTCAACTAAAGTCTCTGATAACTTTTCAAAAAAAGAAGAACCTTTTTTTGCTACATAAAAAAACCAAGGTTGACGATTGTAGGATGAGGGTGAAAAACGAGCGGCTTCTAAAATTATTTCAAGATTATTATTTGGTACTTCTTCATTGGAAAAAACTCTTGGACTAAAACGGGAAAGAAAAAAATCTGAGACATTTTTTTCACTTTTATATTTTCTTAGATCAATTATCGCTTGAGTTTTCATAAGTGATAACTTATACTTAATTTGTAATAGTTATAAATTATAAATAAATTTTTCTATGAAAACAATTGATTTTTCCTTAACCGATCAAAATGGAAAAGTTCATAAACTTTCTTCATATAAGGGAAGTTGGGTGCTTTTGTACTTTTATCCAAAAGACGACACTCCTGGGTGTACCAAAGAAGCCTGTGGTTTTCGCGATAGTTTAAATGAGTTAAAGAAACATAATGTGGTTGTTTTGGGAGTTTCGGCCGACTCAGTTTCCTCCCATCAAAAATTTAGCCAAAAATATAATCTTAATTTTCCTCTTTTGTCTGATGAAAAAAAAGAAGTCATCAAAGCCTATGGTGCTTTTGGTAAGAAAAAGTTTATGGGGAGGGAGTTTGAGGGGATTTTACGGATTAGTTTTTTAATTAATCCTCAAGGTGAAGTTGTTAAAAAATACGATAAGGTAAAACCAGAAACTCATGCTAAAGAGGTGTTGGAGGATATAAAAAATTTTTCAATTAAAAATGAATAAGAACCTAAAAGAAAATCAAGAAAATCAAGAAAGAAAATGTTTTATCCCCCTTCAAAACTGTCCTTTATGTGGGGAAAAAATCTCGGCCCTTCCTGGGATGCGCGATGCTATCTGCCAAAACTGTGGTTTTAAGGATCCTTGTTGTGAGTGAAATTATGATATAATTCATTTTTAATGAAGCTGTCGACTAAAAATATCCATCTTGGTCTTGAGGAAATTGATCCGGTTTTTGGCTCAGTTACCCCTCCTATTTTTACCACCTCCACCTATCGTTTTAAAAACGCGGCCCAAGGAGCGGCTCGTTTTTTAGGAAAAGAAAAAGGGATGATTTACTCTCGTTTTACCAACCCAACTGTTGATTTACTGGCAAAAAGACTAGCGGCCTTGGAAGAAGGAGAGGAGGCAATTGTTGTAGCTTCTGGGATGGCGGCAATTTCTTTAGTTCTTCTTAATTTTTTAAAAAAAGGCGATCATATTTTGGCTCATAAAGTGATTTATGGGGGTACTTTTGAGTTTATTAGTCGGATTTTACCAAGATTTGGGATTGAGGTTTCTTTTTGTGATTTTTCTTACGAGAAAGAAATTGAAAACTTTATCCAAAAAAATACCAAGATTTTATACTTTGAAAGCCCAACCAATCCTTTACTTGAGGTTTTAGATATAAAAAAGATAGCTTCTTTTTCTAAGAAAAAAGGATTAATGACTGTTTTTGACAACACTTTTGCGCCACCACCGCTTCAGTACCCTCTAAAACTGGGAGTTGATATTATTGTCCATAGTTTAACTAAATATATTGGTGGTCATTCTGATTTAATTGGTGGAGCAATTATTGGGGGAAAAAAACATCTTGAACCTCTTTTTCAAAAAAGCTTTATCTTTTTTGGCCCAACTCTTTCTCCCTTTTCTTCTTATCTTGCCTTGCGGGGGTTAACCACCCTTGAATTAAGAGTCAAAAAACAATCAGAAAATGCTTTAAAAATCGCCTCTTTTTTAGAAAAACATCCCAAAATTGAAAAAGTTTACTACCCAGGTTTAAAAAGTCACCCCAATTATCATTTAGCAAAAAAACAGATGACCGCTTTTGGTGGGGTTTTGTCGTTTGTGGTAAAAGGAGGCTATAATAAGGCCGAAAGTTTGGTCAATCGGGTAAAGATAATTAACTTAGCAGTTTCTTTGGGGGCGGTTGAGAGTCTTATCGAACATCCAACCTCGATGACTCATTCTGAGTTAACCCCCAATGAGCGAAAAAAGGCGGGGATTGAAGAGGGCTTAGTTCGGCTTTCGGTTGGATTGGAAGAGGTTGAGGATTTGATTGAGGATTTGGAGAGGGGGCTAAGTATAATATAAGTAAACTTTTAATATGATAGCTGAATTATCTGGAGGTTTTATTAATAGAGTTTATTTAGTTGATAGTGGGGTAAAAAAAGAATATGCTGGTGATGAAAAAGTGGGAAAAAGAGGATGGGAAAGGAGGAGACGTGGAGCCTTGGCTCTTAGACGTTTTCATCCATTGGGAATAGCTCCACAACTTTTTTCACTAGATGACAATTGTTTACTGCAAGAATTTGTAGAAGGAGTTAATTTAGAAAATTTATTACCTAATTTAAGTGATAAAGAAAAAGAAGAATTATTTCGCAGATTAGGAATGATTTTACATATGATACATATTCCTTTAAGAAGAAACCCGTTATATCTAAAAGAAGATCTTGAAAAAAAATGGGAAATGGCATTAATGGAAGTTAATAGGAATGGTCATTTTGATTTATCTAAAGTTAGATTAAGAGAAATCGATTGGTTTGAGGTTTTTAGTGTTGGCACAAGAAGAGTTCATAGAGATTTTTGGCCTGGTAATGTTATAATAACTCCTCAAGGTGAAATTAAAGTAATTGACTGGGAGCTAGCAGGTTTTGGTTCTCCTTATGAAGATTTTGCTATATTAGAATTGTGGACTTTTCCTAATCAGGGAAAAGAGGTGATATCTGCTTTTTGGGAAGGTTATGGGCAAAGGCCAAATGATGAAGTTACGAAAGCGTTTTTACAAAGAAGATTGATTCAATTTTTATCTACTTATAAAGGGGAAGATCCTATTGGTTTTTATGAAAATAAATGGAAGTTATTATTAGAGTTATCTCAATAAAATACAAATAAAATGAGAAAAAAAACACGGGCATTGATTGTGGATTTGGACGGGACTTTAGCGATATTTGAAGGAGTAAGAAATGGTTTGGATTTTAGTGATGTCACAAAAGACAAGGTAAATGAGGTAGTTAAAGAAGTTTTAATGATGTATAAAAAGTATGATAAAAAAAGAAAAATTATTGTAATTTCGGGTCGCCCCAACACTAAAAATGTTTACCAACAAAGTCTTTTTTGGCTTAAAAAAAACAAAATTCCTTTTGATAAGCTTTTTTTTAGTTGATAGAGAGGGTTTACCAGATGCGGAGAATAAAAAATTTTTTTACCAAACAAAGATAAAAGATAAATACCAAATAGACTTTGTTTTAGAAGATAGAAACAGTGTAGTTAAAATGTGGAGAGAAATAGGATTGGTATGTTTTCAGGTGGCAGAAACAAATTACTAAAAAATGAAAAATAACTCTTTAATCAAAACCTTTATCCAACTTTGCTCAATCCCAAGCCCATCGGGAAAAGAAAAAGAGATTGTTTATTTTGTTTTAACTAAAGTAAAAGATAAAGTCGATGAAGTTTTTGTTGATAAGGTGGGTAATATTTATTTAAAGATTTTAGGTAAAAATAGAAAATTTCTTCTTTATTGCGCTCATTTAGATACGGTTGAACCAGCGGGTAAGCAAAAAATTTTTGTTGAAAAAGAATTTATAAAAGGAGAGGGAAAGTATGTTTTGGGGGGAGATAATAAAGTAGCCGTTTCTGTAATTTTGGATTTTATTGAAAACTTCTATAGAAAAAAAGCTTTTAATAATTTGGAAGTGATTTTTTCCCTTAAAGAAGAAACAGAGGGTGGGTTAAGACATTTTCCCAAAGAAAAAATTCAAGCAAAACATGCTTTAGTTGCTGATTTATCTTTGCCGATTGGTAAAGTGATGACCTCTGGTTCTTATGTTGGGGGATATGCGATAAATGTTTCTTTTTCTGGTGGTCATGTTAGGCTTTTGGAAGAAAACATTACTCATCCATTAAACTTTCTTATTAATTTTGTTAAAAAAATCCCTTTTGGAAAAATAAACAAAGATACCATTGTTAATATTTCAAAAGTCAAAATGGGTGAAAGTTTTAATAGTATTCCTTCTTTGTTGTATTTTTCTGGCGAGATAAGAACTTATAATAAAAAGACCTATGAGAATTTTTTTAAAAAGATAAAGACGTTAACGCCGATTTTAGATAAGAAGTTTAATACTCAAAGTCAACTTGAGCTTTATCCTTATTGTCTGGGATATAAATTAAAAGACAAAGATCTTTCAACCATAAAAAAAGTCTTTCAAAAATTAAAAATTAAATTTGAGCCAATAAGAAGTTATTCGGTTGGTGATTTTAGTATTTTAAATGAGTGGGGAATAAAAACAATCAATATCGCCAATGGTAATATTAACGCCCATACTATTTATGAGAAAGTCCCTCTTTCCTCCCTTTTTCTTCTTCGAAAAATTTTTGAGGAGTATTATTTTAGTTTTTAATCAAGCCATATTTTAAATATCTTATAGTATAATATACTGCGTATGAATGCAATGAAAGAATTATTAACATCTTTACAAAATGTTTATCCTTATTTTATAGAAGGACTGCCTACTTTAACTGTTTCTCCTTTTGGTCCAAGAGGAGAGGGAAAAGGAAGAGATGAATTTATTAAAAATCTTTTTGAAGAGGCAGAAAGATATGGATTTAAATCACAAATAATAAGAGATGGCAACGTTTTTTCTTTAATTACTCCACCCGCCTCCCCTCATACAACGGAAATGATAAAGATTAACTTAAATGACCAAGAGGTTGAAATTCCAGCTCATTTAATTGTTTGGTGGGGTAAAGTTGGAGAAAGAATAGATTTTTTATCTCTTTCAAGAATGAAAGAAGAAGAGAGAAAAAAATTTTTTTCTTTAATTGGAGAAAATATTAGAATCGCATTCCAGTTTTTATATGATAACTTACCAGAAGAATATAAAAACAAACCAGACCAAGTTTTAGAAATATATGGTTTAGTCGGTCATGCCAATGAAGAAGAAAGAAAAAATAGTGGTTTATCAAGAGGCGCACAAAGTAATCCAGAAGGGCATATTAATATCTGTTTTCATCCATATGATAAATATAGAAAAAAAGTAGAAAAAAAAGGAATTAACGCGGCCGATTTTTTGAAACACACCGGAGTTATGGATACAATTTTAATGAATAACTTTGGTGATTTTTTTAGTCAAATAACTGGTCTTATTTTTAATATCCCTAATTTAAGCGTTTATTGGGAATTAAAACACGTTTCTTCCAAAAATCAAATTTCCATCTATGAGGGGTTGAAACTAAATTTTTATGAAAAACCTCTTCAATTAAACGAGGCATTAGAATTTATTGCTAAAATAGTAGGTTTTTATGATCAAATTTATGAGGATTTAAAGCAGGGATTTGAAAATTATTGGAAAAATATTGGTAATGAAAATAAAAAAACAGAAATGATTAGGGAATTAAAACGTTCTTTAGTTGAAAGATTAAGACAAATTGGAGTTAGAAATGTAGAAATGTTTGATCGACAAATTGATAGTTTGGTTGATATGACTTTTTCTTTTAGACCTACTTATCAACAACTTACAAATTGGGAGAAAGATGAAAATATCGATGAAAGTTTAAGAGACAGAATTTCTCGATTAAAGAATAAATATGAAAAAAGACGAAAAAGATTAAAATCAATGACTAATGAAGAAAAAAATGCATTTGTTGATAGAGTAGCTCGTTTTTATGGTGTTGATTCAATTGTAGCAGAAAGTTTAGTTTTAATGATTGAAAATCAAATTGCTGATCCAGCCGATGATTGGAAAAATATTAAATTTACCTTCCCCAATCAAATCTCTTTATCATGGATGATAGAAGAATATGAGATTGGCGATAACGGTGAAATTTTAGTTACAAAAATAACTGTTGCCCCTCGTTTTATGACCGAAAAAGGAGCTTTTGAGGATATTGGAGGAATGAGAGTGATAAGAAAAGAAGGGAAGTAGGAATTATTTTCTTTGACAAGTGTTTATCCCAAAAAGAGTATAAAGACCACAAAATTGGAAAAGGCCGGTTAAGATAAGGGCAATGCCTAAAATTAAAAGAACCCATCTTGGCCAGGCACCAATTTGAGTAGCCAAAAATACAAAAACCACTCCCAAAATAATCCTTATTTTTTTATCAGTCTCCCCGACATTTTTTTGGATTTTCATAGATTAATAATAGCATAGTTATTTAAAATCATTTTTAAAATAACTTTTTAAATTTTCTCTTACCCAATCATAAAAATCTATTTCTAAAAATCCAAGAAAATCTTTAAAATTTTTCTTTTTAGAAAGTTTAAAATTATAATCTCTTACAAACTCATAAAATGTTTTTTTAATTTCTTTTACGGTTATAATGTGAGACATAATATATTTTTATTGACTATAAGAAAAATTTAAATAAATTTTTTTTAATTTGAAATAAATATCAAATTCATAACGAGAAAGAAAGATTTGTAAAGCAAATAAAATTTCTTTTTTTGTGATGTTTTTCCTTATTCTTGTTTTTTTATGAATTTCTTTAATAATAAAATCCCATTCTTTTTTAAAATTAGTTTTTTTCATTTTTTTCTTTGAAATATGTTCTTGATAATTTTTAGCTTAAAATATTTTGCATATTCTTATTTTATACCCAATCAAAATATTTTTGTAAATAAGATTTAATTTTTTTCTTAGGAGATTATTTATTATATTATGTTGTTTAATTTAAAAATTGTATAATAGGTTTATTAAAATCATTATCAATCTTTTAAATTAAAGATAATGAATTTTAATCAAAAAGACTATCAAACACTGATTTTTGCTTCTTTTCTTCATGATTTTGGAAAGTGTATCCAACGCTCTTCTTCTTTTCCTGGCATAAGTCATGAGGAACTTTCTTCTATCTTTACTTCAATATTAAATATAAAAAATAGGACGTTGGAAAAAGAGATTGATTTTAAAAGAGCAGAGGAAATTATTGAAAAAAGTCATCAAGAAAGCGATGATTATCTTACCAAAGTTTTAAAAAAAGCTGATGCTTTTGCCTCAAAAATTGAAAGGGAGACAATAGAAAGTAATCAAAAACCAACCGAAGTAAACATAAGAAGTATTTTCCCTTATATTAAAAAGAAAGACAACGGCAGCAGTAAATTACCTATTGATTATTTCTATAAGGTTTCTTCAATATACAACTTAGAAGATGAATATTTTTTTGCTAAAAAGAAAGAAGATTTTTTATCCCACGAAAATGAAAGAGATTATCGTAGTCTTTTATCCAAGGAAAATCTTGGGTTTTTGATAAAAGAACCACTAGAAAAAATTGATTTTGATTTTTTAAATCTAATGAGTTTTTTGGATGAGGTTTTTTACTTTTTACTTACTTCTATTCCTGAGGATAGGCGTGATTTGTATTACTTTTCTAATCTTTATGATCATTCCAAGCTTACCACTATTTTTACCCAAAGTTTTTACTTTGAAAGTAAATCAATCATTTATCTTAAGTTTGACATTGCTGGTATTCAAAAGTTTATTTACAAAACTAAAACAAAAAACGCAGCAAAGATTTTGCGAGGAAGATCACTATTTTTACAACTTTTAAATGATTTGATTACCTTTTATCTTTTAAATCATAAAAAATTAAAAAGAGTGGTCTTACCACAAAACCAACTGATAAACTTTGGTGGCAATACTGTTTTTTTGTTACCAGAAACTGACCAAATAAATAAGGAGGTTTTGTTGTCAATTATTAAGAGCTTCACCTTGGACTTATTAAAAAATTTTGGCTTGACCTTGCGATTTAACCTTTCTGTTTTAAGTATTAATAATATTAATAACCCCAATTACTTTAAAAAAGATTTTCTTAACGCTCTTTTTCAACCAGTTAAACCTCATGACGATCTTATTTTTGAGATAGAAGCTTTAAATAAAGATGAGTATATGTTTTTGGACTCAGAGATCTGTGATTATTGTTTAACCTATAAAGGGACTAAAAACGAGGATGGAGAAAACATATGTTATCAATGCGATTTTTTCAAAAATCTTTCTTTTCATTTTAAAGAAGAAAGAGATGTTTTGGTTTATGAAAAGAAAGATGGTTGGAAAGAAAATGATGTTTTTCCTCTTTTTGGCGATTATTATCTTGGTTTTGATAAAGGTTTAAAAGACGCAGTTTTTTCTCTTAAACCTTATGAAAAGATTATCAAAAAATCTCAAAATAAAAAAGAGACATTATTTTACTCTTACCCCTCAAAAACAGTCTTTTACGATATCTTTGTGCCAGCTGAAGAAGATGGAAAGACAATTGATTTTGAGAAATTAAGTAAAAAAGGTGAAGGCGCTAATCTTTTGGCGCTTATTAAAGGCGATGTTGATAATATGGGGGAGATTGTTAAAAGTATTTTTGAGCCAAAATATCCTCTTTTGGAGACTAATAAAAGTAAACAAAAAATTGCTCAATATTTAGGATTTGCTAGAAAAACCAACCTTTTCTTTCAAGCTTATTTACCAAAGCTTATTGAAAAAGAGTTTCAAAATAATAAAGACAAGGCTTATTATATGATTTACTCAGGCGGTGATGACTTTGTTTTGGTGACCTATTGGAGTAATGTTTTTGATTTTATCTTTAAACTTAATGAAAAATTTAAGAAATTAACTTGCAATAATGAACAGATGAGTTTTTCAGTTGGGATATCGCTTTTTAAAGATCATGAGCCTTTGATTAAAGTGGTTGAAAAAGCAGAAGAAAAATTAAAAAAAGCAAAGATTTTTAAAAATCGGGCGGCTTTTCTAGATTCTGTTTTAACCATTGATGATTGGCGAAAAATTTATGATTTATCTTCTCAATTTAAAGTTTTTGGTGATGATATCCCAACCTCTTTTTACTATAAAATATATCAACTGGCTGATGGTTTGAGTGAAGAAGATGAGTATAAGAATAATTTATCAATTAATATGATGCGCTACTTTTTCTTAAGAAATTTTGAGAGTTATGAAAAAAATATAAAAGAAGAAAAAAAAGATGATTTTGATAGTCTTAAAAAAACTTTGCGTCTAATTTTTGGTTTGGATAAAGATGAGGAAGAAAAAGATGAAATTGATTTTTTAAGAAAAAATTTGAAGACTTTAATGGAGATTATAATTTTATCAAGGCGAGAAAGGGGGTGAAGCAAAAGTTTTATGTTTTACCTTGATGATAACTATAAACCAAGCAAAAATATATTTGATAAAGTTGAGGAGTTAAATTCGTATTTATTACCAGAAAAAACTCAAACAAGAAAGATTGTTGATATCTTAAAAAATGCTGTTGAATCTGAAGAATCTAATGATAAAAACATTTTATATTATCAAGTAAAGCTATCTCAAAAAAGAGTTTTGTATCAACTTTTAAAAGACGAAAGACTTAAAAAAAATACTAAATTAATTGATTTTTTTAAGGAAATTACTGAAAAATTCTTATCAGATTTAAACAATCTAAGCGACGATAAAATAGGTGCATTGATAAAAGTATATAAAAATCTTTTGGATCTTATTATCGTTAAAAGTTTAGAAAAAAGTCAAAATGAAAATCCAAAGATACACAATCAAAATCAAGGTTTTAACCGGTCTTCACATTGGGGCGGGCAAGGGAGGTGATTTTGAGATTGGGGGGATGGATAATCCGGTGGTTAAAGATTTTGAAACAGGTTATCCCTATGTTCCTGGATCATCGTTAAAGGGAAAGTTAAGGAGTCTACTTGAAATTAAGTATGAGAATGATCAAGAAAAGCTAAATTTGATTGAGACATTGTTTGGTAAGCCAGCGGAGGAGAATAAGGACCAAAAGAGCAGTTTTAACTATACTGTTGTTTTAATTCGTGATTTATTTGTTGATAAGAAAACCGAGGAAAATATTAAAAAACTAAAACAACAAGGAAAAGCTATCACCGAAGAAAAAATGGAGGTTTCTTTACATCATTATAATAAACAAACAAATAAAAGAGAAAGAAGTAAAAAAACAAGTCCACGGCCATCAGAAAGAGTACCAAAAGGATATAGTTTTGAAGGGGAAGTAGTTTTTCGATTTTTTGACGAAGAGGCCAAGCAAAAAGAAAGTCAGCTGGTTGAGCTTTTTAAAGAAGGAATTTCTCTTTTAAACGAAGACTATCTTGGTGGTTCGGGTTCGCGAGGTTATGGGCGGGTACAAGTTGAGTTGTTAGAAACAAATGAGTAAAATTTACAAAGCCACCATTGAGGTTGTCACTCCAGTTCATATCGGTGTTTTTGATTTTGATTATTTTTCCTTTTTTCAAAAGGAGGGCTATCTTTATGTGATTGATTGGGTAAAAGTTTTTAGGCATAAGACTCTTTTTGATAATTTAAAGTTAATTTTGGATAAACAGTTTGATAATGAGGAAGAGTGGTTTAATTACTATAAGAATGAGTTTATTGAAAGATATAAAGAAGAGATAATTAAAAACAATCTGATTACAGAAAGGATTAAAATCAACAAAGGCCTAAACAAAGAAATTACCTCCTTTCATCGAAATCTAAAGTTTCATATTCGTTACTTTGATTTTGAAAAGGGAAAATACATTCCCTATCTTCCTGGTTCATCGATTAAGGGAGTTTTAGGTGAGATTTTTCAGCTTAGCAAAGAAGATGCAGAAAAACTTTTAGTCTCTGATTTTTATCAAGAAAATGAAGAGGAAAGAACTGAGATCATGGAGGCACAAAGGTATCATTATCTTAAATTAAGCTATAGAGGGCCTAAAAATCTAATTGAGGCATTTGTCCCTGGAACTAGATTTATTGGGGAAATAAAAGTTTTAGATGAAAATAGATTGTTTTTTGATTATCGAAAGATTTTTTATTATGTAAAAAATAATAACAAAAAATACTTTGATATTCTTTTTAAAGAGAATAAAGAGATAAATGATTATATTGATAAAATAAGCCAAAATAAAATTTTCTTTCTACTAGGATTTGGTGTTGGCAGAGACTCTTATATGGTAAAAAAAAGAGATTATCAACCTAAAAAAACGATTTTAGTAGAAAAAGAAACAAAAACAAAATATATAGAAAAAGAAACAAAAACAAAGTATAAAGTATTATTTAATGATAAAAAGATGCCTTTGGGATTAGTAGTTATGTCTTTAGAAGATAAATGACCAATTTTTCTGATTATATTTTAATTTTTAATCAAAAATCACCTTTGATTAATCGGCTAACCTCTGATACGTTGATGGGGGGATTTTTGTATTATTTAAGCCTTTTTAATAAAAAAAAGTTTTTAGAGTTTTATGATAAATTTTGCCTTGGGGAACCACCTTTTTTAACCTCATCTTTTTTTCCTTACTTTTATCTGCCAGTTAATGGTAATTTTCTTCTTTCTTTTGTTGAAGAAAAAGAAAATCTATCAATGGTTAAAAAAATCAAAAAAATAAGCTTTGTTGAGGAGGGATTTTTTGAAGAAAAAGATAAAAAAGGCTTTCTTTTTAGAAAAATTGAGGAAAAAGATGAGAGTTATTATCTTCATGTAAAAAGAGAGATGGTTAATATAAAAGATAAAAAAGAAAACCAAGGTCAGGCTTTGCCCTATACCATCGATGGCTATTATTTTAAAGATAAAAAAGGCTACTTTCTTTTGCGGATTTTTGAGGAAAAAGAAAAAGATTTTATCATTGACTTTTTTAAACAAATCTTTAATTTTGGGATTGGAAAAAGGGTGAGTGTTAATTTTAATCACTTTGAGTTTGAGGATTTAAGAAAAATAGAGGTAAAAAATGAGGGTGAGTCTTTTTTAAATCTTTCTTTTTGTCAATTTAAAGGTGAAGAAAAAAATTTGATTGAGCCTTTGTTTTTTGATATTGAGGAAAAAAATCCTCGTTTGGGGCCGATCTTTTCTTTGGGCAGACCCTTTAAAAAAAGTTTTTTTGGGATAAAAGAAGGAGGAGTCTTTAAAGCCAAAGATAAAAGACCATTTTTTGGGATGGTTAACAAAAGTCTTTATCCAAAAGAAAATTTTTTACCAATCCAAATTGTCTATTGTTTGCCCTATTACTTTTCCTATGAAAAAAATTTTAATTATGACTTTGGGGACAACTGAGGCAAGAAAGATGAGTGCCTCTTATCGTCTTTTGTTTGAGGGGGAAGTTTTTGATGAGGTTTTGATAATAAGATCAGAGCATAAAAATTCACAAGATCAAGAAAAAGATATTAAAAAATTGAACAAAGGCAATCCAGTTAAGACCTTTATCCTAACTAATCCTGAAAACATTGAAAAAATTATCAGTGATTTAAACTTTAAAGAAAACTCTTTTTATGATTATGTCAAAGAAAAAAGTAAAGATGAAATCGCATTCATATTAGATATTACCGGTGGTACTAAATTGATGTCAGCGGCTGTTCTTTCTATTTTACAAAAGTTTAAAAATTTAGAAAAAGTAAGCTATATCACGGGCCAAAGATCAAAAGAAACAGGCAAGGCAATAGGTGCTTTTCGAAAAGAAGAGGCCAGAAGTTTTAATGTTAAGTTTTTCTTAAACTTTCCCACAATTTTAAATTTTTTAGAGAATAAGAACTATATTTTACTTGCCTCTTTTTTGGATGATTATAAAGGGTTTTTTACCAGTGAAAAATGGCGGCTTTTTATTGAGTTGGTTTATTTTTATCGTGATTTTTTATTGGGTAGATTTGAGTCGCTAAAAAACGATAAGTTTTTAAAGGAAGCTTATGATAAAGATTTATTGGCAGAGGTTGTTTTAAATAAAGATGCGGTAGAAAGTTTTTTTGTCAACTTAAAAGGGTATCTTTATATTCGTTATTCTAAAAAAAATTTAACTAATGAAGATAAAATCGGTCGGGCTTTGTTTGAGGTAAGGTACTTTTATGATCGGTTTTTTAGTAGTTTTAAGAACAATGAAAAGATTTTGGCTTTGGGATACTTTTATGTTTTTTTTGAAAAATTGATAAATTTGGTTCTTTTAAAAGAAAATTTAAACCTCCCATTTGTTTTTAATAAAGATACATTTTATTTGCTTTATGGAGAAAAAATTGTAGGAGTTAAAGAAAAAATTGATTTGATAAAAGATGCTTCGATAAAGGGGTTTTTTTCTGATTGTTTGGAAAAGGTAATAAAAAGAAGGAATATAAGTATTATTGGTCATGGGGAGGTTTTTCCTCAAGAGAAGATTTTTGATGATATTTTATCGTTCTTAAATAATACTAATTTAAAAAAATTATTTTTTGATGATTTGAGTAAAGAGTTGACTTTAGTTTATCCGGAATTTAATTTGAAAAATATCTTTTTTAGCTAACCTTCTTATTTTTTGCACCTTAACAATTGGGTTTTTACAAGTTTAGCCAAGTCTTTGATTTTTATTTTGGTATAATAATCTAAATATTAGAGGCTGTCTAAAGTTTATAAACCAAGTAAGGGATTGAAACTTTTACTTTTCATTAAAAAAAACACCCCTCTTTTTAAAATAGTCTAAAGTTTATAAACCAAGTAAGGGATTGAAACAAATAAGCTTTGTTGAGGAGGGATTTTTTGAAGAAAAAGGTCTAAAGTTTATAAACCAAGTAAGGGATTGAAACCAAAAATGGAAATATCCTGTCTGGCTTGCCTTTGAATATAGTCTAAAGTTTATAAACCAAGTAAGGGATTGAAACTCAAAGAGACCCGACGTTGATATTTCATATTTTAAAATTGTCTAAAGTTTATAAACCAAGTAAGGGATTGAAACTTTTCTTCCACCGAAAGGTTTTTTCCGATCGAAAGTAATTCGTCTAAAGTTTATAAACCAAGTAAGGGATTGAAACTTAATTTTCCTAAAAGAAAATATATTCTTGTTTGAATTAAAGTCTAAAGTTTATAAACCAAGTAAGGGATTGAAACAGAAGTTTAAAACAACAAATATTAAAAACCCCTTGACAAATGTCTAAAGTTTATAAACCAAGTAAGGGATTGAAACCAAAATTATAGATTTGCTTTCCAAATTTTTTGTTTTATGTCTAAAGTTTATAAACCAAGTAAGGGATTGAAACCTTCAGTCTTAAAAAGCTTTTCGATTTCCGGGACAGTTTGTCTAAAGTTTATAAACCAAGTAAGGGATTGAAACTAACCATCCCACAACTGGCTAAAAAATACGATCTTCATGTCTAAAGTTTATAAACCAAGTAAGGGATTGAAACTGTTTTTTTGTTTAACACCGCATATAAAGTTTTAGGTGGGTCTAAAGTTTATAAACCAAGTAAGGGATTGAAACCTAATGGGAATTTTTTATCAAATTGAGTAATCCGCCAAGATAAGTCTAAAGTTTATAAACCAAGTAAGGGATTGAAACCAATTCTTCTTTGCTTAAAATTTTACCTTCTGGTAATCTCTGGTCTAAAGTTTATAAACCAAGTAAGGGATTGAAACCGGAATATACTAATAGAACTTGTTATGGGATTGAAATAGACCGTCTAAAGTTTATAAACCAAGTAAGGGATTGAAACTATTCTTGATTGACAAATGAAGGATTGAAAACTCCAATTTCGTCTAAAGTTTATAAACCAAGTAAGGGATTGAAACATTCTTTCCGTTATTTTCAACCTCATAATTTTCCATCATAAGTCTAAAGTTTATAAATCAAGTAAGGGATTGAAACCTTTTTTATAATGGTTAAATAGTAAACTATCATTCCAAATTGTCTAAAGTTTATAAACCAAGTAAGGGATTGAAACTTTCATTAAAAAAATACCCCTTTTTTTAAAATAAATGTCTAAAGTTTATAAACCAAGTAAGGGATTGAAACAAGTAAATATATATTGCTTCTAACTCTGGACGGAATTCTTGTCTAAAGTTTATAAACCAAGTAAGGGATTGAAACATATGAAAAAACTAAAAACAAAACCATCAAAATTATAAGGTCTAAAGTTTATAAACCAAGTAAGGGATTGAAACTAAAATGAAGAAGTTTTTAGAAGAAGAAGGATTGTCAGTCTGAAGTTTATAAACCAAGTAAGGGATTGAAACGCTATTAAATCCAAAACCTCATCCGATAAAACTTCATTTTTTGTCTAAAGTTCATAAACCAATTAAGGGATTGAAATTCTTTATTCAAAAAGTTCAAAACTCTCTTTGCTATTTTCGTGTCTGAAGTTCATAAGCCAATTAAGGGATTGAATAATTTTATTTTAGAGAAGTATGGTAGTGCATCTTTAGATTTTTTTAAAATTAAATATTTATGATTATTAAGGTTATAAGTTTTCTAAAATTTTTTATAAACCAATGAAAATCAACCTCTATCTTTATACCCAAGGATTAAGTCTTGGATTAAAAGATGGGGAGATTTATGTTAAATCAGTTGAAGGTGAGATTTTAAAGACTTATCCATCTTGCCTTATTGGAATAATATATGTTTATGGTAATATTTACCTTACCACTCAACTAATAAGACATCTTTTAAAAAACGAAATTCCAGTAGTTTTTTTATCAACAAAAGGTGATTACATTGGCAGCCTTCTTTCCATCACCAACAAAAAACATCTTTTAAAATACAGACAGTGGGAGGTTTTTAAAGACGAACAAACAAAAATTTTTTTAACCAAAGAGATACTTTTTAAGAAATTTGAAAAACAAAAAGAATTTTTATATCAACAGTATAAAAATAGTAATAAAATTGATGATTTTTCCTACCTTAAGAAAGAACTAGAAAACACTTTTTTAGAGTTAAAGCGATGTCATCAATTTGAAAAACTCAATGGGATTGAGGGCTATTTTAGCCGGTTATATTTTTCCAACTTAGGCAAGTTTATAAAAAATCCTGATTTTTGCTTTTATGAACGATCAAAATATCCACCAAGAGATGAGTTTAACTCTCTTTTAAGCTTTGGCTATACCCTTCTTGTCAATTTTATAACTGGTCTAATTTTTGGCCAAAACTTAGATCCATATATTGGTTTTTATCATAAAAACGACTACAACCGACCAAATCTTGCTTTAGATATTATGGAGCCATTTAGAGTTTATATTGATAGAATCTGTTTTTCTTTAGTCAATCTTAAGATTTTAAAAAAAGAAAACTTTAAAAAAGAAAATGATCTAATTCTTATTGATGATAATGGCATAAAGGAAATCAGTAAAAAATTTCAAAAAGATTTTTTAAACAACAAGCATATAGTTGATAATTTAGAAAAAACCTTAAGTTTTGTTATAAAAACAATCAATGAAAAAGCCACCGTTTTATCTTTGTAGTTTTGATATCTCTGATAACAAGAAACGAACAAAAATGGTTAAGTTTTTAAAAAAAATTGGCTATCGACTCCAAAAAAGCGTTTTTATTATTTATCCCGAAGAAAAAATAAAAGAAAAAATCTTTAATTTTTTTAAAAAAATTAAAGATAAAAAAGACAAGTTAGGATTATTTTTCATTTGCGAAAATTGTCAGAAAAAAATCAATCATTTACCAAAGATTAAAGAGCAAGATTATGAGATAATATAAAGACAACCTATGTTTTATTCACTGGTTTTAAAATTAAAAAACTACCCAAAAGAGATTAACTCCTATTTTTTATACAGTGCTTTTTTAAAAGAGATTGATCGTTATTTTGAGGAAAGGTCAGAAAAATACCATCAAAAAAACCAAAAAAAACCCTTTACCATAAGCCCAGTTTATGAGATAAACAATCAATTCTTTCTTCGCTTTACCTTTTTAACCGATGAGATTTTTAACATTGGATTTTATATTTTTTCCCATATTGATTACTTTAAGATAAAAAATAAAAAACTTGAGATTGAGAATGTTCTTATAAAAAAAAGCAAAAACTTACCAGCTTTGGTTAATAAGATGATTGATAACTTAGATTATCAAAAAAGCCAGTTGGTAAAAGATAAAAAAGTCATCCTTGACTTTAAAACACCAACTCTTATCCGACAAGGAAAAAACTACATTAATTATTTTGATAAACAAAGTTTTGATGGTTCTTTTTTAAAAAAACAAAAAGAGATTTTTGGAAGAGAGATTATGCCTTGCCCTAAATATCAGATAGTTTATATCAAAACCTTAACTAAAAAATATGATCTTCCTCCTTTTAATCAGTTTTTTGGTTTTGTGGGTCAGGTAAAAATAAATCTTCAAGAAGGTGATTTAAACTACTTTAAAGCCCTTTCTTTTTTTTGTACCGGTATCAAAACCACGATGGGGATGGGGCAAGTTTTGGTTGATTTTTAGTTTTTTATCCCCAAAATCTCACTTAGTCTTTCTTTATCAAACCCGACAATATACTCTTTCTTACCATTATCATAAACAATTTCTGTCACGGGCACTCCCATTTGCCCGGTTTTTCTAACCATTTCTTCACCAGCATAGGGATTTAAATCAACTAAAGTATACTCATATTTTATCTTTTGACTATCAAGCCAGGAGGCTTCCATTTTACAATATGGACAGGTGGTTGTGGCGTAAAGTTTGATTTTTTTTATTTTATTCATAAGCTTTTGTAAAAAACTAATAATTTTTCGGCAATTTCGGCGACATTTTTTTTATTTAACTTATAATAAACTTCTTTTCCTTTTTTATAACAAGAAACAAGACCCCAGTTTTTAAGTTTTTTAAGGTGTTGGGAAACAGCCGATTGCGACAAGCCACAATTTTTTATAAGCTCGCCAACATTTTTTTCTTTTTCTTTTAGACAAAGCAAAAGTTTAATCCTTGGTAAAGAGGAAAAAGCTCTTAAAATATAGGGATTTTTCTTCATAAAAATATATTAGCAAATACTAATATTTTAGTCAAGAGATTAATTAAAAATATTTTTAAAAAGAAAAAATTGAGTTTATATTGTTTTAATACGATTGAAAAATACTAAATTGATTTTTAAGCTTTCAATTGTTATCATTGTTACATATGACATACCAAAAATATATTACTATTGATCCAAAAATTATGGCGGGTAAACCGGTAATAAAAGGAACCAGGATTCCTGTTGATTTGATTATCAAAAAACTGGCTCAAAAAATGGATATTGATGAAATATTAAAAGATTATCCTCGATTGACTAAAGAAGCAATTCAGGCGGCTTTGTGGTATGCCGGTGAAATTATAAGTAAAGAGGAAGTCTATCCGGTTTCTTTATGAAGTTTATTGTAGATGAGTCGGTAGAATATCGTTTGGTGATATTTTTGCGCAATCTTCATTACAATGTTCTTTCAGTTGCCGAAAAATTTTCTGGATTAGATGATAGAACTATTCTTCAAATTGCTAATAAAGAGAAAAGAATTTTAATCACCAACGATAAAGATTTTGGTAAGTTAATTTACAAGTTTAATTTTCATTATTACGGGGTGATTTTATTCCGGTTAGATGAAGAAAATTATAAAATAAAAATTAAAAGATTAACTTGGCTTTTAAAAAAATTTAAACATAAAATAAAAAACCATTTTATTGTTATTAAAAAAAATAAAGTGAGATTTATTGCTTTAAAATAATTATGTTAGATAATCAAAACGATCTTCAATTTCTTTTTAAAAAAGCCTTGTATTTTTTAAAATTTCGACCACGGACGAAAAAAGAAGTTTTTGACTATCTTTTAAAAAAAATAAGAAATACTTCTTATTCAACCGATGATATAAAAAAAGTAATTGAAAAATTGAAAGAAATGGATCTTTTAAACGATAAAAAATTTATTGAAGACTATGTTTCTTTTTACTCAAAAAATAATCCCAAAAGTAAAAAAGTTTTGACTTTAGAACTTTTAAAAAAAGGAGTTAATAAAAATTTAATCGATGAATATTTTTTAAGAAATCAATTAGATGAGGAAGAGCTAGCTTTTTTATTATTAAAAAAACGCTTTCAAAGATGGGCTTTGATTGATAAGAAAAAAAGATTAAAAAAAGCCTTTGATTTTTTGGGAAGGCGCGGTTTTAGTTTTGAGACGGTTAAAAAAGTTATTGAAAAATTGGAAGAATCAGGTAAAATAGAATTAAATATTTAAAAGTTTGCTTGAGAGGATTAGAAAGTTTAGAATTTTTTAATTTAATTTATGACCACTTTCAGTTATCATTATAATCGTTGGTTTTTTTTGGAATCTTTCTAATCTCTTCTCAAGCAAAACTTAAATTTTAAATTTATGCTACAAAAAATTTTTCGCCGATTTGTTTTTGATCGTGAACAACCAAAAAAAATCATTGCTGAGGCTGAAGAAAAAGCAAAATCGATTTTGGCCAAAGCCGAAGAAGAGGCAAGAAGATTAATAAGTGAGGCGATGAATTTAGAAAAACAGTTGGTTTTTAGAGAGCAGCAACTTGAAAGAAAAGAAGAAGCGTTGGAAAATGAGAAAAAGACAGTTCAAAAAAAATTATCTGAAATTGAGGAGATAAAAAAAACACTGGAAAAAACGAGAGAGGAGATGAAGGCAAAACTGGAAAAAGTGGCCAAACTAACTCAGGAGGAGGCAAAAAATTTGTTGCTTTCTTTTTGGGAAGAAAGATTAAAAGAAAAGATTGCCAATCAAATCAAAGCAGCTGAAGAGGAAATAAAGGCAAAAGCCGATGAAAAAGCCAAGGAGATTTTGGCCGATGCCATGCGCTATGGAGCAACAGACTATGTGGCCGAATACACTTTAGCCACAGTCAATCTTCCCGATGAGTCTTTTAAAGGAAGAATTATTGGTAAAGATGGTCGCAATATCCGGGCGTTTGAGTTGGCAACCGGGGTGGATATTGATTTAGAGGAGGAAAAAGTGATTAAAATTTCTTCCTTTGATGCTATAAAAAGGGAGGTGGCCCGTGTTTCTTTGGAAAGGTTGATCAAAGATGGTCGGATTCAACCACAGCGGATTGAGGAAATTGTTAAAAAAACCAAAGAAGAGATTGAAAAGGTAATTTATAAAGCGGGGGAGGAGTTAATAAGAAAGGTGGGGGTTTATAATCTGCCTTCGGAAATTACAAGACTTTTGGGGCGGTTTAAATATCGTTATTCTTATGGTCAAAATATGATTGCCCATACTTTAGAAGAAACAAGAATTGGCGTGGCGTTGGCTTATGAGCTAAAGGCTAATGTCAATGTCGTTCGTCTTGGCTGTCTTCTTCATGATATTGGCAAAGTGATTACCGACAAAGAAGGATCGCATGTGGAGCTTGGGGTAAAGCTTTTGGAAAAATATCACTTTCCCAAAAAAGTAATCGACTGTGTGGCCGCTCATCATGAAGATATTCCTTTTCCTTCAGTTGAGGCGGTGATTGTTTATATTGCCGATGCTGTATCGGGTGGAAGACCAGCCGCACGCCATGAAGATTTTGAAGAATATTTAAAGCGAATCAAAACGATTGAAGATGTGGCCAAATCGAAAAAAGGAGTGGCTGATGCTTATGCGCTACAAGCAGGAAGAGAACTGCGAGTTATTGTTAAACCACAAGAGATAGATGATAATGAAGCCAAAATATTAGCAGAAAAAATAAGAGAAGAACTGGAGGAAAAGTTTGCCGTTTTTCCCGGACAGATTAAGGTGACAGTGATTCGAGAATATCGGGCGGAGGCAGTGACGAAGATATGAAAATGATAAAAATGATGTTAATGATGCAAATAGAAGTCAGATAAACCAGATAAATCGGCAAACATCGGAAAAATTCGGATAAATCGGAAAAAAAGTTAAACGTTTATAAGAAAGAGATACATTGAGATAAATAGAGATAAATGGAGATAAGTAGAGATTTATAGAGATTTATTGAGATTAATAGAGATTAATAGAGATTAATGGAGATAAGTAGAGATTGGGAGATTAAGAAATTAGGAAATTAAGAAAAATATTAATTTATTAGTAGACAAATTAAGTATGCGATCGTTTATTAGTTTTTTCTACTTTTTTATTTATTTTATTTAATCTCTCTCTTTCTTAAAAAAAATCACCCAAAACTTTACCGATTTAATGCGATCGCAACAAAAAGGTAAAACTCTCAATCTTTTCTTATCTTAACCAATCTATATTTATTTCTATTTTATTCTACCTTGAATGCGGCCGTTTTAAGATAGAATTTTAAGTTTAGTGTTTAAAATTGTCATATATTAGATTGTTATAAAAATTAAATTCTATCTTAACATCGATCGTAAAAAGATAGAACATTTAAACGTTTAATGTTTAATGTTTAATGTTAAACGTTTCAAGTTATACGTTCCACGTTACACTTTTTTAAGGTGTTAGAAGTTAGATGTTTAGTGATATAATAATATTGTTTCGGGAATTAGCCTAATATGACTACTCGCCCTCGTCCCGCCAACGACTGGACTTTGGTAGATAGAGAGTGTTTATTAAACGGAGCGTAGTTCAGATGGCTAGAACGTTGGGCTGGGGGTCCAAAGGTCGCCGGTTCAAGTCCGGCCGCTCCGACAAGGTCGACGGCTTAATCCTGCGTAGTTTTTGCGAAGTAAGGTTTAAGTTGGGTATCCACGACTAAAATCTTATGAAAAAACCAAACTGGGATGAGTACTTTATGGAAATTGCCAAAGTAGTAAAAAGCCGCGCTGACTGTTTAAGACGGCAGGTTGGGGCAGTGATTGTCAAAGATTTTCGGATCGTTTCAACTGGCTATAATGGCACACCACATGGGATAAAAAACTGTACCGAAGGAGGGTGTCAGCGTTGTCTTTTGCGTCATCAAGGAAAGTTGGAAAGTGGAGAAAAAGAAGAATCTTGTATCTGTCTTCATGCTGAGCAAAATGCGATAATTCAAGCCGCTTATTTGGGGGTTTCAACCAAAGGGGCAACCATGTACATTACTTCCAATCCTTGTTCAACTTGTGCCAAGATGATTATAAATTCCGGAATTATTCGCGTTGTCTGCTATAAAAATCATCATGATGAGGCGGGGATAAAACTTCTTAAAAAGGCAAAGGTAGAAATAAAATTATTTTAAATAAAATATCAAATATCAAAATGACATATCAAAATTTAAAAATGATTAAAAAATTTTTTATTTTTAATTGTCATTTTGCATTTTGCATTTTGATTTTTGCATTTATTCAAATATTGGTGGTCTTTTTGATCTCAAAAGATGTATTTGCGAATGAGGCAAATAATAAATTTGGCATTCATTTAGCCCAACCCCATTTAGAAGATTTAAAAAAAGTCACCGAGCTTGTTAATTCAAATGGTGGTGATTGGGGATATGTTACTTTGGTGATTCAAGAAAATGATAGAAATTCCCAAAAATGGCAGGAGATTTTTGATTTGCTTAGAAAATATCATCTTATTCCAATAATTCGTTTGGCGACAATGCCTTTAGGTAATAATTGGAAGCGGCCTAATTCTTCTGATGCTTATTCTTGGGCAGATTTTTTAGATTCGCTAAATTGGGTGGTAAAAAATCGTTATGTTGTTTTGTTTAATGAACCTAATCACGCCACTGAGTGGGGAGGAGCGGTTGACCCAAAAGATTATGCCAAAGTGGCTTTTTCTTTTGCTAAAACTTTAAAAGAAAAAAATCCTAATTTTTTTGTGATGCTTGCTGGTTTTGATGCCTCAGCCCCTCATCTTCCGCCAAAATTTTATGATGAGAAATTATTTTTGAAAGATTTAATTGATCATCAACCTGAAATATTTAAATTTATTGATTGTTGGGCTTCTCATTCTTATCCCAATCCTGCATTTTCTGGCTCACCTTATGATTTTGGTCGAGGAACAGTAAGAACTTATCAGTGGGAATTAAATTTACTTCGTCAACTTGGAGTAGAAAAAGAATTGCCAGTTTTTATTACCGAAACTGGTTGGGAAAGAAAAAAATTAAGCGAAGAACAAGTAGCTCAAAATTTTAAGATCGCCTTTGAACAGGTTTGGTTACCTGATGAAAAGATTATTGCCGTGACACCTTTTGTTTTAGATTATCAAATGGAGCCTTTTTTGGGATTTTCCTGGAAGCGGAAGGGAGACGATGGTTTTTATCAACAGTACTATTTTGTTCAATCAGTGCCCAAAACAAAAGGAGAGCCAGAGCAAGAGGAAAAAGGAGAAATTATTTTTGTTTTACCAAAAGAACTAGTTAACAAATCAACTTATCAATTTAAAATTAGATTAAAAAATCAAGGTCAAGGATACTGGGATGAAAGAAACTATGGTTTATTAGTTAATAATGTCAAAAAAACCGAATTTTTAATTGGTAATTTAGGCGAGATTAGTCCCAACGAAGAAAAAGAAATTAATTTTTATCTAAAGACAAAAGATGAGGGTCAGGAAAAAATAAAATTTATTTTACAAAAAAATGGAAAAAATATCTTAGAAAGCAAAGACTGGTATTTTAATATTTTGCCTTTACCAAGCCTTAAAATAAAAACGGGTCTTTTCCCAAAACTCAATGATTCGGGTTTTGATTTTGAACTGCAAATTTTTGACGAGAAAGAAAATCTTGTCTTTCAAAAAAAGAATTTATTAGTTAAAGTAGGGAAAGGTGAGGTCGCTAATATTGAGAATATTGTTTTTGGAAAAAGGTATCGTCTAGTTCTTTTAAAGCCTTATTATTTGCCAAGACAGAATTATTTAGTCTTTAAAAAGGGAAAGAATAGAGTTATTTTTAAGCCAATGTTGCCTTTAGACTTTAATCTTGATGGTAAATTTAGTTTAAGAGATATTTTAGAATTAATGAAGAAACCAAAATTATTAAAGTTGCTGTTTCCGTAAAAATAAAAAATTAAATATCTTATAGTTAAAATTAGAAGATATATAATTTTTTTGAACAATTAATTAATTTTTAATTGTTTTATATTTAATTTTTATTTTGAATTTTTTTAAATAAAAATCCTATTTTAGCCGCCTTTTTTAAAAATTGAAAAGAAGATTAATATTTTTTAAACACCAATTAAGATTAACTACTTCTTTTTTATGATTTTTTTTATTTTTTAACGCGTAATTGATTGAGCCAGTGATTACTAAAAAAAGATAAATTTTTATCTTATTAATTTTTGTTTTTTTAATTGATTGTTAAAATATCTCTTGAAAAATGATTTAATAAGTGTTTTTGATTTTAAAAAGATCTCTTCTTTTAAAAATTTCATATTTTTTATCATTGAAAACTAAGGCTAACAAAATTATTCTTATTATTTCCTCGTGGCTGACAATTAGAACGTTTTTTTGTTTTATCTTTTTTATATCCTTTAAAAAAGAAGATAGTATTTTTATAATGTCAATTTTTGCTTCTCCTTTTGGCCATGGTGTTTTTAAAGGATTTTTTTGATATGAGGTAAAAAATGATTGATATTTTTCTTTAATTTCATCCCAGCTTTTTCCTTCAAAATCACCAAAATCTTGATCTTTTAATCTGTCATCAATATTAAGAAGAATATTGTTTTTTAAATTGTTTTTGAATATCATGGCTGATTGAAGGGCTCTTTTTTGAGGCGAGGTAATAATCAGATCAATTTTTATTTTTTGCTTATTAATCAATTGACTAATTTTTTTAATTTGATTGGCTCCTTTTTTTGTTAAAGGGCTTTTGTCTTTTTGACCATGAATAATATATTTTTTGTCATTTTCTACATTACCCTCTGATTGGCCATGACGAATAAGATATATAATCATTTTTTGGTAAAATAATTGATTGACTATGACCAATAAAAATTTAATCTTACCAGAAAATCAAAATATCTTAGCAGTTTTTGCCCATCCCGATGATGATGTTTTTGGTCCTTCGGGGATGATAATGACTCTTTGCCAAAAAGGGAATCAAGTTTTTGAAATTTTTATCACTAACGGCGATGCTGGCACTAATCAAAAAACTGGCAAAAAGGAAAAAGATTTAGGCGAAAAAAGAAAAAAAGAGGCCCAAAAGTCGGCTTTTTTTATGGGAGTAAAAGAAGTGTTTTTTTTAGGGTTTGCTGATGGATTTTTATCAAATAATCTTTATCACGATGTTTCTGAAAAAATAAAAAAAATAGCCGGCAAAATTAATCCCTCAGTGTTTTTAACTTATGAACCAAAAGGGGTTTCGGGGCATGTTGATCATTTTTTTACTTCAATGGTTGTTAGTTTTATTGCTTCGAAATTAAAAAAGAAAGTTTTTTATTATTGTTTATCAAAAAAACAAAGAGAGTTTATTAAAGACTATTTTATATTTTTTCCTGAAGGATATGAGAAGGCGGAAATTGATTTGAAATTAAATGTAGAAAAATATCGAGAAAAAAAAGAAAAACTGATAAAAATTCATCAAACTCAAGTTAAAGACGGAAAGATGGTTTTAGAAAACATAAAAAAACAAAGGCCATTAATTGAAAATTTTTTAATCAGAGATTTTTCAAATGAATAATTTAGAATACTATTTGGGTTTTTCTTATTTTTTAGGGATTGGGCCTCAAAGACTATCGCTTCTTTTGCAAAATTTTTCCGATGTCAAAAATGCCTATTTGGCAAAAAAAGATGATTTGGTCAAGGTTTTGGGAGAAAATTTAACCGAAAAGTTTATTCAATTCAGAAGTCAATTTGATCCCAAAAAAGAACTAGAAAGGTTAAAAGAAAAAGAAATTACGGTTTTATCACAAGAAGACGAAAAATATCCTCAGTCACTAAAAAAAATCGCCGATCCCCCAATCTGTCTTTATGTCAAAGGTGATTTGTCAAACTTTGATTTTGAAAAAGACTTTTTTTTGGCAATTGTTGGAACACGAAAGCCAACTTCGTATGGAGAGACTTTGGCCAAAAAATTTACTTCGCATTTGGCATCGATGGGGATTATTGTTGTTTCTGGGATGGCGTTGGGAATTGATTCTTTAGCTCATTGGGCAGCTTTAAATTCTTTAGGAAAAACAATTGCTGTTTTGGGGTGTGGTGTGGATGTTATTTATCCACCAAGTAATAGGGGGCTTTATCAAGAAATTTTAAAAAAAGGTGGTCTTATTATTTCTGAGTTTCCGCCTGGAAGAACCGTTTTAAAGGGTCTTTTTGTGGCAAGAAATCGGATTATTTCTGGATTATCTTCTGGCGTTTTAGTGATTGAAGGTGCCAAAGACTCTGGTGCTTTGATTACGGCAAGATATGCGGCTGAACAAGGGAAAGAAGTTTTTGCCCCACCTTCTCCTTTAACTTCACCGATGTCTGAAGCACCAAATTTTTTGTTAAAACAAGGAGCCAAGTTGGTGACTGATGTTTCTGATATTTTAAACGAATTTAATCTAAATATTTCACCAAAAAAGAAAAAAGATTTAACAAAAGATTTAAGCGATGATGAGCGCTTAATTTTTGAAAGTTTAAGTGTTTTGCCAAAAACAATTGACGATTTGATTTTAGAAACCAAAATCCCCGTTGATAAAATTTTAAACCTTTTGTCAATTTTGGAGATTAAGGGATTGGTGGAGAAGAATAAGGAAGGGAAGTATCAAATAACGGGCAACGGATAACGTAAAACATTTAAAAAATCACCCAAAACTTTACTAATGTGGTACGGTCGCAAAAAAAAGGTAAAAAAGATATATTCTATCTTAGCACCGATCGAGAAAAGATAGAATTTTTGGTTAAGAAGCTTTTTTGTTGCTTAATTTATTTTTATGAACTAAAATAATCTTACTATGCTAAAGGTTGGCATTGTTGGTCTTCCAAACGCTGGGAAATCAACCCTTTTTAATGCTTTGGTAGAAAAACCAAAAGCGCATGTGGGCGCTTATCCTTTTACGACTATTGATAAAAATGTTGGCACTGTCACCGTTCCCGATGATATTCTTTTTAAACTGGCTTTCTTAGAAAATATTGACAAAGTGACGCAAACAACAATTGAGTTTGTTGATATTGCCGGTTTGATCAAGGGAGCGAGTTTAGGTGAAGGGTTGGGTAATCAGTTTTTACATCATATAAGAGAAGTCGATCTTATTCTTCATGTTTTGCGGTATTTTAAAGACAAAGATATTCCTCATGTTCATCCAAAAATCGATCCAGAAGAGGATTTTTTTATTGTCAATAAAGAACTTATTTTAGCTGATCTTCAAACATTAGAAAAACGATTAAAGAAGGAAAAAATTAGTAACGAAGAAAAGCAAGTTCTAGAAAAAGTAATGAGAGAAATGAATCAAGGAAAGATGGCTAAAGATCTTTTATTAAAAGAAGAAGAAAAAAAGTTTCTTTACCCCTTAAATCTTTTAACCCAAAAAAAGGAATTAATAGTTGCTAACATTGATGAAAAAGATATTCAAAATCCACCAAAAACTGTTGACAGTTTGTCGGTTATCCCAATATGCGCTAAGCTTGAAGCCGAGTTAAACGCTTTGCCATGGGTTGAGCAGCAAAGATTTTTAAAAGCTTATGGACTTTCAAAAAGTGCTAAAGAAAAAATTATCCTCGAAAGTTATCGAGCTTTGGATGTAGTTACTTTTTACACCATTGCCAAAAGAACTGAAGCCAAAGCTTGGACTGTGAAAAAAGGAAAAACCGCTTTTGAGGCAGCCGCCAAAGTCCATACTGATTTTGCCAAAAACTTTGTTAAGGTGGAGGTGATTTCTGCTAAAGAGTTGATTGAAATTGGAGGTTGGCAAAAAGCAAAAGAAAAAGGCAAAATTCTTCTTGAAGGCCGAGATTATCAAGTAAAAGATGGTGATGTTTTGGAGTTTAGGGCAAGTGTTAAATAAAAGAAGTTACTCTTCTTCATCAATTTTTTTAATCCGTCTTAAATACTTTTCTTCCATTTTTGGTTTTGTTTCAATGAAGGTATCAACCAGTTTTTTTGCCCAAGCCAAACCGTTTCCCTTTTCCCCATCACCATTTTTTAAATAATCTGAAGCCAAAGCTAAAATATTGATATGATCATTTTCTCTAATATGTTTTACTTGGTCAGGAGAAAATCCTAGACCACAGCGAATTCCTTTAAACCGATTAACTACAATCGAGACGCCAACTCCAGAGCCGCAAATGACAATTCCTAAAAAATCTTTGGGATTTTGCAAAACCGCTTGCGCTACTTTTTTGGCAAAGTCAGGATAGTCATCCAAAGGATCATATTGGTAATTGCCCATATCCTCAACTCGGATATTTTTTTCTTGAAGATACTCAATCAGTTTGTTTTTTAGCTCAAAACCCCGATGGTCGGCGGCGATAAAGATAGTCATAAGAATAGTATAAAGTATTAAGTATTAAGGAGCAAGCATTAAGTTTTACAAATCTTTTCTTGGCCCGCCGATAAAAATTAAAGACAAAACCACACCAACAACAAAAGCCGCCTCATAGCCTAAAAAGAGATATCCCAAAACACCGCCCAAAACAAAAAAGAAGACCATCTGCATTAGGTTAAATTCACTGCCTATATTAACCGCAAAGTGCATAATCATAATATAAAGAAGAGAAAGAATTACATAAGTGGAAAAAGAAAAAGAATCGATGATTGCTTTTGCTGAAGAATTGGCAACCAAAATTGTTTGGGTAAAGACAAAAAAGTTCATTTTTTAATCAATAATTTCTAAAAAAATTTTTTTAAATTTTTCACAAGAAAAAAACTGAATTCTTTTTTTGGCTGCATCCCCCAAAGTTTTTTGACGGTTTTTGTCAAAGTAAAGCTCAATGATTTTATCAGCAATGTCATTGGGATTTTTTGGGTTGGCAAAAAGAGAGCTATCTTTAGCAATTTCTTTGAAAACCGGGATATCACTTAAAATTGAAGGACACCCTTGAGATGAGGCTTCAAGATAAGAAAAACCAAAACCCTCATCACGCGAGGGCAAAATATTTAAACTAGCTTGTTGGTAAAGTTTGATTAAGTCTTTATCAGCAACATAGCCTAAAAAAATAAATCGTTCATCGTCTTTTATTAATTGAAAAAATTCTTTTAATTCTTTTTGCCAAGGATGGGAGAATGTCGACAATGAAAATTTTCTTGCGAGATCAACTCGCATCCCCCGCCAAAAATTGTAATTTAGGCGGGGGACCGTTTGCTCGCCTCGCCGCCTCGAATTGAGGTGACTCGGCTCGCTCACTTGCTCAGACAACTGACTCGCTGCGAAAATTTTATTGTCTTTTGGTGAAGATAATAATTCAAATATCTTCCCAACAAAAACACAAGTCACATTGGCAATTTTGATAGCGCGGGCTAAATTGACTAAATTTTTATTCCAAGTGGCATCACCAACGTAGAGGCAGAAATTATCCAACTCAAAACTCAAATCGCAAATGTCAAAACTACAACTTAAATCTAAAAACTTATTATTATTTTTTTTAGTTTTAAAGTTTTGCGTTTTAGTTTTAAGTTTTGAATTTTGAATTTTGAGTTTTTTATTAAATATCTGGGGTAAACATGGATAAATCACTCTTACTTTTTCCTCCGCTATTTTTAAGATTTGGATAATATCTTTTTTGCTTGTTTCCGAGTCGGCGACAATTAAATCATAATTTTTTAAAGCCAGTTTATTTAAAAAAATATTAAAATTACCGCGAATACCTGCGGGAAATTTTGAAGGATATTTTAAAGGAATAAGATCGTGAATAACAGCGATCTGTTTTTTGGCAATTCTTTTTAAGGTTAATGGTTTTTGTAAGAAATTAAAAAAAGGATTGATGAAGGCATGTAAAGTATAACGTGAAAAGTGTAACGTATTGGAGAAAGTCCATTCGGGAAAGTTTTCTTTTAAAATCTGCAAATACCGACCAACGCCACGTACCTTTGATTTAGCATCTGACGAAGTTGGATCAAAACATAAAACTTGAGTCATAAAAGAATTTTATAAAATTTACCCCGACTTGACAATTAATCATCTTGTTAATTTTGAAATCGCTTCCTACCGTTTTTGCATTGGTGATTATCGGGTGATTTTTGATGTGGTAGATGAAAAAATTATTATTATTACTTTAGGTCATAGGAGGGAGGTTTATAGGTGAATAAGACTTTAAATTTCTAAGCTTTTATTTCTTACTGATTCTAAAACTTCTTTTTCTCTTTCTCTTTGTTCTTCTACAATTTTTTTCGCATTTTCTATAGCTTTATCGAAAGCTTCTAGAACGATTTTTTTATTTTCATCACTTTCTTTTGGATCAAAATAAGTAACATTGGCATATCCTACTAATTGTTTTAATATATTTAAATATCGAGGTACTAATTTTCCTGTATTTGGATCAAAATTTTTTTTAATAAAAGATCATCTGGACTATTTATAGAAAAATATCTCAAATATTGTGCTTTGTCAGTTTGATCTTTTGGTTGAAATAAAAGAACATAACCATCAGGAAAAAGCATGATATGTTGAGGGTTAGGATCATTTTCGTCAGTAACTGGTAAGATAATAGGAGTTTCTTCGGCCACCATCGAAATATCCATTATTTTTTTAGGTGGTTTCTAAATTTGTTCTAACCGTCCTAAAATATCTCCAGAAGGCGCTCTTGCTTCTGTTATAGCTGCTGTAATAATATATACTCTTCCAATACCTAAATCTCTTAATTGTGTATAAATTTTAGGAGGTTTGCTAGGTAAATTTTCTGGTTGAATTTCATTTTCGGTCATAATTATAAAAATACTTCTTCCTCTTCTTCTTGTCAAGTGGGAAAAAATTCTCTTGACAAACAAAATATATTTTATTATCCTGTACATATATGTACAAAATAGATAAATTATTAAAGCAGGAAGAGAAGCTTTTTCATACTAAAGATTTAGCTTTGATTTGGGGAATAAAAAATGACAATACCCTTTACACAACCATTAAAAGATATGTCAAAAAAGGGATCTTAATTCCCATTCATAAAGGTTTTTACGCAACTTTACCCTTGGAAAAAATCAATCCTTTTCGACTGGCTTTAGGCTTTATTCACCGTTTTGCCTATGTCAGTTGTGAGACAGTTTTGATTGAGGAAGGAGTGATTTTTCAAAAAAGTCATTATTTGACCTTAGTTTCCAATATCTCAAAAAAGTTTTATTTGGCTTCTTATTCATTTTTAGTAAGAAAACTAAAAGATGAGTTTTTATATAATGATTTTGAGGTTTTTGAAAAAGAAGGGATAAAAAAAGCTAGTCTTGAGCGGGCAGTAGCCGATATTCTTTATTTTAACCCAAACTTTTATTTTGATAATCCAAAAAAAATAAATTGGAAAAAGGTAAAAGAAATAAAAAAAGTTATTGGTTACCCGCCTAAGTCGGCGGGCAAATTAGTTATTTGAAAATATGATTTTGCCAAAAAAAGAGGATGCGTTACATAAAGCTTGGTTATTGCGGCTTTTGACTGAGATTTTGGATAGTAAAATTGCCCAAAATGTTTATTTTAAAGGCGGAACCGCTGCCACTCTTATTGGATTTTTAGATCGGTTTTCTTTGGATTTGGACTTTGATTTAAAGCCAAAAAGCGATGTTGAAATGATTGATATAAAGTTAAAAAAAATCTTTAATTTTTTGGATTTAAAGTTAGAGAAAAAAAGCTCGCGGTCGTTATTTTATGTTTTAAAATATCCGTCACCACCTAATCAGAGAAATACGATTAAACTTAGTCTAATAGACTTGGCTTTAAAATCGAATCAATATGAGACTTTTTATTTAAAAGAAATTGATCGCTTTGCTATCTGCCAAACAAAAGAGACAATGTTTGCCAATAAACTAGTAGCTGTTATTGATCGTTATCAAAAATACAAAACCATTGCCGGACGCGATCTTTATGATATCCATCATTTTTTTATTTCTGGTTATGATTATTTAGACAAGATAATTATTGAAAGAACCGGTAAAAAACCAAAAGAATATTTGCGGCAGTTAATTGATTTTATTGAGGAAAAAGTTAATGATAAAATTATCTCCCAAGATCTAAGTTTTTTACTGCCTTATGAAAGATTTGTTAAAATAAGAAAGATTTTAAAACAAGAGGTTTTGATGTTTTTAAAAGAAGAAGTAAAAAGGTAAAAGTTAGATTATTTTTGTTTAGGTGAGGATGTTGGTGGAGGAGGAAGAGAAGCTAAAAAATCAGCTAAAATTCTCAATTTATTTGCAGGCATTTCTGTTAATTCCGTTAGTAAAGTAGAGAAGGTAAAATTTCGGGAGGTTGAATTTCGTTTGGATTAATTAAACTTGGCGGTTCTTCTTTCTTTATTATTTTGTCTGGCGGTAGTTTATATGTGTTTTTTTTAAGCCATTCTTCTTGAGCTATTCTTAAAATTTCTTCAGTGGCATAAAATTTTCCATCAGGGCCTTTTTTCCACAAAGATTTATCAGAAATAATTTCAGATTCATGTCTTAGACACCTTTCATTAGTAGACATATTTTTTTATTTTACTTCTTCTTCTTGTCAAGGGGTATTTGATGCGAATAAAAAAAGATACGAATGACGCGAATTTTTATGCAAATGATGCGAATTATGCGAATATGAAATTAGAGATAAATTGAGATTAATAGAGATTAATAGAGATAAATGGAGATTAAAAATTAGTGTAAATTATAGTCTAAATATGGTGTAAACGTGTAAATATTGTATAAAAAGTTGTATGAAAGTTGTATAAAAATAGGGTAAAAATTGTAAAGTGAATGGTTTTGATTAAATTATTTTTTACTATAAGACTTGCGTTGTGATGTCGTGGTCGTTGGTTGATAATGCAAGTTTAAATTATTAAGTCTAATAAAATGGTGTTAATTTTGGGAGGTTGTTTTGATAAAAAATATAGTATAATTTTTTTATGAAAAAAACTCTTCCCAAAAAGATTCCTAAGTATTTGCATCGTTTTTTTTGGGATGTTTATGTGAAAAAACTTAATCCCTAAAAATATTTTTTTTATATGGCTTTTTGATTTTTAATAATTTATCGCATTACCTTTTCTTCAACTCGTTCGTATTGACAAATTTCATCTTTAGAAAACCACAAAGAAACTTCGTACTTTGCTTCATCTTGATTGCCTGAAGCATGAAGAAGATTTTTAATTGCTCGTTTTGCGGTATTGGCTAAATATGATGAGTCAAAAGAGTAGTTGCCGCGAATGGTACCTGGGGCTGCTTGAAGCGGAAGAGTATGACCGGCAATTTTTCTCACCAGTTCAACGGCATGTGGCCCCTCAAAGACCATCGCCAAAACTGGTCCTGAGGTAATCATCTCAATCAGCCACTGACGAATCATCAAACCAATTTTATAGCTGTCATCGGTGCCAAGTTCTTTTTTTACATCAACGCCTAAATCTTTGTAGTTATCCAAAGTTTTTTGTCCCATGCCACGAATGAATTCTTCTCTTTCTTTTGGATAGTGTTTTTCTGCTAGTTCTTTTGAGACTTTTATTAGTTTGCAGGCAACCATCTTAAGGCCAACTTTTTCAAAACGAGAGATAATCTCACCACAAATACCGCGGGCAACTGCATCGGGTTTTAAAACAACAAGGGTTTGTTCCATATTTTTAAATTTTAAAATTGCTAATGAAATTAAAGATAATTATACTAAAAATTTTACAAGTGTAAACATTGTGTAAAAAGTAGTTTAAAATTTGTGTAAACGTTGTTTAAATGTTGTTTGAGATAAAGTGATATGGATTGAAGGTGTATTGTTTAAAGAGTTTAAGTGTGATATCATATTTTTTATGAATTTGAAAATAAAACTAATTGATAAAACCTTACCTTTACCTGCCTATCAAACCAAAGGGGCGGTGGCTTTTGATTTGTATAGTCGGGAAAAAGTGGTTGTTCCTCCTTGGCAGCCAACGTTAATCCCTTTAAATTTAATTGTCAAAATTCCCAAAGGCTATTTTCTTATGCTTTGTGCCCGAAGTTCCTTGGCTCTTAAAAAAAATCTAATTGTTGCTAATGGTGTTGGGGTTATTGATCAAGATTATTGTGGAGAAGAGGATGAGATAAAATTATCGGTGATTAATTTTTCAAAAAGTGATGTTGTGGTTGAAAAAGGAGAAAGAATCGCCCAAGCGATTCTAGTAAAGATTGCCAAAGCCGATAAATTTATTATGGTTAAAAAAATGGGGAAAAAATCAAGAGGAGGATTTGGGAGTACGAATGTTTAGACAGAGACAGAGATAAATTGAGATTTATGGAGATAAATAGAGATAAGTAGAGATTAATAGAGATTGGGAGATTGAAATTAGTGTAAACCGCGTCAGACGCGGTGTAAACGTTGGGTAAAGCTTGTTAAATAAAGTTTTTATCCACAAATCATTTGCGAAAGTAAAAAAATAATTTATATAATAAACGATAATTTTATGAACTATTCTGAAGAAGAAAAAAAGGTTTTAAAAAATTATTTTACTAACGTTGATGATGATGTTTTTTGCTTGATTAATCTGCCTGAGGTGGTTAAAGGGACCCTTTTTTCTCGTTATAGTCGCTCGGCCAAGAACCTTCGTCGCTTGTTTTTAGATGAGTTTTTAAATGCCGATGAGCTTAAAAATTACTTTCAAAAAACTAAAGAAGAAAAAGACAGTCTTCTAAGGACCGAAAAAGCCGAAGATTTTTACGAGCGAATTTTGGTGGGGTATGGCGATGATTCGGTGGCCGAGCTTGGCGGAGCCCATTTGGCGTTGGAAAATATTTCGGTTTTGGCCACCAAAAGTATTGAGGAGCATCGGATTGGTCTTTCACCTTTGGAAAAATCTTCGCGCTATGTTTATTTTGATAAAAAAGTTGGTGGTCGTTATCAATTTTATACACCCCAAAAAATTTCCTTCTCAAAATATGCTACTTTGTATGAAAAAGTTAATAATTTACTTTTTGACACCTACTCAAAAATCGTTCATGAGATTCAGCCGCTTTTAATGGAGATTTATCCAGGTGATAAAAATGATATTGCTTATAAATTTTCAATCCGGGCCAAAGCTTGTGATTTAGCCCGCTATCTTCTTCCTTTATCGGCAAAAACTAACTTAGGAATTTTTGGCAACGGGCGAGCCTTTGAGTATCTTTTAATTCATCTTTATGTTGATCCTTTGGAAGAAGTTGTTGATTTAGCCAAGAAAATTAATGAGGAACTGAGAAAGGTAATTCCGGCTTTTATCAAAAGGGCCTCAAATGAAAGAGGACTAAAATACCAAAATTATCTTAGAAAAAGAGAAGAAAAGGTAAAAAAATTATTGGAAAAAATTATTTCTCAACAAACAAAATCGTCTTTTGCAAAAAAAGAGAGCGTAAAAATTGTTGATTACGAAAAAAATGGGTTGGAAAAAGTTCTTTCGGCAATTATTTTTGAGAAGAGTAATTTAGATTATCAAACAATTTATGAAAAAGTCAAAAAGATGAGTCTTAAGAAAAAAGAAGAGATCTTTAAAGCTTATGTTTTTGGGCGAGAAAATCGTCATCATAAGATGGGTCGGGCGCTAGAGAATGTTTATTTTAATTTTGAGGTGATGGCCGATTTTGGAGTTTACAAAGACATGATGCGTCATCGGATTTTAACAAGACATCGTCAACTTTTTACTAATGAGTTTTCTTATGCGGTCCCCAAAGAGATTGATTTTTTGGGTTTTGGCAAAATTTATAGAAAGGCAGCCGATTTTGCCGTTGAGGCATATTTAAATATTAAAGAAAAATACCCATTTGAGGCCCAATATTTGGTTTTACACGGTGCTTATAATCGGTTTTATATGAAGATGAATTTGCGAGAGGTGGTTCATCTTTGTGAGCTAAGATCTTCTCCTCAAGGTCATCCCTCGTACCGAAAAATCGCTCAAGAAATGGCCAAAGCGGTAATAAAAAAATACCCAATTTTTAAACTGGCTTTACCTTTTGTTGATTATAACGACTATAATTTAGAGCGGCTTTCCTCATTTAAAAAACTGGCGGAAAAAGCAAAAAAATTAAAGGTTAGTGTTTTTTTGGACTAATTTCTATGACAAAAATTAAACTTAACTCTTCCCAGATTCAACTGCTTGTAAAAGAAAATCGTTATCAGGTAGATGAGAAAAATAAATTTTTTAGCCGTTGCATTGATGGTCGTTACAAAAATAATTCAAAATTACCAGCATTGGCTTTGCCAGGAGGGGATTTGGGGGATTTGGCTTTAATAATTGCCTGTTCAAATGATTTTGGGTTGGAGATTGATTATGAAAAAGTGTTTCAAAGTTTGATAAAAGTGATTGGGGGAATAAAAAACTTTTCTTATCATACTGATTCCCATCATGGTGGTTTAGCTTTGGGATGCAGTCATTTTGGTCAAATACTTAAAGATTTTGTTGCGTATAATCTACAAAAAAAAGATATTCAGTTTTTGGAAGAAAAGTTAAAATTTTTAAAAAAAGAAGGGGTTTTACCAACGGTTTTGGAAGGCAATCACGACGAAGGAGCGATTTTAATAATAAAAGGTAATTTTGGTATATTTCCTCGATTTATTATTGAAACCGATGAAGGAAAAAAAGAAGTTTCGGTTTTTGTTTATCAGCAAACCTTAGTTGACAAGAGGCATCGAGTTTTAGCAAAAAAATTAATAGAAGACAAGGCAATTAAACTTTTTGATAATTTAGATGAAGAGTATTTATATGAGGTTTTATCAGAAGAAGGGGAAATTCATCTTTTGGAAACACTCAATCGTTTAGCCTCTGATTTGCCGTTATTTGAGGTTATTTTTGACAATCATGGGCGATTTAGTTTAAAATTTTTAAAATGAGTAATTTTTTATACGACTATTTTCTTCCAGAAAAAAATTTAGCCAAAACTCCAGCCATGCCTCGTGATTTTTCCAAGCTTTTTGTCTACGATACCAAGAATAATGAAATTTTTTTTGACCGATTTTATCATTTAGATAAGTACCTGCTACAAAAATCTTTTTTGGTTTTAAATGAGACAAAAGTAGTCCCAGCAAGAGTGATTTTGAAAAAAGAAAATGGGGGAAAAGTGACTTGTTTGTTTTTAGTCAATGAGATGGAGGAAGAAGATAAAGTAAAAATTATTGTTGATAGAAAAGTCAATCTTGGTGATAAGCTTTTTTTTAAAACAAAAGATTGTGTTGAAGTTGTCTCCCAAGAAAAAAATATTTTTTTAGTCAAGTTTGATTTTTCCAAAGAAAAACTTTTTTTGCTTTTGGAAAATGAGGGGACAATGCCTATTCCTCTTTATCTTAAAAGGACACCGCTTTCTAATAAAAAGTTAAAAGAAAAATATCAAACAATTTTTTTCAAAAAAGAAAAACAAAACTTAGCCTCGGTTGCCGCTCCAACGGCCTCACTTCATTTTACCAAGCGTGTGTTTAAAAAACTAGAACAAAAAGGGATAATAAGATATTTTGTTAATCTCTATGTTGGTATGGGCACTTTTGCGCCGGTAAGTGAGGAAAATCTAAAAACAAAAAAATTACATCAAGAATATTATCAAGTAGACGTACAAATTTGGCAAAAAATTTTAACTGAAAAAAAAGAAGGTAAAAAGTTGGTGGCGATTGGGACGACCGTGGTAAGAACGCTTGAATCATTGGCAAGGCTAAAAATTAAAGATAATAAAATAAAACTTTACAAAACCGATTTGTTTATTTTCCCACCTTTTCAATTTCAAATGGTTGATATTTTAATTACAAACTTTCATTTACCCAAGTCATCGCTTATGATGTTAGTTGAGGCGTTTTTACAATATAAAGGAGCAAAAAGACATTTGATTGATTTGTATAATATTGCTATAAAAAACGATTTTCGTTTTTATTCTTTTGGTGATGCGATGTTAGTAATTTAAAATTCAAATTTCAAATCTCAAAATGAAACTCCAAAATTCAAAATTATTAAATTCAAAATTTTTTAAAGTTTTATATTCTTCTAAAAAGAAAGGGTCAAAGGCGAGATTGGGGGAGATAAAAACTTCCCATGGAAAAATAAAAACACCTTCTTTTGTGGCCGTTGGAACAAAAGGGACAGTCAAAAGCATTTTACCATCGCTTTTAAAAGAAATTGGAACACAAGTGGCTTTTGTTAATACTTATCATTTGGTGACTCATCCTGGGGTTGAGGTGATTGAAAAGGCGGGTGGGATACATCAGTATGCTAATTTGAATATTCCCTTGATGAGTGATTCGGGTGGGTTTCAAGTTTTTTCGTTGGCTAAAAGTAAAAACTCAGGGTCGAAATTTTTATCTTCCGTAAACTCCTCGCCCTTCAAATCGGAGGGCTCGTCAAACATCCACTTTCGAAAAAATTTCTCCCCCTCGTTTTTTGATCAAAAACCAGCCTTAATAAAAATTTCTGATGATGGGGTAAAATTTCGCTCGGTTTTTGATGGGGAAGTTTTGGAGTTTACCCCAGAGAAATCAATTGAGTATCAAAAAAAAATTGGGGCTGATATAATGATGGCTTTTGATGAGTGTATTTCGTATGGGGTAAGTTACGAGTATACAAAAGAGGCAACAGAAAGGACGCATCGGTGGTTGATTCGATGTATAACAAAAGTCAAAAGTCAAAAGTCAAAAGTCAAAACTAAAACTCAAAACTATAAAACTGATCAATATTTATATGGTGTTATTCAAGGTGGCGTGTTTGAGGATTTGAGGAAAAAGTCGGCGGAGTTTGTTGTTTCTCAAAATACCGATGGAGTGGCTATTGGGGGCGTTTCAGTTGGGGAAAGTAAAAAGGAAATGAGGGAGCAAGTTGCCTGGGTCTCGCCTTTTTTACCAGAGGATCGGCCGGTTCATCTTTTGGGCGTTGGTGAGTTTGATGATATTTTGGATTTGGTAAAGTATGGCATTGACACTTTTGACTGCGTTGAACCAACAAGATTGGCAAGGATGGGAGTAATGTATAAAATTCAAACTTCAAAATTTAAAATTGAAAAAATTGATATTTTAAAAGGGATTTATCGAAAAGATTTGTCAAAAATTGATGAAAACTGTGATTGTTTTGTTTGTCAAAATTTTACCAAAAGTTATCTTCATCATCTTTTCAAAAATCGCGAACTTTTAGCTTATACTTTAGCAACTTATCATAATCTTTTTGTGATGGAAAAATTTTTTACTTGGATAAGAAAGATGATTGAGAGGGATTTAATTTAGTTAAATTTTTATTATACTTTTTTTAATTAAAAATTTTTTAAAAATCCTATGGCAGAAAAAAATTTGGGTTTAAAACAAGGTTTGAGTCAACTGGAGGACACTTTAGAAGTTTATCTGGTAAAAAAAGCACCGTTTTCTATCCCAGAAAATTGGAAGGAGTTAATTGTCCAGTTTACGCCGTATTTGACAATTTTGGGAATTGTTGGTAGTATCCTGATTTTGTTTGGTGCTTTGGTATCGCCGTTTACAGCATTTTTAGGACCTCGATATGCTTTGTCTTACAGCTTCAATTATGTTTTATCGATGGTGGCTTTGGCAGTGGTCGTGGTTTTGGAAGCGATGGCGGTTCCTGGTCTTTTTAAAAGAGAAGAAAAAGCCTGGCACTTTTTGTTTTATGCCTCTTTGGTGAATGTTGTTTCTGGATTTTTAGGTGGCGATTGGGTGGGGATGATTATTGGTACCTTACTTTTCTGGTATGTTCTTTTTCAGGTGAAGGAGTATTATAGATAAGGAGAAAAGGAAAAAACAAAGATTAAAATAAAAAGATAAAAAGTTTAAAATTATCTTTTAACAGTGATTGTATTCAAGATAGAATTTTTATTTTTTTAGATTTATGGTTGGTTACCGAAATTGCTAAAAAATTTGGTTGGGAAAAAGATTTAGCCCAAGCTTTATCTTTAAGTTTATATGCGACTGAAATGGTTTTGGTTGAGGGAAAGGGAAAACCCCGTTTGCCAATTTTTGTGAAAAAAATTAAAAAACCTGATATGCCTTATTAAACGTCTCAAAATCAACCTCTCTTTTTCCCTCAAGCTGGACTCTCGTAACTTGTAACTTATAACTTGTAACTTCAAAATTCATATCAATGATTTTTAAGCGTTTACCATTGGGAAGAAAAGTCCAGATTCCTGGCCAGGGATATAAACCTCGAAAATAATTGTAAATTATTTCAGAGCTTCTTTTTTCCAATTTCCAAGTGTTAATTTCTTTTAAAATCGGTGGCATTTCCTCAAAATTTAGTGGCTCGTTTTTTAAGGCTTTTTTAAGAGTGGATAAAGGGATAAAGCCGTCTTCCCTTTTTAAAAGGCGAGTGTAGGTTGCTTGGGAGTGGTTTTGGGGGGTTAATAAAAGCTTGATGCTGTGTTTCTCACTTCCTTGGGCGTGCTCGTCCCCCTTCGGCGAGACGGCGCACCTCCCAAGTCGTTCGAAACAGGCATCGGTGCTTTTTTTAATAATGTTTTTTGTAATTAATTCTTTAAAAATTAAAAATCCCAAATCAGTTAATTTTTTTTCCAAATCTGGTCGGCGATCGGTGTCCTCAATTTTTAATTTTTCCTGGGCGATAATTGGGCCATGATCAATTTTTTCATCCATTTTGATAATGGTTACCCCAGTTTCTTTTTCACCAAAGATTAAAGGATAGGCGATGGGAGAGGGGCCGCGGTATTTGGGTAAAAGTGAGGGGTGGATATTCCAAAAACCAAGCTTTGGGGTGTTAAGTAAATCTTTGAGGATGATATGGGAAAAAGCATAAATTAAGGCTAAATCAAAATTTCTAATTTCTAATTTCAAATTTCTAATATCTATTTGATATTTGATATTTGATATTTGATATTTTTTAGCCACTTTTTTTACCGGTGTTTCGGTTAGAATCTGTTTTCTGCCCACAGGTCTGTCGGGTTGAGTGACCACAAGTTTCACATCAACTACTTTTTTTAAATCCGAATCAGTTAAGATTTTTTCCAAAAAAAAAGCAGAGAAATCGGGCGAGCCAAAGTAGGCAAGAGTTAATTTTTTCATCTTGACTTTTATTATAGCATATTATACAATTTGTATAATTATAATAATTATTTAATTTTATGGCTGACATAGTTTTTTCTGCGTTTGAATTTCGCAATCATTTAGGTGAAATTCTCAACTTAGTTTATTATCAAAAAAAAGAAATTGTTATCGAAAAAATGGGTAAACCAGTGGCAAAAGTGATTCCTTATAGCAAAGACGCTTCTTTACCCGAAGTTTTTTCTGATATTAATCATCTTTATGGGAAAGTATCACCAAAAAGAAAAAAACCATATTCATTAAAAGAGATAAAAGAGGCAGCCAAAAGCGGTTTTGTTAGTCGTTAAAATTTTTTTATGAAAAAAAGGTTTTTAGATACCAATGTCATTGTTCGTTTTCTTTTAAATGATGAAAAAAATCAGGCAAAAAAAACAAAAGATTTTTTTGAAACAACGGTCAAAAACAAAGAAAAATTGGTGATTACCCCTTTGCTTTTAGCAGAAGTCATTTATGTTTTAGAAAAGTTTGGCCAAGCAAGTAAGGAAGAGATGAGTAAAATATTAATTTCTTTCTTAAATTTGCCAATAATTATCGTTGAAGAGAAAAAAATATTACTTGATGCTCTTTTACTTTATTCAAAACTGAAGATTGATTTTGTTGATTGTTATCACTTAAGCTTTTGTCAAACTTTTGGGATTGAGGAAATTGTCTCTTTTGATAAAGACTTTAAAAAAGCTTCTTTTGTTAAATCAGTTTCTCCTTAACCGCCTTTAAGACTTTCTAAAAACTCTTTGTTATTTTTATTTTTTGATAGTTTTTCAATTAGGGCAGTTAATCTTTCTTCAGGGGATAAAAGGGAAAGCATCCGTCTTAAAGTGGCAACTTTTTTAAAAGTTTCCTCATCAAACAAAAGCTCTTCATGACGGGTACCGGTTTTTTCAATGTCAATGGCTGGGAAAATTCTTTTTTCGGCAAACTTTCGCTCAAGATGAAGTTCCATATTACCTGTTCCTTTAAACTCCTCATAAATTAAATCATCCATTCGTGATTCGGTGCCAACCAAAGCGGTACCGATGATGGTGAGACTACCTCCTTCTTCGCAGTTTCTAGCTGCCCCTAAAAATTTTTTGGCTGGATACAACGCTTGTGGATCAAAACCACCAGATAAACTGCGACCGGTGCCTGGAGTTGAAAGATTTAAAGCTCTAGCAAGCCGGGTGATTGAGTCCAAAAGAATCACCACATCTTTACCCATTTCTACCAGTCTTTTGGCTCTTTCTAAAGCCATATTGGCTACTTTTACCTGCTGTCTTGGTGATTGATCAAAGTTGGAAGCGGCTACCTCGCCTTTGATAAATCTTTTAATTTCCGTCACCTCTTCTGGCCGCTCGCCAATTAGAACTGCCATCAGATAAACCTCAGGATAATTTTTTTCAATCGCTTGGGCAATTTCTTTTAAGAGAGTGGTTTTTCCCGCTTTTGGTTGGGAAACAATTAACGCCCGTTGGCCAAAGCCAATGGGCGCTAAAAGATCGATAATCCGGGTTGAAAGGATGTTTTTTTCCGTTTCAAGTTTTATTTGCTTATTTGGGTGAATTGAGGTTAATTGATCAAACTGTCTTCTTCCCCGGCTTTGTTCTTCGGTTTGTTCAAGGTCGTTGATTTTTTTGATTAAAAGAAGGGAATGAAAACGCTCTCCTTCTTTTGGCGGGCGGGCTAAACCTTCAATTTCATCACTTCGCCGAAGCCAAAAACGGCGAATTTGGGAAACAGAGACATAAACATCGCGTTGGGAGTTGACTTCATAGTTTTGGCGTAAAAATCCATAGTCGGCTTGGGTGATGTCTAAGATGCCTTTGGTTTGGTAACTTATTTTTAGGTCTTCTGCCAGCTTTTCATTTAACATTTCTTCTTCACTTTGGGGTGTTTCGGTAATGGGGGTGATTGGTTTTTCTTCGTATTCTTCAATCATTGAGGAAACGTCTAAAGGTTTTTCTAAAGATTCATCGGGATTATTTTTAGTTTTTTTGCTCATAGAAAGATAAAAAAATTTATAACGGATGTAATAGATTTGACATTATTTATTTTAGGGAAAATTAAAAGCTTCAATCTTAAGAAGTATTTTTTTAAAAAAACTTTAATGATCCTCCGCAAAGCGACTCTTGGAACTTTTTCTCCAAAATAAAATGGGGAGGTGTCCTTTGATGACCACGGTCATCAAAGAATTCATCTCATTATCCGACGTAACGTCGGACTTACCCTTGTTTTTGATTGTGTCGAGAAAAAGTTTTCAAGTTGCGTCGCTTTTGGAGGATCAAAATTAAGTATACAAAATCAATCCTTATTTTGTCAACTGAAAATTAAATGACTTTTAATAACCTAAAAAACAAAAATGATAAAAAGTAAAAAAGCACCACTTGGAAAATGGGTAAGTATAGGGTAAGAAAAATAGTGACAATGGCTAAAATAAAAAAGGCTTCGTTATGGATTGAGGGAAGAAGGCCTTTGGTGATAAGCATTAGAATGGTAATTGTTAAGAGGGCTCGTTTATCAAACCACCAAAGACTCCAGCCAAAAAACAAAGAAAGGGTTAAAATAATTGAGGCTGAGATTAAAAAAAGTTCTTTGGTATCAAAATAAAATGGGCCAAGATACATAGAATTATTTTATACAAAGTTTTATTATAAATGCAAGGGGAAAAAATATAATACGAATGATGCGAATGAATATGCGAATGACACGAATGATGCGAATATGAAAGAGAGATAAATAGAGATTTATAGAGATAAATGGAGATAAGTAGAGATAAGTAGAGATTAATTGAGATTGGGAGAGTAAAAATTGGTGTAAACATTGTGTAAACATTGTGTAAAAATTGTGTAAATGTTGTTAATATTTGTCATTCCTGCGAAGGCAGGAATCTATACAATAATACTTTAAATACCTTGAAGTGGAATAAATAAGGTAAAATCTTATAGATTCCTGATCAAATCAGGAATGACATAGGGATTTCTGATCAAGCTCGCCCTCCGAATCGGAGGGTAAAGAATAACAGTTTTTCCTTGTCAATTAGAAATTAGATTAATTAGATAATGATTAGGCCAATTTTACTTGCACCAATTTTTCACGATCGTAGGAAGATGGTTTAACTGTAATATTTATTATTTTTTAGCTGATTAGAAATTAGGTCAATTAGATTAATTAGGTTAATTTTATTTATTTACCTACTTGCTTCTTTTGGGGCGATTAAAATTTCTGGGGAGGTGGTTGATTCTTTGATTTCAAAGTTTTTGGGATATTTAAATCTAAGTCCCCAACGTTTACTTTTATAGTCTTCAAAAATTAACGGGGTTGGCGTTGGGGTGTTGGTTGGTTTTGGAGTAGGGGTAATTGATAGGATAAAATCAATTACTTTATTGGTTTTCTCCACTTTTTGACCATAGCGAACGCCTAAGATAAAAAAAAGAATCAAAAGAAGAATAACAATTAAAACTAAAGTTTTTGGTTTAAAGATTAAAGAAGACTCCCTCATAAATAAAGTTTAGCCGATTTTTTTTGAGATTGCTATAGTTTTAGGTAGAGACACGCCATGACCTTTTTCTACAAAATCATCAATCTTTATGATTTTCAAAAAGGTTTTTAATAACTTCCTCAATTTTTTCATCTTCAATGGCTAAATCAAGATAAGGAATTTGATCGTTGATATAGGTCACTACTTGAGGTAGGTCTTTTTTTTGAATCCGAAAGACGACTTTGGGAAATTGATAAGCAATGGGTTTTCCGATCTTAAAAAGCACCTCTTTTTTTATCTCTTTTTCTAAAATTAAACTAACATACTTTACTGAAGAAAATTTTTGAAGAATTGCGGTAAGACTGCCATCATATAGAATTTTTCCTTTGTTGATGATAATTAAGCGCTTAGATAGTCGTTTAACATCCTCAAGATAATGACTAGTTAAGATAATTGTTGCTTTGAACTCTTTTTGATAGTCTTTGATGAAATTGCGAATGGCTTCTTGAGAAAAAATATCCAAACCGATGGTTGGTTCATCTAAAAAAACAATTTTTGGCTGATGAAGAAGGGCGGCAATAAACTCCATTTTCATTCGCTCACCCAAAGAAAGCATTTTCACTGGTTTTTGGATTAGTTTTTCGGCGGAAAAAATCGCGGTTAGTTTTTGAAGATTTTTTTTGAATTTTTCCTCATCTAATTCATAGATTTCTTTGTTTAACAAAAAAGTATCAATTGCCGGCAAATCCCAAATTAATTGATTGCGCTGGCCCATGACAAAAGAAATCTGCTTTAAAAAAGCCTCTTTTTTTTCAAAAGGGGAAAAGCCTAAAACAAAAACTTTTCCTGAGGTGGGATATAAAATTCCTGATAAAATTTTTAAGGTAGTGGTTTTTCCGGCGCCATTGGGGCCGATAAAACCAACCAATTCGTTTTTACCAATTTCAAAAGAAACCTTATCTAAAGCTAAAATATCTTCGTATCTTCTAAAAAAGATATCATTGATTAGATTGCCAGTTTTTCGATAGACTTTGTAGATTTTGGTGAGATTTTTGACTACAATCATATTTGATATACTAACAACGTTTACACAAATTTTACACTATGTTTACACAAGTTTTACTTTTTTTTATCCTCCAGCTGACTGATACTTCTTTAGTCCAATTTGCCAAAACTTAATTGATAATAATAACAAGAAAAAACTGATAAAAAAAGAAAAAACAACATTATTAAAACTTAAAAAGTGAAACAAAGCTTTAACCGGAAAGGTAATCATCACCCCAATGGGGATGATGAAAGTAAAGATAAAACTAATTATTTGTTGATAGATTTCAATCGGAAAACGGCCTAAGTTTAAGATATCACGATAAATCATAATTGCGTTGTCAACTTCGGTGGTTAAAAGTCCCAAAGCTAAAACAGAGATATGAAAGGCAGTTGAGATAATTAAACCATTCATCACTAAAGTCAAGTACAAAAAAAATGAAAAAAAAGAAATTTTCTCTTGAAAAATAAAAAAAAGAAGAATAAAAAAGTAGGGAACCAAAAGCAAAAGATCTAAGAAATCAACCCCCCCAACCAAAACTCGCAAAAACGGATGATAGGGTTTGACTAAAATCAAATCTAAATTGCCAGAAATAACCTGCGGTCGAAAACGATAGACTTCACGATATAAAAGTTGAGAAAAGGTGTCGATAAAGTTAAAGGTAAGATACAAAATCACCGCTTGTTTGAGTGACCAACCAGCGATAATTTTGGTTTTGGAAAAAACAAGAAAAATCACCCCAAAAAGAAAGATAAAACGCAAGATTTTTCCTAAAGTAAAAATAAAAATTGCTTGGCGACTTTGGCCGGTGGTTTTTAACGATTGATAGCCAAATAAAAGAAAAATTTTTAAGTTGCGTTTAATTTTTTTAAACATATTTTACCTTCCCCAAAAAGAAAAACTTTTTAAGCCTTTTTGCCAAAAAAATTGGGCAAGAAAAAAAAGGATGACCAACCAAAAACTTCCCATAAAAAAAAGAAAGTAAATATCAATTTTGTCCATTAAAGTTTGGGGTGAGGAAATCATTTTAACGGGGAGGAAAAAAAGATAAGGAAAAGGAGTAAGAATAATTAAAGAAAAAAGTTTTTTGGGTAAAAGATCAAGGGGGAAAAAACTCCCAGAAAGAATTGAGATTAAAATAAAAAAGATAAATCTTGGTGCCCAAACTTCTGCCGACCAAAAACCTAAAAAAGAGATTAAAAGATTAAGATAAAAACTTAAAAAAAGACCCAAAGTTAAAAAAAGAAAGAAGAAAGGAAGAAATTGGAAATTAGCTGACGGAAAAGAGATAGAGAAGATTTTAAAAAAAAGAAAAACTTCAAAAAAAGAAAGCAAAAGATTTAAGATTTTATCAGCCAAATCACGAAAAAAATAATAATAAAAAAAAGACATTGGTTTTAAAAGAAGATTTATGATTTCACCGTTTTGAATTTGGCCGGCAATATCAACCGTTCTTGTACCTAAAATAAAGTAGGCCAAAAGATGAGAAAAAAAGAAGTAAGATACAATTGATTGTTTCTCGTATCCGGTAAAGTTTTTCACCTCTTCGATGACAGTTAGCCAAAGGAAAAAAGGAACCAAAAAACCAATAAAAACCCGAAGACGCCAGATCAAAAAATTTAATCGATAAGCAAAGTATTCTTTTAAAGTAAGAGTAAAAACGGAGAAATATTTACCCATAGAAAAATTATAAATAATTGAAGTGTAAAAAATAGTGTAAACATTGTGTAAAAATTGTGTAAACGTGGTGTGAAAGTTTTTTTTCAATTAGAAATTAGATCAATTAGGTTAATTTTATTTATTTTTTAAAAACCTCTTGACAAATTTTACTTTCATTTTTATAATCTATACTATACTCGGGTAGAGTATATATAGTTTTCAAAAAAAACTTATGAATAATACCAGTCAACGGATTAATCGGATTGTTGGTCAACTTCGGGGAATTGAAAAAATGGTAAAAAACAATCGGTCTTGTGAAGAGATTTTGCAGCAGATTAATGCGATAAAAAAAGCAATTGACGGGCTGTCAAAGGAAATTTTGGTTTCGGATATTTGTCGTATTATACCAAAAGAAAAGACTGAAGAAGTGAAAAAGATAGTCGAAAGAGCGATTAGTTTGTAAAAGAGTATAAACATTGTGTAAACATAGTGTAAAAGTTGTGTAAATGTTGTGTAAAGGTTAAAAAATGATACGAATAATACAAATTAATATGCGAATGACGCGAATTATGCGAATATAAAATAGAGATAAATAGAGATTGGGAGATTATGTTAATTTTATATGTAAAGACACGCCAAGGCGTGTCTCTAAATATCCCGAGGTGACGAATCTATAACACCTCGGAGGTGTTAATTTACTGGTCGTAGCCAGGAATGACAAAAAGCCCATCTTGTCATTCCTGCGAAAGCAGGAATCCATATTAATCATATCTTAGTATAAAAAATAAGGTAGAAATCTTATAGATTCCTGATTAAATCAGGAATGATGATGTTTAATGTATGGCATTTTGGTGTTAGGTGTTAGAAGTTAGTTGTTAGAAGTTTAATGATTTTATGGAAAATGTTGTTGTTATTGGTGGTGGACCAGCTGGGCTTTCGGCCGCCATTTATTTGGCAAGAGCTGGGCTTTCGCCTTTGGTTTTTGCTGGTTCTCCACCGGGTGGGCAGTTGACTTTGACATCTGAGGTTGAAAACTTTCCTGGGCACGATTCGATTTTGGGACCAGAGTTGATTGAAAAGATGAGAAAACAAGCGCAAAGATTTGGGGCAAAAATAGTTGATGAGAATGTGTTTAAGGTTGATTTTTCAAAAAGGCCGTTTGAGGTTTTTACGGGTCCTGTCGTGCCTTTCCCTCCCGCCAGTGCTCCCCTCCGAATCGGAGGGTTGCGCGCTGTCGGGATCCCTTCCAGGCACTCCACCCGCAATAGTTATTTATCAAAGGCGATTATCATCGCAACAGGTGCTAAAGCTTTGTGGTTAAACGTACCAGGTGAGCAAGAACTTCGGGGAAAAGGGGTTTCGGCCTGTGCTACCTGTGATGGGTTTTTTTTCCGTGAAAAGGTAGTAGCAGTTGTTGGTGGGGGCGATACAGCGATGGAGGAGGCTTTGACTTTGACCAAGTTTGCCAAAAAAGTCTACATCATTCACCGTCGAGATAACTTTCGTGCCTCAAAAATCATGCAAGAGCGAGTTTCTGCTAATAAAAAGATTGAGGTAATTTGGAATAGTGTTGTTGAAGAAATATTGGGTAATTCAAAAGTAGAGGCAATTAAAGTTAAAAGTCAAAATTCAAAAGTTAGAAGTGAAAGTCAAAAGTTAGAAGTTGATGGAGTTTTTGTTGCCATTGGTCACAAGCCAGACACGAATATTTTTGCTGGTCAAGTGGAGTTGGATGAAAGGGGGTATGTAATAACTTCTTTTCGTTTATCCTTAGAATTAGCAAAAATAAAATTCAAAATGAAAAAATCACCCTCCGAATCGGAGGGCAAAATGACAATTCAAAATGAAAAATTGGAAAAAATCGTTGATAAATTTGATTTTAATTATCAGATGGCAACATCAGTGCTTGGGGTTTTTGCAGCTGGGGATTGTGTTGATTATGTATACCGTCAAGCGGCAACGGCATCGGGGATGGGGGTTTCAGCGGCGTTGGAAGTTGAGAGATTGTTGGAAAACTTCAAAACTTATTAATATTTTAATTAAAAGTTTAAAGTAGTAAGTTTATGCTTAATACTTACTACTTAATACTTGATACTTACATATGGAAAATGAAGGAAAAAAAATGCTTGAATCGGCTCAAGCTTTAATAAAAGAAACGGCAAGAAATTTGGGTTTTGATGAGGAGATAATTAAAAGATTGATTGAGCCAGAGATGATTTGCGAGTTTAGTTTTCCGGTAAAGATGGATGATGGGCAAATTAAAGTTTTTAAGGGTTGGCGGATTCAGCATAATAGCTTTTTGGGTCCTTATAAAGGGGGAATTCGGTTTCATTCGCAAACTTGCCGCGAAGAGGTTCAGGCTTTGGCGACTTTAATGACAATAAAATGTGCTGTTGCTGGCTTGCCTTATGGGGGAGCAAAAGGAGGCATTTTGGTTGATCCCAAAAAACTTTCTTCAGGGGAGCTTGAGAGACTTTCACGAGAATATGTTAAAAAAATTGCCCATTTTATTGGCGAAGATACTGATGTGCCAGCGCCCGATGTCAATACTAATCCTAAGATTATGGCTTGGATGATTGATGAGTATCAGAAAATCAAAGGCTATCAATCCAAAGCAACATTTACGGGAAAACCGGTGGCAATGGGTGGAAGTTTGGGGCGAACTGAGGCAACGGGAAGAGGCGGAGTGATTGTTTTGAAGGCACTACTTTCAGAATTGGTAAAAGATGGCTCAACAAAAATTTTATCTCGACTTAACTCGTCGCTGACGCTTCTCAAACAGAAAGTCTCGAAAAATTTTGTCTCGCCATCTTTCAATAATCAAAAATTAAAATCAAATAATAAGATAACCATCGCCGTTCAAGGTTTTGGTAATGTGGGTTATTATTTTGCCAAGATTGCTTCAGAGGCGGGATTTAAGGTGGTGGCGGTTTCTGATTCAAAAGGAGGGATTGTTAAGTTTAATGACCAATTTCTAATTGACCTAATTTCTAAAAAATTTCCAAATCCCAATGATCAAGAAAAAGAAATTAAAAAATTGAGGAATTGGGGAATTGGGGATTATTTAGATCAATTAGATCAATTAAAAATTAGAAATTCTTTTTTGGCTTTGGATATTCCTTTGGTGATGGAGTGTAAAAAAGAAAAAGGGACTTTGGCGGGTTGTTATTGTGCGGGTGGAGTTTGTGACACAAAAGGCGGAAAAACCATTACCAACGAAGAGCTTTTAGAACTTCCAGTTGATATTTTGGTGCCGGCGGCTTTGGAAAATGTTATTAATGAGAAAAATATGAAAAATATTAAAGCCAAAATTATTATTGAAATGGCCAATGGCCCAGTGACTGAGGAAGCTTATGAATATCTAAGAAAAAAGGGAGTTATAATTGTCCCTGATGTTTTGGCAAATTTAGGTGGGGTAACGGTTTCTTATCTTGAATGGGTGCAAAACAAAGCTGGTTATTATTGGAGTGAGGAGGAAGTTAATAGCAAGCTTGAGGTAATGATGAAAAAAGCGTTTGAAGCCATTTGGGAAAAGGCAAGTAAGAAAAAAATTCCTTTAAAACAAGCGGCGTTTGAGGTAGCACTTGAGAGGATTGTTGCGGCGATGGTTGGTTGAAATTAGTTTAAATCAGTTACAATCGGTTGAAATCAGTTTAAAATCAGAAAAATTCGGCTTACATCGGAAAATCAGACAAATCAGAAAGATCGAAAAAAAACTGTGATATAATAAATTAATGGGTTTATTAAATGATATTAGGGAATTTTGTGTTTTTTTTAAGCATTATTTAATCAAAAAAGCCATTTTTTTTGGAAAGAATTTTGAGAAGGCAAAAGATTTAATCGTCACTTTACTTATTGTTAAAAGGGGAAAGTATAGCAGTTCCTTTTTAAATACCTCCTTTATTTTTTTAATCTTTACCGCCGTTGTTGCCGGTCCAATCATTGCTGAGAATAATCCTTTTGCTTTTCAAGACAAAATCTTAGCTTCTTCTTCAGTTTTAAGTTATAACCCTTACGAAAGTTCGGTTTTAACGTCTACCTCTGCCAAACCAGAAATTATTGAGTATGAAGTAAAAAAGGGAGAGGCTTTGGCCTCAATTGCTTCAAAATTTGGGATTTCGGTTGATAGTATCAAATGGTCAAATAATTTAAAAAGTGATATAATCAAACCAGGTCAGATTTTAAAGATTCCCCCAGAAGATGGGGTAATTCATAAGGTGGCGGCTGGTGAAAGTATTTACTCTATTGCTAAAAAATATGATGTAGCGGCCCAAAACATTGTCAATTTTCCAATGAATGACTTTTTAGACTTGGATAACTTTACTTTAGCGATTGGTCAGTATCTTTTTGTGCCAGGAGGAAAGGTGGTAGAAAAACCACTCCCGGAAGCGACGCGTTTTGTGGCCCAGATTCAGGCGGGTTTGCGGGGAACTTCCAATTTTATCTGGCCCACTTCCGGCTCAATTACTCAATACCCAGTTTGGTATCATATGGCTTTGGATATTGCCAATCCGGGGGCACCAGCTATTTTGGCGGCTGATTCAGGGACGGTCTCTTACGCTGGTTGTTTGTCTTGGGGGTATGGCTGTCATGTGGTTATCGATCATGGCAATGGCTATCAGACTTTATACGCTCATTTATCCCGTTATGATGTTGAAGCGGGTCAATCCGTTTCTCAAGGGCAGGTAATTGGAATGATGGGGTCAACCGGCCGTTCAACTGGCACCCATCTTCATTTTGAAATACGCCAAGGAGGACAGCTTCTGAATCCGTTGAATTTTCTTAAATAAGTATTAAGTAGAAAGTATCAAGTATTAAGTATAAAATAATAAATAGAAATTTTCTTGCTACTTGCTACTATCTTGCTTCTGGTGAGGCTTCTTTTGGTAATTGAATTTGAGGAGTGGTAGTTGGAATCGGACTTGGTAGGGTTAATTTTGGTTGAGTTTTTCCTTCTTCAGTTGCTTGTTTTTCTTCTTGTGGCAGTTTTTTCTTAAACTCATCAAGTTCTTTTTTGGCTTTGTCATAATCATTTTTGTCTTTTTTGGGATCTAAAAGCCGAGTAACATTTTCCATGGCGGCAACTGCCGCTTGATAGTTTTGTTTTTGATAATTGGCCCAGGCTAAGTTGTAGTAGGCATTGGGCCAGTCGGGTTTTAAAATCACTGCTTGTTCAAAGATTTTTGATGCTTCTTCGAAGTTGCCTAAAGAATAGTAGACTCCTCCTAAATTGAGTCGATAAACTGGGTTTTGAGGATCGGCGACAATCGCTCGCTGATAGGAGGAAACAGTCCAAACATCAGATCCTTGGGCCGTATTGATAATATTGCGATAAATTTGGGCTAAGTTTTCCCAGTTTTGGGCTTTTTGAGGATTTAAGGAAATTGCGGCTTTGCCTTCGGCGATGGCTGCTTGGATGGCTTGGCTGATGTTTTGGCGATCTTGTTCAGAAAGTTGAGAGGTTTTTTTATCTTTTTCTTGAGGTTGACTGACTTTGGCGGCGATGTTGTTGGCCAAAAGAAGATTAAGTTGAGAAAAGTTTAGGCGGAAACGTTCAATGTAGGGGTTTAAAATGATTGCTTGACGCATATTCTCATAAGCTTGTTTGGCATCGTTTTTGACAATGGCGTCTAAAGCTTTTTTGAAATAAATTTCTGCTAAATAAGAGCGACCTAAAAGATAGCAAAAGCCGGTAAGAAAGATAAAAGAGAAAAGAACAATAACCAAATAAAGGGGTAATAGTAAAGAGAGATCAAAGTCGCTCGATGCCGTGTTTCTCACTCCGTGGGTGTGCTCCTCCGACGTAAAGTTGAAGTGCGTACCTCCCAAGTTGTTCGAAACAGGCATCTTCGCTCCTTCTAAGCCTATCACTACAAAAAACAAAAACCAGGTGATTAATGAGGGAGGAAAAAAGAATAAGCAAATTAACAAATAGATAAATGAAATCAATAGTAGGGGTCGGTCATGACCGACCCGCATTAATTGATTGATAATTAAAAAAACAAGAAGACTAAACGTGGTTAAACCAAGTAATCCAGCCTCCGTAAAAAGATGCAAAATTGCCGAACGTGAGAAGTTGAATGAAAAAACTTGCCAAAGATCGGATTGATTATAGGCAATATCTTTTACCCGGGTAAAGATTGAAGCAAAGTTGTCCACGCCAACGCCAAAAAAAGCAGTTTTTGGATTTTTTAAAATCTCAACCGCTGCATACCAGGAAAGACGGAAGGGAGGAAGAAGATTGGAGATAGATGGAGATTGATTGAGATTGGTGGAGATTGGTTTAAGTAAAGAATATAAAGTCAAAGATAAAGCAATAAGAATCACGGATAGCCACAGATATAAAAACATAGATGACCACGGATTATCAGTGTTTATCCGTTTATTATCCGTGTTAGTTTGTGTTTTCCCAAAAATCCGTGTTAATCCGTAAATCAAAAAAAATCCCAAAAATATAGCCAAATCAAGTTGACTGCCGATTGGGGTAAATCTTGGGCTTTTAAGAAAAGCTAAAGATTGAGGAAGATTAACATTTTTAAACGGTTGGAAGAAAAAGATGATGGTAAAAAGAGAAAGAAGGAAAGAGGAGATTGATAGAGATAAGTAGAGATAATTAGAGATAAATGAAGATTTGTGGAGATTAGTTGAGATTAGAGATTGGTGGAGATCCGTTTTTTTATCGGTGGGAATCCGCGATAGATAAAAATACAAAACTGTTAGAGAAAAAAAGGTTAAAAAGCCAAAGTTGGGGTTTAAAAGAGCCTGGACTTTGTTGGGAGAAGAAAGGATAATAGAAATCGCAAGAGAGAGTAAAAAAAGAACCAAAAGATTATCAAACGCTCCTTTCTGCCAAGAAATTTTTTTAGTTACGGCTATCTTGATCGTTGAGATTAAAAGTAAAAATAAAGAAGAAAAAGCCAAAAGATAAAGTTTATTGGTTAAAAAAAACTCTTGCGTTGCTGGTAAAAAGAAAAAGGGAAAGATAAAGATAATAGTTAGGAGAAAGTAGTGAATAGTGCGATTGAAAAGTTTGTCCATATATTTTTATTTTATCAAGTTACTGAACTAAAGTAAACTGTTAATAACGAGAGCAAGGACAAATTGGTTTTTTACACCTTTCGAACGGCATAATTCTTCTTACACCACCACAAAATTTACTTAGAGGAATACGCAAACAATCTTCATATTTACTTGGTGGCGGTCCACAACCATTACAACCGGTTTTGGAACAATATAAAAAACTAACCGCTCTTTCTAAATCAATATTGGGACTGGAGACGCCATAGTCGTAGCCATAGTTTGGGCCTGGGCCACAGCCTTGAAAAAAACATCCCACTTCTTCGGTTTGCGGATTATTATTGGTATAATCACTTGACGATAAATCAGCATAAATTCGATACCATTTGGGACAAGTTTGATTATCAACCTGGTAAAGATACTCTTTTGTGGGATGTTGAGGATCACAGGGTAGAGAGGAAAGATAAAGAGTAAGTTTTGGTGAGTTTTGATGATTGCCACAGATATGACAGGTGTTGTTTGAGGTGGGAGAGTTATAACAGATTTCCTCAGGTCTTGGATAGCAGTTTTTGTCGTTGTACCAATCTTCTAACACTTTTTTCAATTGAGAAAGCTCGTGTTTTCTTTTTCCATCCCAGGATTTTTCAATCATCCTTTTTGGATTAAAAAAAACCAAGACGGCGGTGGCAAGAAGAGCGATGAGGGCGATGATAATAAGAAGTTCCATTAAGGTGAAACACGGATTGACACGGATTTTGCACGGATTTGCACGGATATTAACACGGATAAAGGGTTTGCGGTCGTTGGTGAGGATTAAGCGATTAATTTCTAATTTAGAAGCACCGAAGTTAACTAAGAAAGCAATTTCGTATAAAGAAGCACGAAGATAAGACATCAGTTGGTTTTTTTCTAAAAAAGTAAGTCGATTTAAAGCCTTAATTTCAATGATTATTTTATTTTCAACAATGAAATCAGGGATATAGGTACCTAAAATTTTTCCGGTTTCTTGGGAAAAAATGTTAATTCTTGGGTTGGAAACAAAATTTACTCCTTGGTTTTGTAATTCTTCTGCTAAAGCTTTGTGATAAACAATTTCTTTAAGGCCAGGACCGTATTGATTAAAAACCCTATAAAAACACCCTCTTATTTTATACGATAATTCCGCCTCCAAGAGCTTATTGTTATATCCGTTTTTATCCGTTTTTATCCGTGTAAATCCGTGTTTATTTGTAGCCATCCGTGTAATCCGTGTTAATAACTTTTAATCTGTGTTTATCCGTGTCCATACGTGTTTCTCTGTGTTTATCCGTGTTCTTTCATTCTATCAATTTATAATCAACCAGTCAAAGGCAACATCTTGGTCTAAAAGTTCGTTTCTAATCACTCGGAAAAAGCCGTCTTTTTTTTCAAAGATAGATAAAGAGATTGGCTGAGGGGTTTTGGGAGTAAGGTAGATTAAAGAGGTAGGTTTTGCAAAAGAGGAGTAGATGATAACTTCTTGGGAAGTTTTGGGGATGGTGCCAGTACCTGCGGCTGAAGCTGAAGCCTCTATAGCTGGAGCAAAAATACCGTTTTTAGCCAAATTATCAGGGGCGGCGATAAGGGCGGAGTCGGTCGCTTTTGGAAGTTTTAAGTCACCTAAGACGCTTAAGTTTCCTAAGATGCTTAGGTCTTTTTCTAAGGGAGTAATTTTTGAGGTTTTTATCCCGCCTTGGGCGATAATTTCACCTTTAGTGGTAATGCTGCCGTCTTTGGCAATGGTGACTGCACCATCAAAAAGGGTGATTTTGTCTAATGCAGAAAGTTTAAGTTCTGAGGCTAAAGTAGTGATGGAGTTGTTTTCAACAAATGTTTGGCCAACCAGCAAAGAACCAGAGACTGAGACATTGTAAAGATTGGATTGGCCGGTGACGGTTATTGTAGCAAACAGGCATGATTGTTCTCTACAATTTAAATCGGTAGTATTGGCTAAATTGGTTTGGTTGTTTAGATCAGGCAGCGGTTGGTTTTTGATTTCTGCCAAAAGTCTTTGGATTTCATTGATATTTTCCGCCTCAATCTCTTTGGCAATAATTTTTCCAGATACTGAGGCTTCGGTGGCGTTTAGAGTATTGGTTGAAAGAGTACCAGAGATAGTTGCGTCTTTAGTGACATTTAGGTTGCTTAGGTTAGCTTGGTTGCTTTGGATGGTTTTGGCAGAGATAGTACCGCTAAAACTAGCGTTACCTTCGGCATCAATCAAAACCGCCGTTTTTCCTTCTAAGCCTTTGATGATAAGCCGGGCAAGGGGGCCTTTGTCATAAGAAGAATTCGGTAGGGGCAAGCTATTCTCGCCCGTGTTATTTGGGTTGGATGACCCAACCCCTACATTATTATTTAAATTAATGACCAAATCCTTTTCTTGCGGTTTTATCTCGTTGGTTGAGATTGTATTTAAAGAAGCTTCACCGGTGGCTTTGAGATTGGTAATTTCCACCACTGGAGAAATAATTTTTTGGGAATTGAAGGAGATTAATCTTAAATTGAAGAATGTTTCAATCCGTTCATCAATCAACTGTTCAATGGTTTTTCCGGCTATAGTGATGTTTTTGGTAGTAAGATTGATATTTTCCGCAACAATATTTTTTGCCGCTAAAACATTGTTTACAACCGCATTTTCTGCTTCAAGAAGACCAGTTTTTATCTTTGCCGCGGCAATTTCGGCAAACGCCCCAATTCTTTCGATTAATTCTCCAGTTTTTAGTTTTAAGCTGTAGTTTTGAGTTTTGAGATTTGAGTTTTGATTTTCATAATCTAATCCATTGTAAAAATACTCTCCATTTCCATCCGTTCGTACAATTTTAACATCACCAGTTGAAGTGAGATTGAGGTCTTTTTCCAGTAAGGAAAGTCGGGCTGATTGAGAAGCGATTTGCAGTTGTTGTTTTTTTATTGCCGCTAAATTGATAGCTGAAATAGCACTATAGTCAACTGCTAAATAACCTTCATCATCATAATTTATTATTTCTGGGAATTCTTGTTGTAGTTGTTGGGCAATAAAACCAATATGCCGGCCGTCAGGCAGTCCTTTGTTGGGGAATTCGTCTTTTTTCCAAGTAAAGATAATTGGGTCAAGATTTTTAATTTTATCTAAAATGTTGATTTCTGAAAGATAAGAAACGATATTTTTGAGTTTGATATCAGAGCCTTGCCAACCACCAGTTGAATAGGCAGCACCATTAACATAAAGTTTATAAGTTCCCGGGTTTGTTGTCCCGATGCCGACGTTGCCGGCAAAATAACTTTTTCCGTAAGTATTATCTGCGTAAAAATCATAAGTACCGCCGGAGCCATGGACGCCGATGTTGCCGCCGGAGCCATAGACGCCGGTGCTGCCGGAGCCATGGACGCCGATGTTGCCGCCGGAGCCATAGACGCCGTAGTTGTTGCCGAAGCTATAGACGCCGATGCTGCTGCCGGAGCCATAGACGCCGGTGCTGCCGGAGCCATGGACGCCGATGTTGCCGCCGGAGCCATAGACGCCGTAGTTGTTGCCGAAGCTATAGACGCCGATGCTGCTGCCGGTATTGACAGAGACGGCATAATCGCTGTAACCTGAAGTTCCAATGCTTAATTTTGATTGTGGGCTCGTCGTCCCGATGCCGACGTTGCGGCCCGAATTGGTAAGATAGACTCTATTGTATGCCGCATCTTCAGTCCAACCACCTCCGGAAGTAGCTTGAACATCAAGGGTTTTCCAAACAAGCCCATTAAACCCTTCAAAATTTGTCCCTGTCCAACGAATAGCGCCTGCAGTCGGAGGATTGGCATCATTCCCAACCTGCAACTTGCCGGCTACATGCAACTTTTGACTTGGCCCCGTCGTCCCAATTCCGACGTTGCCACCAAGAGGATTAATAACTAAAGGCCAGGCTTGGTTGCTTGTATGACGGGCCTGAATCCACGCTGCCCATGGATGAGAGGTATATGCCCCAAAAGCAATATCAATATTTTCTGTTCTTATCCCTGCGGTAGCGCCTTCTGAGAATGTTAGAGATGGGTTAACAAGTGATGTTCTGTAGACTTGAAAATTATGCAAAGGACTCATCGTCCCAATGCCGACGTTGCCGTTGGTATGAATTCGCATAACCTCAGTAAAGTTATTCCAATCTCCATTCCACGGTGCCCAACCAAAACGAATAGGTTCTCCACTAAATCCACCCCACCAATTGGAAAACAATGATATTCCTGCGGTATTTTGCAAACCTGTGGCAACTCCTCCAGCAGAAACGCCTGGTCTATGAATTCCTATTCCACTATTGCCTCCGCTCTGTTCAATTGCTAACTTAGCCCATGGCCACATCGTCCCGATGCCGACGTTGCCGGCAATGATTGCTCCACCAAAAGGTGGAGAAGCACCTCCATAACCAATCGTTAATCCTCCATTGTTTCCCAACAATCCACTATCAGTCCAAACACTTTTTGAATTATAAGTTCTAATCCAACTTGTATCGCTCATATACCATCCACCACCATAAGATTCACTATACCAACCAGCTGATCCACTTGTTCTCAACCATCCACCATTAGCATAGATGTCCCCCATAACATGGAGTTTATACCCCGGTCCCGTCGTCCCAATTCCGACGTTGCCATTCTGCCCCATAAACAACATTGTTACGCCGCTTTGAGTATTTCTAAATTGTATGCCACTATAATTTGGACGAATAGCATATTCTCCCCAATTATTTGGAGCTCCAGATTTTTGTCCTCGAATAATTATAGCATCATTACCCCAATCATCAAAGTGAAAAATAGATTGTCCTTCTACGTGCAACTTTGTTTCAGGTGCCGACGTCCCGATGCCGACGTTGCCTAAAATATAACTATTCCCTATCCCATCCACAGCCAATGTGCCGTCAGTCCCAAGACTGAGCGTGTTTGTGTAAAATCTATTTTTCGCTTTGGTAATTAAAGTACTTTGCGAAGATATTGGTGTACGAACTATACCAGAACTGTCTGTAATATTTCCACCAGCAGAATTACCATTCAGAAGCGTCCAACCACCACCATTTAGTGTTCGCCATTCATAAGTAGCCCCGCCCCTGAGCCATATAATTACATCCTTTCCACCACCAGCAGCAGCACCATCAGCTACGTCTCCGACAGGGTCGTTGTACGGACTACCATTACCTGTCAGGTATTCAATTTTCTCGATTTGACTACCAAAGTTGCCCCAGTTGGTAGAGTGAAATGAGAGTTTGAAGAAAAAGGTCCCGAACCAGCTGCCGTTTGTATGGACATTACTTCGATAAATCATAAGATCATTGGATACAGAGGTACCGGGCGCATCATTCCTGAACTGCACAGGATAGTAATTAGCACTTGTCCCTCCAACAGTAAACGAATTCCAGTTGCCGACATTTCCTGTAACAAAAGCGTTTCCTTCAACGTGCAGTCTATGACTCGGTGTCGTCGTTCCGATGCCGACGTTGCCGCCGGCTGGATTAAGAGCCAAATTTCTATATACTACACCATGTTCACCGGCTTGAATAACTCCTAAATTTGAAGTGGTATCATAGCCAATATTTAATCGATAATTAGTATTTGTTGAACCACTGATTCTAAGTTGGGCCGTATTCCAGTCAGATGCGGGAGTGCCGTCGGCTTGGATATGCAACTTAGCATTCGGACTTGTCGCTCCAATTCCTACATTACCTGAAACGCTTGCCAAAACCGCGCCGGCCAAAGTATAAAGAGAAAATCCGTTGATCCCATTAGAACCGGGATCAATGCCGTAATAAGTAGCATTTCTATCAACAAGCTTATCGGCGTAAATAACTCCATCAACCTCTAATTTAGAATCATTGGTAAAAGTCGAGGTTCCAATTCCTAATCGATAATTGGTGTTATCCCAAAAGAATTGAGAGTTATTTTGAGAAAGGGTGCCACCTGGGCCAGCAAAGATGACTGAGCCTTGAGTGAAACCTGTAGGTGTGATGTTGCCGTAAATATTGGTGCCGTAGATATTTGCCCAACGACGGCTGGAAGAACCAAGATCATAAGTGTTATCTGCTGATGGCCCGACTGAACCAGCAACTTCTAATTTAAAGGTTGAAGGATTCGTCGTCCCAATTCCGACGTTGCCACCAAGAGGATTAATAACTAAAGGCCAGGCTTGGTTGCTTGTATGACGGGCCTGAATCCACGCTGCCCATGGATGAGAGGTATATGCCCCAAAAGCAATATCAATATTTTCTGTTCTTATCCCTGCGGTAGCGCCTTCTGAGAATGTTAGAGATGGGTTAACAAGTGATGTTCTGTAGACTTGAAAATTATGCAAAGGACTCATCGTCCCAATGCCGACGTTGCCGTTGGTATGAATTCGCATAACCTCAGTAAAGTTATTCCAATCTCCATTCCACGGTGCCCAACCAAAACGAATAGGTTCTCCACTAAATCCACCCCACCAATTGGAAAACAATGATATTCCTGCGGTATTTTGCAAACCTGTGGCAACTCCTCCAGCAGAAACGCCTGGTCTATGAATTCCTATTCCACTATTGCCTCCGCTCTGTTCAATTGCTAACTTAGCCCATGGCCACATCGTCCCGATGCCGACGTTGCCGGCAATGATTGCTCCACCAAAAGGTGGAGAAGCACCTCCATAACCAATCGTTAATCCTCCATTGTTTCCCAACAATCCACTATCAGTCCAAACACTTTTTGAATTATAAGTTCTAATCCAACTTGTATCGCTCATATACCATCCACCACCATAAGATTCACTATACCAACCAGCTGATCCACTTGTTCTCAACCATCCACCATTAGCATAGATGTCCCCCATAACATGGAGTTTATACCCCGGTCCCGTCGTCCCAATTCCGACGTTGCCATTCTGCCCCATAAACAACATTGTTACGCCGCTTTGAGTATTTCTAAATTGTATGCCACTATAATTTGGACGAATAGCATATTCTCCCCAATTATTTGGAGCTCCAGATTTTTGTCCTCGAATAATTATAGCATCATTACCCCAATCATCAAAGTGAAAAATAGATTGTCCTTCTACGTGCAACTTTGTTTCAGGTGCCGACGTCCCGATGCCGACGTTGCCAGAGGAATTAACAAACAAAGCCTCAGTTGATCCAGCTCTAACCTGTAAAGGATTGACAGTTGAAGAGGTGCCAGTTTGGATATTAAGAAGAGAACCTGTACCATTGGCAGAAGCATCAGTTGTTAGAGAAAAAAGATTGTTAGTTCCTGTTCCTGTTGACCAGTTAAAGGTGGTTGTGTAAGTACTATGATTTAAAGAAAGATTGGCGGTTGGATCAGTTAAGTTTGACCAGGAAACTGAGGTGGCTGGAATCGTAGTTGTCCAAGATAACACCCCTGAGGCATCAGTTCTCAAAAACCCATTGGCGACAATTGATGTTGGTAGGGTGTAGGTAATATTTGCTGATTGATCGCCACCCTGAAAGATAGTGTAATATTGAGGTGATGCTCCACCTTCTAATATCCCCAAGGTCCCAGCCACAGAGAGTGTTTGATTGGGGGAGGTGGTGCCGATGCCGACGTTGCCAGAGGAATTAATATAAAAATCGGAGATTGTGCCGGTAGGACTAAACCAAATAGAAGAACCGCTTAAGTTTGATAGTTGTGTAAAAGAAACAGGATTTCCTGCGCCAGTAGATGTTGGAGCAACATAAAATTGCCATGTTTTTACATTTCCATCAAATCTAAATAGGCCAGCTCCTGTATTGTGTGTTCCCGGATCAACTTTATATATCATATTTGAAGGAGGATAACCGATATCTGTATAAGCAGCATTAATTGCCCACTGTGCTCCTTGTCCCCAATGAGTTAAAATAGTTTCTGAATAATTGCTATTGGCAGTAGTTGACTCTTGTATAAATTTAGACCCGTATTTTAACGAATATATGTTACCATTTACTTGAAGTTTTTCCGTTGGTCCTGTAGTTCCGATGCCGACGTTGCCAGAGGAATTAACAAACAAAGCCTCAGTTGATCCAGCTCTAACCTGTAAAGGATTGACAGTTGAAGAGGTGCCAGTTTGGATATTAAGAAGAGAACCTGTACCATTGGCAGAAGCATCAGTTGTTAGAGAAAAAAGATTGTTAGTTCCTGTTCCTGTTGACCAGTTAAAGGTGGTTGTGTAAGTACTATGATTTAAAGAAAGATTGGCGGTTGGATCAGTTAAGTTTGACCAGGAAACTGAGGTGGCTGGAATCGTAGTTGTCCAAGATAACACCCCTGAGGCATCAGTTCTCAAAAACCCATTGGCGACAATTGATGTTGGTAGGGTGTAGGTAATATTTGCTGATTGATCGCCACCCTGAAAGATAGTGTAATATTGAGGTGATGCTCCACCTTCTAATATCCCCAAGGTCCCAGCCACAGAGAGTGTTTGATTGGGGGAGGTGGTGCCGATGCCGACGTTGCCGGAAGCACCGGCTAAAATGGCTCCGTAAGCGGTATAAAGTGAATAGTTGCCAAGCAAAGTATTGCCTGCTGGGTCAATGCCATAAGAAGTATTATTTCTATCAATGAGCTTATCGACGTAAATATTTCCCGCAATCTCTAATTTAAGCGATGGGTCTCCAGCAGTAAAACTATTAGTTCCAATTCCTAATCGTGAATTGGTATTATCCCAGAAGAATTGAGAGTTGTTTTGAGAAAGAAGACCACTTGCGCCAGCAAAAATTACTGAACCCGGAGTAAAACCTGAAAGATAAATATTTGATGCATAAAGATTAGCCCAAGGGTAAGTAGAGGAGCCTAAGTTATAACTTCCTCCAGGATTGGGTCCAACATTACCATCTACTTGAAGTTTAAAAGTCGATGGATTCGTCGTCCCGATGCCGACGTTGCCGGAAGCACCGGCTAAAATGGCTCCGTAAGCGGTATAAAGTGAATAGTTGCCAAGCAAAGTATTGCCTGCTGGGTCAATGCCATAAGAAGTATTATTTCTATCAATGAGCTTATCGACGTAAATATTTCCCGCAATCTCTAATTTAAGCGATGGGTCTCCAGCAGTAAAACTATTAGTTCCAATTCCTAATCGTGAATTGGTATTATCCCAGAAGAATTGAGAGTTGTTTTGAGAAAGAAGACCACTTGCGCCAGCAAAAATTACTGAACCCGGAGTAAAACCTGAAAGATAAATATTTGATGCATAAAGATTAGCCCAAGGGTAAGTAGAGGAGCCTAAGTTATAACTTCCTCCAGGATTGGGTCCAACATTACCATCTACTTGAAGTTTAAAAGTCGATGGATTCGTCGTCCCGATGCCGACGTTGCCGTTGTTATTAATTATCATCCGCGTGTAAGTATCATTATTTCCGCCCGTTCTAAATCGCAAAGCGCCGCTTTCGGTTGCTTGTAAAACCACATCACCGCTGCCAGCTGATTGGATGATAGCTGTTTTGGCGCTTGAGAGGGTGAAGTCGGCTGAGGTAAAGGTAGAGCGGATACCAGGTGAGGCAACCGCAATTAGTAAATTACCATCCTTATTGATAAAAGGGATGCTGCTTTTTCCTTGACCTGGTGGAAAGCCTTGTAAAGTTTCAGCATTGATGGCATAGCCAACATTAGCAATTGGTTGGCGGGGAGTCATTTCTGAATCGGCGCCAACGGTTACTCCCAAATAGACATTTGGATTTTCGGTAAAAACCGAATTGGGGATTTCTGAACCACAACTTTGACCAATTAATGTTGAAAAGATACCATCTTGATCTGGTGTTATTGAACAAGGACCGGCCGTATACAAAGGTGTCCCACCGGTTGAAACATTATAAAGTTTAAACTGCACGTTTGTTGCGGTTGTTATTGGATTACCCAAAGAATCAGTTAATCGACCTTGAAACGAAAGTGCCCGACCGCCTCGAGTTAAATTTATAGGATAGGCCAACGGACGTTCAACTTTTAGAAAAAAATGATTATAAAGACCGGCGCCTAAAAAGCCTAAAAAAATAAGAAAAAAAAGAAAGCCGATGTAATGATGAATTCCAAAATTAGAAAAATCAAACCCGGAAGGGGCTTTTTTTTCTTTTAGTTCCTCTTTCTTATTAAAGGGAAAGCGGGAATCCAGCAAGGGAACTTTTTTTAACAAGCCAAAAAGAAATGATTTAATTTTATACGTTTGTAAATGAAAACGTAAAGAGATTTCTCCAAAGATCCCTTCGGTTTTTTTCTCACCTGCATAAGCGGCTTTTTCAAGATCAGCAATTTGAGGAATAAATTTTGGGCTTTCGGTTATTAAAATTGTTTCTTCTTTTAATTTTTTATCTTCAATTTTTGATTTAATATTATCAATTTCCTCTTTTATCTGCTTAAATACATCAGCTTCAATTAAATTCTTTTGATAAGCCCAGGTTAAGAATTTATCGACAATGATAAGTTTTTTTAAGATCAAATAAGAAGTATCTCCTTGTTTTTGGAGTTTTTGAAGAAATTTCTTGATTGTTTCTTTAGTAATAGGCATCATTCGAAGTCTTTTAAATTTTTACATACGGATCGCCTTCAACCGCTGGGTCTAATAAAGCTTTTAGGCCTTGATAAGCCAAAAAAATCAAAATCAAAAATTTGAGGTTGAGGGCAAAAAATTGTTTCATAGGCTTAAAAACTCCCGGACAACTTCCAGGTAACTTTTAATGGTTTTTTGATCAAGATTTTCTTTTTCCAAAGATAAAGCAAAATAACTGATGATTGAATCAATTTTCAATTTTAAATTTTGAATTTTTTTTGCTGGATTTTCTTTAAACCATCCTTGACTAATGCAAAAAGAGAAAAACTTTCTAAGGGTTGATAAACGCCGATTAATAGTTTTTGCCGGGATGGCATTAACTACTAAATAATTTTTGTATTCTTCAACCAAAGATTCATTGATTTGGTTTAAAAATTCCAAAGGGGAAAGATTTTCAAAGTTTTTTTTATTTTTTGCCTTTAATTTTAAAATTGTCCAACCTAAAAAATGACGAAGATCAGAAAGATAATTTTTTAAAGTAACAGGGGAAACATTTTCCGCAAGAAGAAATTTTTTGAATGAGGCTTCAAAATTATAAAAATTATACCATTTATCCATACATTTTCATCATAAAACAATAATAATAAATTTGTCAAGAGGTATTTTGAATATATTTTGATATAGAAAATGACACGGATGAACACGGATTTTATCACGGAAAGACACGGATAGATTATATCTTATAATAAAATTTAAATAAATTTAAAATAATTACCGTATAAATTTTTTAATTACGCAAATATATCATAATATATCATATATCCTATAGGATTTTAAGAGCATTTTTTGCTATTTTACTTCTTAAGAAGAATGGAATCTATGTAATCATATAGATTCCTGATTAAACCCGCCCTCCGAATCTGAGGGCAAGGAATGATAAAGTGTTTTTACTGTCATTCCCGCGTAGGCGGGAATCTATACAATCATATCTCAATAAAAAAAGAGATTAAAATTGTATAGATTTCTTAATTTAAGGCTATCCGTTGATTTTGAAAGCAAGGAATAACATTTGTCAATTGCTTTCTTTTTTTGCTAATTTTTTTTAAAAATTTTTTTGGATTATTTTTAAATATAAATAACAATGATAGGGTGAAGAAAGTTTTGATTACTCTCCTTGTAGTTTTTAACATTATTCACCTTGATTTTTAAAAAATCTTTTTTTATAATTTTTTTGATGAAAAAGCATTTAATTTTTTTAATTCTTTTTCTTTTAATTTTAGTTTCTTTTTCTTTTTTCTTTGGTTTATATGAGGTAAGATTTTTTAAAAGCCGCGCATCAGTTTCCCAAGCCTCTTTTTCAGTTGATAACTCGTATCTTTTTGTCTCTCCGCTTCGGGCTAAAGCCAATGGTCAAGAAAAAATTCGGATCACCGTTTTTGTTTTAAATAATCAAGGCTTAGGCGTTTTGGGAAAAGAATTATTTTTAAGCCCCAATCCCGATTTATCGGTTGATATTATTCAAGGACAAACCGATAATTTTGGTAAAGCAGTTTTTGATGTTACCTCAACAAAACCCGGCGAGTATTATCTTGAGGTTTCTGTCGATGGTCAAAAACTTCCCCAAAAAGCCCATTTAAGTTTTTATTAACTCACTTTTTGGTTTTTGATATTTGATAATTGCCAAAGGTTGTTTTTTAATTATTGCTAAAGTTTTGGGATGGAAGTGTGAGCGTAAAAAATAAATTAAAAGGAAGATTAATTCAATTAAAATAAAAATTTCCAACAGACGTGGTTTTATTAATAACCAAAGAAAAATAAAAAATTTAAATATTATCATCCACCAGGGAAGAATTTTAAAAGTTAAATTAACACTTTTTGGGGAGTTTTCATTTTGAAATTTGGTTTGAGCAAAAAGACGAATTTTTTTGGCCGATGAAGAAGTTAGAGCGATTGAGAAATTACCTTTTTTATCAGTTTTTGTTTCTAATTTTGGCAAAGAAAAAGCATAAACTTGGGGATTGATTTTGTTGATTACTTGGCTTAGTAAACTATTTTTTTCGTCAGTAAAAGTTGAAAGAGAGATATTACTTTCGGGGATGCTCTGTCCTGACAAAAACACCTCATCACCAACCCAATAATCACTTTTATCAAGCGACAAAGTCGGTGGCATTAATACCGGTCCAATGGTAACATTGTAGTTAACCGGAAATGGAGGAAGGCAAACTGGTTTGGTGAGTCGCCCCAACTGATCTTGAGCTGTCAAACAAGCTTCACGTGGCAAAAAAGGGGAGAAGCGATTTTTAAACTCAAAATAACCAGTCTCATCGGCATAAGTTTGGTCAAAAATCCCCAAGCCCTGAAAAGTAACCAATGCTTTTGGGGAAGTATAACCAAAAAGAGTAAATCGGTATTCGCCGATAAAAGCTGAAATAGTCGACTCATAAGAAGTGGTTTTTGCGCCGGCAATATTATATTTATTTTTAGAAGCGTGATTTATTAAGCTCATTGCCGTGATTAGAATTAACAAAAATAAAAGATTAAGAAAATAATTTTTCATAATATTCAGTGGTTTTTAAATAATTTTTCGGATTTTCAATGTCAGTCTCCCATTTAAGATGATTATAGCGGATATATTGACGAATTTTTTGGAGGGATTTTTCATTGTCTCTATCTATCTCTTTTTCTCAATTCTTTCTTCAATTCCTCAATCTCTTTTCTTTCTTTTTAAAGCTCTTTTTCCAGTAACTTTTCTTTAACAAGGGTTGAGATATAAAAATGACGAACGAGAAGAATGATGATAATTAAGGTTAAAACAATAATTGTGGCCACTTTCCACGGAAAAACCCAAAATTCGCAAAAAGCAGTCAAAACCGTATTTTTTTCACCATAAGTAGTGGTGAGTAAAGCGCGGTATTTACCAATCATCCATTTTTTACCTAAAGTATTGGAAAAGGTTCTTACGGTATCGGGAAAGATATTGGTTTCTTTTAAAAGACTTTTATCAACAACTTTACCAAAAATATTGGTTAAAATAATTTCACCTTTTGGGGTAATATGATAGTCGCCACGATTTAGGATTTCTGTTTCAATCTCTACCGGTCCATATTCAAAAAATGATTGTTTGGGTTGGAATTTGGTGACAAAAGCACTTTCTTTGATTGGGCCTTTGACTTTAATATAGATTAATGAGGCTAATCTTGGAGAGATACCAGTGCCGGCTTCGTATTGAGAGCTAGTTGGGGTAGAAAATTGGGAGGATTGGGCTTGAAAGCATATTGCCACATATTTTCCACCCGGCTTGGCATTTTTGGGGACAGAAATTTGGGCTTGGATGGTCACTTTTTCGTTATTGGCCGGAAGAGTAACTTTGTCAAAATCGGTTTTAAGCCAAGAGGAAGCTGCATATTTTTCTGGAGCGGCAAAAGTATTTTCAATTAATTCCGGTGTTCTTTGATTGTCGCGAACAATAAAATCAACTACTTTTATAAAACCAGAGACTGGTTCTTTGGCTTGATTAACAAAGTTAACCACAATCGATGTTTTTTCTCCAGGTTCCAGTTCTAAAAATTGTCTGGCTGGATAAACAAGCAAAGGCAAGGTTGTTTGAGCCGAAACCGAAAAAAAATTAAAAATTAAAAAATAAAAAATAAAAACTAGTCCTCCGAATTGGAGGAGGACAATTATAAAAGAAGAAAATTTATTAAAATATTTTTGATTTTTGATTTTTGATTTTTGATTTATCATATCAGAATGTTGCTGTTGCCGTGTAAGTAATTCGATTGAAATAATAACCGGCTGGTTGATTAGCGGAAACATTTAAACGGTAACAAACATAGGCTTGTGAGGAAGCAGCTGGCGTTGATTTACTCATAATGGTTTGTTGAGTTTCTGAAGCTTCTAAATCAGCAAACTGTTTAGTCGAAAAAGTTCGTCCGGATTCATTGTAGGTAAAAGCAGTATCGGTACCGGAGATATTGGCTAAAGAATAGCCCATCCCATAATAAGAAGTTGAGGTCCAGTCTTGGGAGGTGATTTCTGAACAGGCAGTTGGACCGCAGGTTGTGTCTTGGATACAGTTTTGGGCCTCACCGGCAGTGGCCCCAGGACAAGTAATGCCATTTCTTCCCATCTGATCGTTTTCGGCAATTTTTAATGTATAACCAGAAACGGCATTGGTGGAGACAGTCACGGTTTGGGCCGCATGTAAGAATGTACCAAAATTAATAATTGTTCCCCAAGGGACGGAGGTGGCGGTGGTTGTGATATCGGTTGTTTGGCCACAGGCTGAAGTACCAGAAGAAACACCAGAAATAGTAACGGATAGAGTTTCTTGAATGGTGGCCGAGACTAAAACGCCCTCAATAACGGCTACTTTAACATTTGATTCATCTAAAGTATTGTCTCCCCCATCGCGGGTTTTAACATTGATAGTGTAAATATCGGCCACGCCTTGAGTATGACCAGAAAGAATGGGGGCTGGGTTAATAAGTTTTTTGTTATTATCACCAATTGTTACCGTAATGGTGGAACCGGCGGCACAAGCATCGGTATTTCTGTCAATTCTTATGGTGTGATCAGTTGAGGCCGTGCCAGCGGTTACTGCCGCCACGGTCCAGTTATTGTTACAACCAGAAGATGAAACAGTAATATTAGAAGTTCCCAACCCATTTAAATCAAAGCCATTGGTGGCGATTGAAGTATTGGTATCAGGAAAACCATCATTAGTTTGTCCGGCAATATCAACGGCAGGAATAGTGATTAAAATATCACCATTGGAAGGAACAGCTGAGGCTAAGGTAAAGGTAATGGTATGAATGGTAGATTGGGTGGCAATGACGTAGTCATTGGCGCCTAAGGGAGTGCTACCCAAAGGAGGAGAGATATTAAAGGTAGTTGAGTTAACAATATTGGCCACAGTATATGTTGATTGCTGATAACATCCATCTAAGTTAGGACCGGCAAAACAGACGGTGTCATTTGGAAAAAGGTGATTAGTGTTGTTATCGGCGTTACCTGAAGAATCGATAGTGATAACTGATCCATTAGCCGCACCCGTGGCTACACCGGCCCGATAGGAAAGACGAGAATTGGAAAGAGTGTCGGAAATGTTAATAAAATTGGCTGAGCCAACCGGACTTGGTAATTTAACCAAAAAAATATATGATGCTTGAAAAAAAACAAAGAAAAAAAGAGTTAATTTGGTAATTAATTTTTTCTTTTTCATTTTTGCTTATTTTTCATTATTAATAATGATTTAAAAATTGTCAAGAATCAAACTTCTTCTTCTTGTAAAGCGCTAATAAATAATACGAATGATGCAAATGAAGATGCGAATGACGCGAATTATGCGAATATGAAAGAGAGATAAATGGAGATTTGTGGAGATAAGTAGAGATAAGTAGAGATTAATGGAGATTGGAAGAGTAAAAATTAGTGTAAACATTGTGTAAAAGTTGTGTAAAGGTGGTGTAAAAGTAAGATTTATGTCATCCCGACTCAGTCGGGATCTATGTAATCATACCTTAATTATAAAAAATAAGGTAGAAATCTTGTGGATTCCTGATTAATTCAGGAATGAGGTTTTTGTTAATTACAAATTTTAAAAACCCCTTGACAAAATTTTTTTCGTCTGTTATAAAGAAAATAGACGCAAAAAATTATGGTAAAAGATACACGGACAAAAATTTTACTTTCGTTAATTTTAATCGGTGATATTAATTTTTCTCCGGTAGTTTTTGATGAAAAAATAGAAAAAGTCTTTGATCTTTTTTTTAATCAAAAAACTAAGTCGATTATTAATTCTTTAGTAAAAGAGGGTTTGATTATTCAACAAAATGAAAGTCAAAGCTATTATCTGACCGAAAGAGGCTTTTTAGATCTTTGCTTGGAATTTCCTTTTTTTAGATTTTTAAAATATCCTTGGGATAGACGTTGGCGAATTATTTCTTATGAGATTCCCGAAAGTAAAAGAGAGATTCGTGATCGACTAAGACGACAGATGCAAGGTTGGGGATTGGGTCCTTGGCATCGCTCTTTTTGGGTGACTCCCCATCCGGTGATTGAAAGTTTACGTTGGTTAATTGGGGGTAAGGAAGAAGAAAAATATTTTCAAGCTTTTGAGGCCGATCATATTTTTGGCAGCCGTGAAATTTTGGTTGAAAAGGTTTGGGAAAAAACAAAGTTAGACGGAGAGTATCGGCAGCTTTTTAGAAAGTGGCATGAAGTTTTATCTTCCCAAGAAGACAAAGTTTCTAAATTCAAAAAAATTGTTGATACATATGTTGATCTTTTAAAAATTGATCCTGGTTTGCCTAAAGAGTTGATTGGTGAAAGCTGGATTGGATTTGAAGGGTGGGGGATTTTTAGGGAGATAAAAAATATCCTTCTTTCATAAATTTATAATTTCTAATTTCTAATTTCTAAAGGATTTATTTAGGTTAATTAGATAATTAGGTCAATTAGGTAATTTAAATGTAATATTACCTTCCTCATCCGTTCGTTTAATTTTTACTTTTTGGGCTTTAAGCATCTCTAAAACCTCTTTTGCCGGATGACCGTAAGTGTTATTTTTTCCAACGCTTATCACGGCAATCTTTGGATTGCTAATGGATAAAAAATTTTTGGTTAAACCGTTTTTTGAGCCATGATGGGGGATTTTGATAAGGTTGATATTTTTTATAAAATCAATAGTGTTTGTTTTAACAATTAAATTTAAAATTTTTGGTGAGGCATCACCGGTAAAAAGCGCTTTAAAATCATCTTCTTGAAAAAGAAGAAGATAAGAGTAATCGTTATCTTGAGAAGAAAAATAATTTTTAACCGGCCAAAGAAATAAAAAACGGTCGTTTAAAATATTAATCTGATCACCTTGAAATTTTTTTAAAATCAAAACCTGATTTTTTTTAAGAGTTTCAATTAGATTTTTATAACTTGGACTAACAAATGGGCTTTCAACTGTAACAAACCTTTCAATTTTATAACGTCCGTTAATAAAGAAAAAACCTTGGTAATGATCTTTGTTGGGGTGACTTAAAAAAGCAAGTTCTATCTTTTTATCCCAAAAAGGCATATGTTTTCCCAGGCAGTTTAAGATTTTTTTATCGGGTCCAGCATCAATCAAAACATCAACTTTGTTTTTTACTCGAATATAAGTAGCATCGCCTTGCCCAACATCACAAAAAACAATCTTTGTTTTGGAGTCTAAATTTTTAAATAAAAAATAAACAAAAAAGGTAAGGAAGGAAAAAGTAAGGATTAAAATAATTTGTTTTTTACTTATATTTAACTCTTCCATAATTTTTTAGGAGATAAAAATTTTATCTACTTGCCAAAACTGACTAATAAGTTTATCCTTATTTTTAAAAGCAATTTTTTCGGTTTCAATTAAAAGAATTTTTTCTTGAAGTTTATTTTCTTCAATCCATCTTTTTATCGTCTCAAATTGATCATAAGGAGAAAGCCAAACTGATTTTTGGAGCATAATAAAACCTAATTGTTTTAAAAGCCGGCGCAACTGATTTCTTTTAAAACGATTAATTTCTTGAACATCAAAAATGACCAGTCGTAATTTTTTATCCCAGTTTTGTTTATTAAAATAGAGATGGGGGTATTTTGTTGCGATATACTTTTTTGATTTTTTTGTAAGATAAAATCGACATTTTTCTGAACTACTTTTAGCGCTAAGATATTTTTTTGCTTTTAATTTGGCAAATAAATTAAAATATTTTTTCTTAAGTTTTGTTTTTTCTTCGATATTGTCAATAGGTTTATTGACATAATGATAATAGCTACTTATTAGACAAAAAGGATTACGAATCTCAAAATAAACATCTATTAATTTAGAGCTTATTAAAAGTATAAAGTCTTTTAATGAAATTTTTTTTGTCTTCTTTTTTTGATCCGATCGGATCATTTTTTGGATGACAACTTTTTAATTTATATTGTTTTAAAAACTCAAATTGAAAATAATTTTTTTGATTTTTTTAACAATTTAATTTAAAACTTAATAAAAATTCCCGGAATTTTTGATAGAGTTTCGACGATAAAGATAATGTAGCTTAAGATAAGATAACAAGCCCAAGCAAAAGGAAAACCAAGGTAAAAATTAATTTTTCCCAAAATCGCAGTTAAAAATCCCAAAACCATCAAAAAGGGGACAAAAAAAGAAACCAACACATTGGCAAGAGGAGCGATTAATGAAATTTGTCTAAAATAAATAAAAATAATGGGTGCGGTAAAAATTTGCGCCGCTAAAGAAGTTTTAAAATCGGCTTTTATTTGATGATAGAAGTTTATAAAATTATTTTCACTTTTTTTAATATTCTTTTCACCAAAGAGAATAATGCCTAAAGTGGCGGCATAAGAGAGCTGAAAGGAAACGGTTTTTAACCAAGAAGGAAAAAAGATAAGACTTAATACAAACGATAAAAATAAAGTATATAGAGAATAATTTTTTCTTCCGGTATAATTAGCAACGAGCGTTAAAATTCCCATAAATGCTGCTCTTAATATTGGGGCTTGAATACCAACAAAAAGAACAAAAAAAAAATAATTGTTAATATTGTTATCAATATTGATACCTTTTTGCTAAAAAATTGGGTGGTTTGAGTAACAATTGAGGCCAGCAAGGTAATGTTTATCCCAGAAAGAACAACTAAATGAAGAAGACCAACAATTTTTAGTTGTTCATAAAATTCTTTAGTTGTTTTTAGATTGATTCCAAACAAAATTCCATTAAGTAGCGAAGCATGAGGTTCGGGTAGATAATGATTTATAACTGTAGTAAATATTTTTGGCGTCATTAAAGACTAATTAAATCTTTAATTTTTTCAAAAGTGCTTTTACCGACCACTTTTTTTGTTAAAAGTTCATCGATACTTTGATAGGGTCGATTATTGATAATCTTTTGGGCGGTTATTTTACCAATACCCGGCAAGGTATCAAGTTCTTCAACACTGGCTTGATTGAGACTAATTTTTTCGTTTGTATTTTGAAGTGAATTTTGTGAGACGACCTCGGTTTGAGTGATATTTTTTGGTGAGATATAATCTAATGTCCGTGAATTTTCAATAAAGATACCGCTATTTATTTCCCAACTTGATGGGATATAGATTTTTTCTTGATCGGTGACGATTCGGGCGAGATTGAAGTTTCTTTGAAAAAAAATTCTATCCGCTTCATCCGAAAGTCCACCTGCCAAATCTAAAACATCATTTAATCTTGCGCCAAATGTCGCTTCGTAGACACCAGGATTTTTTACCGCCCCCGCCACATCGACAAAAATTTTTTTATAAGGGGTGGGGTTATTAAACGTTTTTTCCTCCATTACTTCTGTTTTTTCCCAGGCTTTTTCTTTTTGATACAAAATCAAAGAAAAAATAGCGATAAAAAAAGAAGCACCAAGGAGAAAAATTTCAATCTTATACTTTTTAATCTTTTTTAAAACCGGCAAAAAAGAACGAAGAAAATTTTTCATGAGAAAAATATAAAAAAGAGAAGAAGAAAAATCTATAGCCAATAGTCAACAAAATAAAGTTTTTGGATTTTTTTAAAAAGATTAAATTTTGTTTTTAATCTTTATTATAAAATCGTTTGATAAGAAAAAAACCGATGGTTAAAGCTACCATTAATCCGGTAAAGATCTTTATTGGAAAAGCAAAAAAAGAATTTGAGGCAGAAATTTGAGGGGAATTTTCACCAAAAATAACTGACGTTGATAAACGATAAAATCCAAAAAAGAACCCCGAAATTATTAAAGAAACAGGGCTTTGGCAAGCTCTAAATTTTGAAAGATTTGAACAATCAATTTCCGCCGAAGGCGTGGCTTGAATTAACCGTTGCGATTGAGAAAGAATGTTTTGGGGGATTAAATTAAATTTTGCTTTTTCCCCAAAGTTACCTTTTAAGATGATTTCTCCTTCGGGTTTTATAAGATTTTTTCCTTGATTTTCAATGGTTAAAATAAGGGGGATAGAGTCGGTTGAGTCAAAAAAATTAATTTTTTTCCCAAAAAAAGAGAAACGAAACCGTGGTAAAACTTCAAAAAGAACAATTTTGGGTTTTATCTCAATTTTTCCACTTTCGGTAACGGTGATTAAAATGTTTGCCCCAATTGAGGCTTTGGCAAAAGAGGCGCTTTTTTCCAATTGAGTAGTTACTGGTTGGCTTTCGACAATTAAAGTATAATAATAATCGCCTTCTTTTGCTCCTTCGGGGACGCGAAGACGAAGAAGAAGTTGTTCTTTCTCATTAGTTTTTAAAAAAAATGATTGATTAAGTTTTAAGTGACTATTGTCTAAACTAAAGCGGATTGGCCCCTCAAACTCTTCTTTAATCTTAATTTGTCCCAAATTATTTTTTAGTTCAAAGGGTAAAACTTTAGCGCTTAAGATCACCGGATCAGCATAATTAACTATCGTATAGGCAATTAAAATCGACTTGCCTGGTTTAATGACGGTTTCAATTAACGGTGGGGATAAGGATAAAGAAATTTGTTGAGCAAGAATTTTTTTTGTTGTATAAAAGAATAATAGAGTTAATAAAAAAAATAAAATAAAAATTTTTCTAATTTTGAATTTTAAATTGTCATTTTGCATTTTGATTTTTCAATTTTAAATTAAAATGATGGTGTGGCAACAAAATTGATAATTGTTTGATATTTACCTGCTGGTTGAATGGGAGAGACATTAACTTTAAAAGTCACAACCGCTTGACGATTTCTTCCCACATTGGCGGAACTCATAACAATAGCCGGCGATTCATTTTCTTGACGATTGGGAAACGGACGGAAATAAGTACTGTCGATAAAATCCGATGGAATATCATTGCCGCTCATGTTATAACCAAAGCCATAGGCGGTATTTGATGTCCAAGGCTTAGCAAGAGATTCATTACAAGTATTTGTGCCCCCATCACATTGAGTGTCTGGAATGTTATTTACCTCATCTAAAGTTCTTAATCTTCCTTCTTCAATGGCCGTGACTTGATATTGACCGGCTGCCCCAAAAGAAACGGTTAAAGTAGTGGTGGCAGTTTGAGGAGAGTTGGGGATTAAAATGCCAAAGTTAATATTGGTGTTTGATATAGAAAAACGAAAAGGGATGATTGAGTGAAGATACTGAAATCCGGCTTTGACAATATAACCGGTTGAGTTAAACTGACCGGCAGCCGTTTGGCCAACGGTATCGGAAAGACTGTAATTGGCCGATGATTTATTACCACCAGCAATCCCAATTTCTCCATACTGGATTTTAAAAAGAGGTGATTCCATATTAATGGCAAAAACAGATTTTAAAAAGAAAAAAAGAAAGCTTAGAGAAAAAATGAATAAAAAAATTGCCTTTTTCATAAAGAAAGACTTTTTTCAAATTTCTCAATTAGTTTTTCCATTTTTTCCGTCTGTTTTTTTATTATTGAAAGTTGGTGATCGCCAAGAAAATTTTCAGCGGCCGCAGCAATATTTTTAAGATGATTTTTTAAAATTAAGGATAAAAACAAAAACGTTTCTTCTTTTGATTTTTGACTTTTGGCTTTTATCTTTTGATTTTCTTCATACTCTTTTCCCAAAAACAAAGCAAACGGGGTGATGAAGGCTAAAGAAAAAATGGGCAAAAGGACGGAAAAGTTTTGATCTTTGGGAAGGGATAAAAGAAAAAAAATAATTAGTGTTAGTGAAGTCACCATTGAGATAATTGGTTCAAGAAGAAGTGATAAAGAAAAAAGAAGAAAGTAGATTAAAAAGAAAAAAGGCGAATGGATAGCGCCAGTGGTGTTGACAATTAGAAGGACAATTAAAGTAAAAATAACCGATTCCAAAAGCCGAGTTTTTGGTGAGTTTGGTAAAGCCAGTTTTTTTACCAAAAAAAAGAAAATAAACAAAGAAGCGGCAATTTGAAGATCATAAGAGGCAAGAACGCTTTTTGGAAATAAAAACCCCAAAGCAATTGTAAAGATAAGAATCAAAGAATGAATGATCTCTTTTGCCATAAAAACATTATAATATTTTTTGTATAATATTTTTATGGACAAAAAAACTTTGACTAAAGGTGGTTGGCAAGCAGGAATTTTAGAGGAGCTTAAAAAAGTAAGTTGGCCTACAAAAAAAGAAACCATCCGCTTAACAGCGGTGGTTATTATTATCTCCTTGATTATTGGTCTTTATATCGGTATAATAGATGTTTTATTGGTCAAAGGATTAGAATTTCTAACTTTAAAACGCTAAAATGTCTGAGCAAAAAATCACCAAAGAGAAGATTACTGCCTTGGGGAAAATTACCCCGATTAAAGAACCAAGATGGTATGTGGTTCATACCCAAGCCGGTCATGAGGCAAAAGTCAAACAGGCCCTGGAACAGCGGATAAAAACTTTGGGGGCAGAAGATAAAATATTTGAAATAGTGATTCCAATGCGAGAAGTAGTTGCCGTAAAAAAAGGTAAAAAAACCAAACAAAAAGAAAAAGTGTTTCCGGGTTACATTTTAGTAAAAATGACTTTAGACGAAAACTCATGGCTGATTGTTCAAACCACTCAAGGAGTGACTGGTTTTGTGGGAGCGGGGTTAAAGCCGGTGCCGATTTCTGAAAAAGAGGTTGAGGCGATTATGAAGTTTGTTGAGCAAGAACAGCCCAAGTTTAAGGCAAAATTCTCAGTCGGTGAGGCGGTTAAAATAAAAGAGGGGCCCTTTGCTGACTTTTTGGGGACAGTGGAGGCAGTTGATGAAGAAAGAGGTAAGGTAAGAGTTTTGGTATCCATCTTTGATCGCGAAACACCGTTGGAGCTTGATTTTTTGCAGCTCCAGAAATTATAAAAATTACCATTATTCGTATCTTTTATAAAATCTATGGCAAAAAAAGTAAAAACGGTTATCAAACTTAATCTTCCCGCGGGTGAGGCAACTCCAGCACCACCAGTGGGTCCGGCTTTGGGTCAACATGGGGTGCCGATTATGGATTTTATCAAAGAATACAATGCCAGAACCGCCAAACTAAAAGGGCAAGTTATCCCCGCGGTAATTACGGTTTATGAAGATAGGACTTTTACTTTTGTTACCAAACTGCCACCAGTGTCTGAGATGATTAAAAAAGCTTTAAAACTGCAAAAAGGCTCGGGCAAACCCAACAAAGAAAAAGTGGGAAAACTCACCAAAGCTCAAGTTGAGGCGATTGCTAAAGAAAAATTACCTGACTTAAACACCACTGATTTAGAAGCGGCCAAAAAAATTGTTATTGGGACAGCCAAAAGTATGGGAGTCGAGGTAGAAAATTAAAAATTAAAAAATAAAAATTAAAGAAATTATAATTTAAAATATTTTTACCTATGGGAAAAATACGAACAAGAATTTTAGGTTTAGAAGAGGTTGAACAAAAACAAAAAAAAGAACAAAAAGAAAAGGCGGCTGAGAAGAAAAAAATTCGTGCTCCGGGGCTTAAAGGGGGAGAGAGGATGGTGGCGGTTGAGGTTGATGAAAAAGAGATTGATAAGATGGAAAAAGCTAAAAAAATCGTTGAAGAAGCCGAAAAAAAAGCCCAACAAAAACCAAAAGAAATAAAGAAAAAAACGCGAGGGAAAAATTATCAAAAAGCCAAAGCCCAAATTGATAAAAATAAACTTTATTCGATAAAAGAAGCCATCTTCCTTTTGAAAAAAATAAAATACGCCAAATTCGATGAGTCTTTTGAACTTCATTTAAATGTGGATAAAGTGGGTTTAAAAGGAGAGGTAGAGCTACCGTATTCTTTGGGGAAAAAGGTAAAAGTGGCGATTGTTGATGATAAGATTTTGGCTCAAATAGAAGAAGGAAAAATTGATTTTGATGTTTTAATTGCTCACCCGTCTTTTATGCCAAAGTTAATAAAATATGCTAGGATTTTAGGGCCTAAAGGATTAATGCCCAATCCTAAAAATGGGACGGTTTCGCCAAATCCCCAAGAAGCCGCCAAAAAATTTGAAAAAGGCCTTTTGCATTGGAAGACTGAAAGTAAATTTCCTTTAATTCATCAAATGGTTGGTAAGATTTCGCAAAAAGATGAAGAAGTAGAAGCAAACATCAAGGCTTTTTTAAAGGCGGTGGGATTAAGTCATATAAAAGAAGCTTATCTTAAAACAACAATGTCTCCATCAGTCAAGATTGAGGTTAAAGGGTAAAAAATTATCTTGCTAGAAAACTTTCTTTTTGTTATCTTATTTTCATGGATAAGATTAAAGCTTTAATTTTTAAAACTTCTGATTTTTGGTTTTATTTATCTAAAAATCAAAAGGATCTGATTAATGAAGGACTATATCTTATGAATGATGTGATTAAAAATAATGCTTATCATTTCAAAGACTATTCTTTTTTAGTTTTTCCTTTTGCCAAAGCCTATGAGGGATTTTTAAAACAGCTTTTTTTGGATGTCAAATTTATTTCTCACTTAGATTACATCTCTGATCATTTACGTCTGGGAAAATTACTCTCACCAAATTTAGTCAATAAATTAAAAGAAAGATCTCTTTACAAAAAGATAAAAGATAAAGCCGGTCAAGAGTTGGCCGATAAAATCTGGAATGTCTGGAAAATCGGCCGCAACCAAGTTTTTCATTACTATCCCCACAATCTCAAAGCCCTTACCTTTTCCCAAGCCGAAAATATCATTGACAATATTCTTTCAGCGATGGAGGAGAGTTATGGGAAGTTGAAAGTTAAAAGTTAAAAGTTAAAAAAAAATAAACTAATGGCAGAAATTAAGGTTAAAAATGTCTTCCCTATTTTAGTGGCTTTCATCGAGGGTAAAGGAAAAATTTCTGATTTTAATAGGGATTTAGATAGGCTTTATCGTTATATTTACGAAAATAATTATCAAGGAAAAATTGCCGGACCAACAATCGGCTTGTTTTATACAAAATTTGGGGGAAAATATATTGCGGCGGTTCCGATTAAAGAAAAATTTCCGGTAAAAGAAGATATCAAAATTAAAAGAATACCAAAAATTTATTGTGTTTCAATTATTCATAAAGGGAGTTGGAAAAATATAGACGATTCTTTTAATAAATTATTTAATTATATCAAGAATCATAAATTAGTCTGGCGGTTTCCGGTAAGAGAAATTTATCTTCAGTGCGATGGTGAGGAAAATGACTATCTTACAGAAATTCAAATCCCTCTCAATCACTTTCGTTAGTTTGTTATGGTGTGGCGTATCATTTTTTATTTCTTTTTTTATCCTTATTCATAAGTATAAATTGATTAATTTTTATCCTTGTTTATAAGGATAAATTATAGATGAAAAAAAGTCAAGAGAAAATAGTGTTGTCATTAATAAGAAGAATTTTTTATAATTAAATTAGCCCTTGACTTTTTTTAGCTAATTGTATATATTGATAATATAGTTAAAAATTTTATAAATTTAAACCAAGTTGGCTTGGTTATTAAAGTAAAAGATAAAATTATGAGCGGTCAAACACCAGAAATACCAAAAGAATGGTTAGAAAGAGTACAAAAACAGAAATAAAGAGTGCGTAAGATGTCTGATGAAGAGCGAAGGATATGGGGTTTTAATCCGGGTGAAGAACTTGAAGATAAACAAAAACGAGACGAGAGAGAGAATCCTAGTAGAAGATAATTTTTTCTTTTATAAAATTTTATATTGGGATTTGTTTTTTAGATTATCAAAGTGTTATAAAAAACTAGTTAATTTTATAATCTTGAATTTTTAAGCTACCTAAAATTATCTTCCTCTCTAAGGTTATCTGCTTTTATTTTTTATTGATTTTATTTTTAAGTTTATTATTCTATCTTTGAGGCGATCGTGTCCAAGATAGAATTTTTTCTTATATTCGGATTGTTAAGAAAATAAATTCTATTTTTTCTCGATCGTTGTTAAGATAGAATTTTTATGAAAATTCCGTTGACAGAAAGTCGACAAAAATGTAGATCGTAGCATCATTAAAAATGATTGAGAGATTTATATTTTGATTAATTACTCCTCCAAAGTTGACAAATCACCAAGAGGAAGACCAAGCTCTTGGGCTTTTAAAACTCGGCGCATAATTTTGCCAGAGCGGGTTTTGGGAAGCTTTTCAACAAACTCAATCTCATCAATTGAGGCAATTGGGCCGATTTGTTTTCGAACTAAATCATTAATCTCTTTTTTTAACTCCTCTGATGGGCTTTTTCCAATTTTTAAAATGACAAAGGCTTTGATTGATTCGCCTTTGACTTGATGAGGTTTACCGATAACCGCTGCCTCAGCAACAAAGGGATGTTCAACAATGGCATGTTCGATTTCTGCTGAGCCTAAGCGATGACCTGAGACTTTTATGACATCATCATTTCTGCCAGTGATCCAAAAATAACCATCATCATCGATTTTGGCTGAATCACCAGTAAAATAACAAAAATCAGTTTTGACATTTGCGTTTTGCGTTTTGAGTTTTTCAAAGTAGGTTTCTTTATACCTTTGTGGATTGCCCCATAAATCCAAAAGCATGGCTGGCCAAGGAGTTTTTATGACTAAGTATCCTTGGGTGTTTTTTGGTAGACTTTTTCCATTTTCATCAACAACATCGGCAACGATGCCAAAAAATGGTTTGGCGCAACTGCCTGGTTTTAGAGGAGAAGAGGGAAGCGGGGTAATAAGATGCATGCCGGTTTCTGTCTGCCACCAGGTATCGATAATGGGCAATTTTTCCCGTCCGATGTTTTTATAAAACCATTCCCAAGCTTCGGGATTGATTGGTTCACCCACCGACCCTAAAATCCGAAGGGAAGAAAGTTGATATTTTTTAATTGGCTCTTCGCCAAAGCGCATCAAAGCTCTTATCGCTGTTGGTGCCGTGTAAAAATGAGTGATTTTGAAGCGATCAATTAGTTTCCACCAAACTTCAATATCAGGATAATCAGGCGTGCCTTCGTAAACAAAAGTAGTAATCCCATTTAATAAAGGACCATAAAGAATGTAGGAATGACCAGTGATCCAACCAGCATCGGCAGTTGACCAAAAAATTTCATCACCGCGAATATCAAAGACATACTTCATTGTCGCATAAACACCAACCATATAACCGCCGTGAGAGTGAAGGACGCCTTTTGGTTTTCCGGTTGAGCCTGAGGTGTAGAGGATGAAAGAGGGGTCATTTGAATCCATGATTGCGGTTGGGCAAAGAGCGTCTTGTTTTGATACAAGATCATGATAAAAAACAAATTGGATATTTGAGTCAAAATTTTTACTATTTATTTCTTTTTTATCTCTTTCAACCACAACCACATACTCCACACTTTCAATCCCTTTTACCGCCTCTTTGACATTTTCAATTGGTTTTAAAATTTTATCTTTGTAAGGATACCAATCAGTAGTGATGATTACTTTGGCTTTGGCATCTTCAATCCGTGATTTTAAAGCTTCGGTAGAAAAACCCGAATAAACAACTGAGTGTAAAGCACCAATTTTAAGGCAGGCAAGCATGGAGATAAATTGCTCTGGAATTCTTGGAAGATAAATTATTACCCGATCGCCTTTTTTGACACCTAAAGTTTTTAAACCATTAGCTAAACGAGAAACTTCTTCATGAAGTTGTTTATAGGTAAAGGTACGGACGGGAAAGTTATCGGGCGTTTGTTTTTCTGGTTGGCCGACCCAGATTAAAGCTAGTTTTTCGGCGATTGGGGTTTTTTGCCAACGATCTAAAGCGTTGTAAACTAAGTTGGTTTTGCCACCTAAAAACCAGCGGGCATAAGGATATTGCCATTGCAAAAATTTACTCCAGGGTTTGAACCATAAAAGTTCTTTAGCAATATTTTCCCAAAAAGCTTCGGGGTGTTCAATAGACTTTTGATAAACTTCTTCATAATCTTTAATATGGGCTTTTTCGATGATTTCTTTTTTTGGAAAGATCATAAAGTAATTATGACAAAAAAGTGAGAGAAAAAGCAAATGAATTTTTTAAACTTCCTCTTTCATTTGAAAAAAATTGTGTTATAATATCTTTTTACCAAATATGAAAAATCAGGTTTTATCAATCATTTTCGTCCTCTTTGTTCTTATTACCGCTTAATATGGCGGGAGGATGAGTGATTGATAAAACCAAAATAAAAAATACTCCCGCCGACTTAGGCGGGTTTTTTTGTTATATGAAACAATTAGCCAAATTATTAATCGTTATTTTTTTTACTTATTATTATTTTTGCCTTTGATTAGGCGGGAATTTAATGATTAAAATTAAAAGTTAATTGATAATTAAAAAATATGAAAAATGAATATAAAATAGAACAACCTACAAACCCAGATTCATTAAGGGAAAGGATTTTATCATTTGGAGCTGAAAGAGTCTCTCAAGGTCAGATAGAAACAATAAGAAATATTCCATCTTTAAGAAAAGATAAAGATGGGAATTTAGAAGGAGCAGAGTTTAACAGATTTACTGGACATATTGAATATCCATCAGTGTTAATTGAAGCCTTGGAAGAAGTATTAAAGGGTTATAATAGAGGTTTTAATAATGTTTTAGAAAGAAGGCAACCAGGCATTCAAAATTATCATTTTGCTAGATTTGATGGTCAAAATTTTACTAATGTTATGGTTCAGGTTGATATGCGGGGATTGCCCTTATGGTTTTTACAAGAAGCGCCCAGTTATCCAAAAGAATTATTAGCAGAAGTAATTAAAAGTTTTATTTTTGAAGCAGAAAATTCTTTGGCGATGTATGGTTTTATGAGGGGTTTTGGTTCACCGGAAAATAGTGAAGATCCCAACCAACCATATTCATCAAAATCATTTTTTGGCATAAATTTTGATACTTATTTAAAAAGATTGCAAGAATATCTTAAAAGAGGAATTTTTTTAGGAACAGCGACAGATGATAAATATAACGCTATGTTGACTTCAGAATTTGGTCTTAGACCTAATGAATCATCTTTATTGACAAGAGAAAGAATTAAAGCTTTATCAGGATTTAGTGGCTTTTTAAAACCTCAACAAGTTGAAGAATTTTGTAAAAGAAATAAAGATGTAATTTTATATATGAGAACATCTTATCCTACAAGGTGGTTGGCTCATCCAGGTAAAAATACTCCTTACTCTATACCACTTTTAGAAGATGATCAAAAAAGACAATGGATAAGAGAGAAAGCAATTACTCCAAATGTTGATGACCCAAGAATGGTTAATTTTTTAATTAATGGTTTACAATCAGGCCAGTTTAGATTAGAACAAGATAACGAGGGAAATATATTTATGGTGCCAAATTTTGAAGGATATGGGGGTATCTCTCCTCAGATTATCAATGATACAAAAGAGTACCTGGTTTTTATGGGATTGCCTTTAATAACTAATCCAGATGATCCTAGAATCAAAGAGTTTTATGAAAGAGGTTTTCAATTTAGGTTAAAGCCTTTATGGTTGCATTATGGTTGCTATGGACATTTAAGAACTTTAGATATTGGTGATCGCTTTAAAAAAGTTAATGACTTTGTCAGTGAGTTAAGAAGAAACATGAAGATGAGAGGTCCATATGTAATACAACCAGAAATTCCTGCATATCAAGTAATTGATCCTAATAATGGTGATTTTGAAGTAATTCATAGATTATTTTTTGGTTTTGATCCGGAAGAAAAAAAATATAAATTTATTGGGGGTCTTTATGATGCTTTGCCAAGTCAATCAGAAGAAGCAAAAAAAGGTAGACTTCATGGAAATGATCAAGCAGTTTGGGGACAAATTATTGTAACAGATGAAACTAAAATAGTTGACCCAAATAGTTTAAATTATGTAAACACGAAACCGATGGAGATGTTAGAATAAATACTATGATTAAAAAAATTGTTGATTTAACAAAACAGTTAGTGTCTTTTAAAACTACTTCGGATAATTATGGAGAGTTAAATAAAGCAGTGAATTTTATAAAAAAAGAGTTAGATAATTTTTTTATTGAAGAGTATGAAAAAAATAAAGTTAAGAGTTTATTAATTTACAATCAAAAACCTAAAAATAATAAAAAATTTAGACTTATTTTAAACGGTCATTTAGATATTATTCCAGGAAAAAGTAATCAATATATCTCAAAAATAGTTGGTGATAGACTTTATGGAGTAGGTAGTTTAGATATGAAAGGAGGATTAAGTGTTGTTGTTTGTTTTTTTAAAGAGTTAGCAAAAACCTTATCATATCCTTTAGCTTTACAAATTACCACTGATGAAGAAACTGGTGGTTTTTTTGGGACAAAGTATCAGATTGAAAAAGGAGTGATGGCTGATTTTGTCATTGCTGCTGAACCAACACATTTTGATATTGTTTATAAAGCAAAAGGAATTCTTTGGTTAAAATTAAACTTTAATGGTAAATCTTTTCATTCAGCTTATCCATGGAATGGTAAAAATGCAATAGAAAAAGCCAATAATTTTATAAATAAATTACTAAAAATAATAAAAAACCCAAAAAAAAATCAGTGGAAGACAACAGTTAATCTGGCAAACATTAATTCAAACAATAAAGCTTTTAATAAAATTCCTGATAATTGTGAGCTTTTACTTGATGTTAGATTTATTCCGGAGGATAAAGAAATTTTAAATAAAATAAAAAAATTATTATCAAATGAAGATAATTTAAGAGTTTTAGTAGAAGAACCTTCTTTTTTAGTTAAAAAAAATGATACAAATATTTTAAAATTAAAAAAAATTGCCAAAAATGTTTTGAGTAAAAATCTTATTTTAAGAGGAGCCAATGGCTCATCAGACGCAAGACATTATAGCTATATCAATGTTCCAGCAATTGAGTTTGGTCCAAAAGGAGGAGGGATTGGTAGTGATAATGAGTATGTTGAGATAAGTAGCTTGAGTAATTTTTATGTGATAATGAAAAAATTTTTGTTAGAGTTGAATTAAAATAATTAGAATTATTTTTATTAATGAATAAAATTAAATTATTTTTTAAATAATTTTTAGAGAATTTAATATAACTTTAAATATTTTGATAAATTTAAAAAAGACTCAATATTTTTATCAAATTTTTTATTTTAAAAATAAGTATTAAAACTATTATTTTGATTTTAATTTATAAAGCTATTTAATTTGGCACTAGACTAGAATAGCATCTGCTATACTAGTTAAAATGCTTGTTAAATCAGCCAAATTAAGTAATTATAAAATTAAAAAAATTATTAAATGTTTCATTATCGATATTGATGCCACAAAAACAAG
>Ga0209750_1000052_pt1 | contig 74080 bp, 51 predicted proteins | sample YNPBryulayer2012_FD_185813 | JGI IMG/M metagenome (GOLD analysis project Ga0209750, IMG submission 185813) | Anoxygenic and chlorotrophic microbial mat microbial communities from Yellowstone National Park, USA - YNP Bryant MS upper layer 2012... ...
GGAATGACAAAACACAAGTGCGCAACCGTGCCGCAAAACCAGCACTGGCAACCTTAATACATCAGTTGCATGCCGACACGCAAAAACCATGTATTGGCAGGATTGAACTGTTGCAGAAACCGTGCATCACCTGAAAGCCGATTGTCGGCAAGCTCTGTGCGACGCAGTAGCGTGTAACCGCCCTCGAGCGAGAGATAGGTCTTTTCCAAAAACTGATAGCGAACAATTGGTCCAGCGGTCAAGTTTGCAAAGCCAAATTGGTTCATGTTCAGGCTATTGAGCGTAGCATCCCCCACGCGATACTCACTGCCGTTAAGCAGAAAACTTAGTCCAAGCTCCCACTCTTTGGAAGGATAAAACATCACATCAAGGTTGCGTGGAATAATAGCATCAATCATAAATGTTTCGCCGCCAAAGTAAATGACATGCAGAATGGGCACAATCAAGACTCGACCGAAGTTGCTGGTGCGCGATGCACCAAAGCCCAGCGTGAGTTCATCACCAGCGTGCCAATCCAAAAATGCCGCCCCTTCAAGACGAGTATGGTCGAGAACGACGTTGCGAAAATCAGAAAAAATACCAGGACGGACGGCGACAAGGAGCGTAAAAATATCCGATAGCCGTTGCTGCAAGACAAGGTCAAGAAAAAGCAGATGTGCTTCACGAGGCGCATTAACCGTAGATGACGACGGCGGAGCTGTAACAATAGGAAGACGAACCTCTGGCTCGAGCCGAACATAGCGATACTGCGCACCAAGTGTGAGGCTCGAAGCCCCACGCTTATCCAAAAACACCTTGAACGAGGCATTGCCCGTCAGCGCAAAGGCACCAAACGAACTGCCCGATAGTTCTGGTTCAGCTTTGTCCAAATTTACAACGCCGTATTGCTCGTAGCGAATGCCGAACTGTTCGCGCTGCGCAAATGCATTAGCGCAAAGGCAAAAGCCAAAAGAAAGGCAAATGAGAAGTCGCAAATGTGCCATTGGTGTATGGATGGTTTTGTTGATAAAGACAAAAAGCTGACGAAATTACATGCGCTTGCCTCAATCCAAAAACAGCAGGGGACCTTAATTTGCAAACATCAGGCTTTTTGTATCTTCGCCAAAACTTATATGCGCCTTGTGTAACCTAACCATTTTCACGGAATATGAAAACCTTACTTTTGCTACTTGCCTTGGTTGGATTGCACAGCATGTCGCTCTTTGCTCAGGAGTCCAAAGCGATATGCGATGAAATTGATGCACTTATGGGACAAATCAAAATTGCAGAGGCGAAGGCTAAAGTCGACGATGCGCTCAGTAAATTTCCGAACGACTTTGAAGTTCTCTGGCGCGCCTCGCGTGTCTATGTGGTCTATGGGGACACACGACCGAAAAGTGAGCAAGAGCAGATTTATGTTAAAGCTAAAGAATTTGCCGATAAAGCCATTCAGCTTAATCCGCAAGCTTCGGTCGGATATGTGCGCCGCGCCGCTGCGAACGGTAAAGTAGCGCTCTTCAAAGGCGTGCTGAGTGTAAAAGACTTGGTCAAGCAAACGAAAGCTGACGCCGAAAAAGCCATTCAACTCAATAGCTCTGGACCGCAAGTGCTGGCAACAGCCTACTACATTTTAGGACGCACGCATCTCAAGCTCTCGGAAACTCCTGAAGTGATGCGCATGCCGCTAGGGCTGGCGTGGGGCAACTTGGATGATGCCATCAAGTATCTTGCAAAAGCCGTTGAGCTGCGCGGCGACTTTATCATGTTCCGCTTAGATTATGCCCGAGCCCTGCAAAAAGACGATAAACTCGACCAAGCACGCGAACAGCTGAAAGAAATTGCCTCACTCAAAGTGCAAGAATATGGCGACGAAGAGCGCAAAAAAGAAGCAGCCTACCTTTTAGAGAGCATCAAAGGTAAGTAGTGCGGAGGAAAAGTGCCCTTTGTCAAACTCAAAGTGGCATGATGGTAGAACGAGCCCAAGAAGAAGTGCTAAAACAACCGCATGCGGTAAGTCTTTGCCCCGTCTTTATGACTTTTTAATTCTAATGATTAGGTCGGAAAGTAAATTAACCTGCGACTGCAGCTCTCGCACCTTTTGCTGCAACCTCTCGTTCTCTTGCTGAAGTGCAATAATCTGCTGGTGAATAGAAAGTTCTTGCTCTGTGTCAGAACGCTCTTCTGGAGAAGGTGGTGTGTGCTCTATGCGAGAGTGAGAATTAAACATGTTGCCCTTTCCGGTCAGTAGCCAATTAATGTTGATATTAAACTTTCGCCATAGCGAATAGAGAAGCTGAATACCGGGAGATTTCTTATTGCCTTCGATTTCGCTGATAAAGCCTGCTGAGGTATTGAGTAGTGCTGAAAAATACTGCTGGCTGTATCCAAGAGCCATACGAACCTCTCGTAAGCGCGTGCCCACATCTTGGATGGTCCTTTCCTTCGTTGTAGTTGTTGTCAGTCGTTCTTTCGTTTCGTCGCCTTCCATATTACAAAATTTTCTCTTTAGCGAAAAAAGCCTAAATTGTCTGCAGAGAGAATTTTACTTTTCAAGCAACAAAAACTCTTAACAAACATGCTGCTGATAGTTGAAGATGACCCTATGCTACGGGAGTTACTCAGAGACTGGTTTTTGGAAGTGTGTGATGTTGTAACCGCACAAAATGGCAAGGAGGCTATCCAACTGTATGAACAGTTTGCAGATAAAGTGAAGCTCATCATAACAGACTATGAGATGCCACTTTGCGACGGCTTGGAATTTTTAAGATGGCTATGTGCAAAGAATAACACCATCCCCGTGCTGGTGATGACAGGGCGAACACTCTCTGATGATGAAGAGCGAGAAATTCGGTATCTCTCCAGTTCCAAGGTGCTGCCGAAGCCATTTGACCTCGAACAGCTCTCTAGCGTCTTAAAAGAAATATGTGCAGCGCGCTCATGAGAGGTTGTCATTGACCTTGCTCTGACTTTGCGCCATCTCGCGGTCGTATTCTAACATTTTCTCTACTGCATTATACTCAACAATAAGGGAAATAACAGTTGTACGCACAGTTTCCAAGTCAGGTTCAATTTCCTTGAAGTTTTTGCAAGTAAAATGCTGGTGCTCACAAAAGGCTTCAAGAAAGTAACCAATGTAGGTTTCTTCTGTCTCATCGGGCAAAATGCGTATGGCTTCACGCATCTCGAGTGCGTAGCTAAGCAGGTAGGTGTTTTGTTTATCGAACACGGCGAAGGCATAGAGCACCGGCGGCTCATCAAGATGTTTTTCGCGCAACTCTTTAGTGGCAATAGGACAGACATAGACATCAATAAAGTAATGGTCGGTCTCGATTTCCTCGACTTTTTGCAATCGTGCCCAACGGGGACTTAGTGAAGTATTTGGCATAAGCGTAATACAGACAAATGTTGATTGGAAATAGCGCTTGTGCGAAGATACAATTTTGACTTAAGAACACTGGTGTCAGCTGGTGGTACTCTGCAGCCGTGCAACCAAGGCGCGAAGACGGCGTGCAGGGATTCATACCTAACCTATTGCGCTCAATCTGCCAGCGAGGTGTTGGTATTTGCCTGTTTGACATACTTTTCCAGCCATTGATGCATTTCGTAGAGCATGTGCAGAACTGACTCACGTGCTTGGTAGCCATGCGACTCAAGGGGCAGGAGTACGAAGCGAGCGGTTTTGCCAAGCCCTTTGAGCGCATTGAAGAGCCGTTCGCTTTGGAGAGGGAAAGTGCCTTGGTTGTTATCGGCTTCGCCGTGAATGAGCAAAATCGGCTCATTGATTTTATCGGCATGCATGAAGGGCGACATTTTGATGTAGGTATCAGGTGCTTGCCACAGCGTGCGTTCTTCATTCTGAAATCCAAAAGGCGTAAGGGTGCGGTTGTAAGCGCCACTGCGTGCAATACCAGCGCAGAAAAGGTCAGAGTGTGCTAAAAGATTGGCAGTCATGAAGGCACCGTAGGAGTGTCCGCCAATAGCGATGCGTTTTCTATCAGCAACGCCACGGCGCACTACTTCTTCGACAGCGGCTTTGGCACTGGCAACCAACTGCTCCACATATGTATCATTAGGTTCTTTGCCGCCTTCGCCAACGATGGGCATCGTTGGACCATCGAGAATTGCATAGCCTTGAGTCAGCCAAAAGAGCGGCGACCCCCAATTGATACGCGAGAATCGGTACGGCGAGCCGACCACTTGACTGGCAGCCTGTGCACTCTTGAACTCTCGCGGATACGCCCACATCAGCATTGGCAATGGACCCTTATCAGGCGTATAGCCTTCGGGAAGATAGAGCGTCGCAGAAAGCTCGACCCCATCTTCGCGCTTATACTTGATAAGCTCCTTTTGAATTTTGGCTAAAGCGGGCGCAGGATGCGGAAAAGCCGTCAGCGGTGTCAGAGTGTTTTTGGAAAGATTGCGAATGAAATAGTTCGGCGGTTCAGTCTGCGACTCGCGGCTGGTAAGAATTACTGTGCCGTTGTCGTCGAGCACTTCAACAGGGTATTCGTAGTAGGGCGCTTCAGATTGCCACAGGCGCTGACTTCGCTTTGAAGAAAGGGTAAATTTATCAATAAATGGTTTATCGCCTTCGGGAGAAGCGCCATCACCGATAAGCAAGAGCGATTGACCATTATCAGCCAAATGCAGCACACTCCTGCCATTGGGCAGGGTCTTCATGACCGGTGTGCCTGGGTCGGTGTAACGGTCTTCAAAAGAGCGGTCGAAGAGCAGTTCAGGCAAGGCGGGTGTCGAGGCGGTGTTAATTTTCCATGTGCGGATGCGGCGTGTTGACCACCAAGTCTCATTAACCAGCGCAAAGCCCCTGTCGCTCCACAGCACGTTTTGGTAACGGTAGCCAAGCCCAAGTAGCTCTTGTGGTTTGCCGCTAAAAGGTTCGCTTAGCATAAAGAGCTTATCGCGCACATCGGCTTTGACTTTGGGATTGCCTTCGTCTTGAGCTTCTGACCAGTAAAGCGTAGCAGGCGCATCCGGGCGCCAAGTGCAGGCATTGACACCTTTGCGCACCGCATCGCGACCGAGTGGAATATCTTCTGCAAGCGGCAAATCCGCAATCTCTTTGACGAGCTTGCCTGTAAGGTCAATCACTTCGATTTTCTGAGGAAAGCGCGAGGCAGGCACAAGGTAAGAAAACGGTCGATGAAGCGATTCTACGAGTAGGTATTTGCCATTGGGCGAAGGTTGAATGCTGGTAATCAAACCTTCTTTGGTTAGCGGGGTGATGCTGCCCGAGAGTGAGACACGCACCAATTTTGAGGCAAGGAAGTATTCGAACAGGGCTTCGTCATGCTCATTTTTTAGCAAGTCTTGGAAAGTCGGAGCGGCGGCAGTTTTCCCAGAAGTTTCTTGAACCACCGGACCAGAGGGCACTGTGGGTGCCGTAGGCATAGCACCACGCTTGTCGGAAACCAGTTTGGCAATGAGCGATTTGCTATCGGGAAGCCAGACGAAGGTCGTGCCGTAGATGTCATTGAGTTGGGCATCAAGCAGCTTTTTTGCGGCGCCTGTGGAGACCTCAGCAATCCAGAGTTCGACACCGTGGGCACGCGTGAGCGTGAAAGCAAAATGTTTGCCATCAGGTGACCAGTGCGGCCTGCCAAGACGCGCATCACTTGGCAGACCGGTAATTGCCATTTCTTTGCCGCTTTCGAGAACTTTGATGACAAATTTGGTGAAATACATCGCCCGACTGCGAGCATTTGTAAGCGGGTTCAGACGCAAGCCAGCAAGACGATACTCCGGTGCAGCCAGCTCGGAAATGGGTATCAGACTTGGGCGCTCCATAATCAGCATTACATCATTTCTCGGAGAGAGGCTCACAGTGGGTGTGGGCGGCGCATCAATGAGGTCAATGAAGACCTTGGGCGGCAATTGATAGCGTGTGCCCCCTTGTGAGAAAGCAGAATCGTTCATGACAAGGCAAAAAAGTAATATGAGAAGGTAACGAGAGAGGTGTGCGTAATGGTGCATAGCTCACTTTTTGACGAATAAAAACTCAGGTTCGGAAGCTAATAAATTTTCAAACTTTGCCAAATCAAAATAGCGGAAAATTTTGGCTCAAAACGGCATGAGCACTCTCGCTCGGTTTTGCCTGAAGCGCAAAAATCTGCATGGCAGGGAACATCGGTTAAGAGATTAATTGAAAAAATCATAGATTTGCAAAAAACCGCAATGCTATAGCAAGGGATTGAGCAAACAGCATTGCTACACTTGACGCATCATCCAATCACAACTTCAGTAATCTACCGTATTTGCCATGCCACTCTCTTACAAAGTTGCCATACTGGGTGCCACAGGCTTGGTTGGTCGCACGATGCTGGCGTGCCTGCAGGAACGCCAATTTCCCGTCCGTGAGCTGGTGCTTTTGGCAAGCGAGCGTTCAGCTGGGCAGGTGATGGAATTTCAAGGTCGGTCGCACTTGGTGCGTGTGCCGTCGGCGGAGGCATTTGCTGATGTGGATATTGCACTTTTTTCAGCCGGTGCGGCAGTCAGCCGAGAGTGGGCACCAATTGCAGCCGCACAAGGCGCCATCGTGATTGATAATTCTTCGGCATTTCGAATGGTGCCAGATGTGCCGTTAGTTGTGCCCGAAGTGAATGCCGAAAAAATTTTTGACGCAACAGGACGCCCCGCACCGATTATTGCCAATCCAAACTGCTCGACCATTCAGCTGGTCATGGTGCTCAAGCCGTTACATGACCGCTACCGAGTGCGACGCGTGGTGGTTTCAACCTACCAATCGGTAACAGGCAAAGGCAAAACCGGCTTAGAAGCCCTGCAATCCGAACTGGCAGGCGTAAAGCCCGAACGCTACACGCATTTTCATCCCATTGCCTTCAATGTGGTGCCGCAAATCGATGAATTTGTCGAGCATGGCTACACCAAGGAAGAGATGAAGATGATAAACGAGACGAAAAAAATTATGGGAGATGACACCATTCAGGTATCTCCTACAGCCGTGCGAGTGCCAGTTTATGGGGGACACAGCGAAGCCGTCAATATCGAGTTTGAAAATGATTTTGAGCTCGATGAAGTGCGAGCGATTCTCAGTTCCACAAAGGGTGTGGTGCTCAAGGATAATCCAGCCGAGCGTCTCTATCCGATGCCGATAGATTGTTACGGGCGAGATGAGGTCTTCGTCGGGCGAGTGCGGCGCGATTTATCGCAGCCAAAAAGTCTCAACCTGTGGATTGTTGCCGATAACCTACGCAAAGGCGCCGCCACCAATGCCGTGCAAATTGCTGAACAGCTTATCGGTCGGCTTCAACCAAAGGCAGTTGCAAAATTGAGCGTATCCGAAGGCAGATAGGCACGCTACAGCGTTAGAATTTCCGCTCTGCCCACAGATACGCGGCGGCGACCACAAACAGCATAAAGAACCACCACGGCGAGACTGGCTCGTAAGTTTGCACCACGCTGGCACGCACACTATCACGGGGATGCAAATGAGCAAATGCCTGCGTCGCTTGCTGCATGAGCGCACGCCGAAGCGGTGCCCACTCATGACTTGCATGCACATAGAATGCCGCCGATGCACTATCTGCTGTGCCCATGCGCCAGACCTGATGCCAGCCCGGTTCGCGAGACCAAAACATGCTTTCCCATTGCGTGGGCTCAATAGGATGTTGTCGGAAGAAAAGCGTATCATACGCACCGCTGGGCAACTTGACTATTGCAAAAGGTGCAGCGGAAAGTGTGCGCAGGGTAAGCTGACAAGGCAAATCCACCGTAGGCAGCATGCTATGCGCCCAAAGGTCCGTTTCCAAATTCGGACGAGCAAGGCGCTTTAGGATATGACTCCAGTAGTCGGCATAAAGCTCACGCCGTCCTTCCAAAGCCCAGCGAAAGGTCTCCTGCACAATGCTCACGGCGACTTTGCCCAAGCCCCTTGCCGCCGCAAGAACCAGCGCTCGTCCCGCTTCATCCTGCACCAAAACTTCTGCACCAAAGCGATGGCGCAGCCGAAGTGGCGCAATAGGCAACGCTGTGCCCGATGACTGCCGCAAAGAAAATCCTTGCGGTCTGACAAAGCGCCCCTCATTTGACTCTGGCACTGCCGTAAAAAACCCCAAGAAAAAATCATGCTCTCGTAACCTCTTTGCCGGTGCGTCAGAGAGCGCCATCAAAAGTCCTAACCCAGCTTCCACAGCTTGACGCAAGGCGGCTTGCTCAGGTGCCGATAGACGTAGCACGGTCTCAACATCGGTGATGACCACATCAACCTTTTCAAGAATGCTGGCAGTCAGCCTCTCAAGCGCAAATGGTGCCATGTTCAAGAACTCGGTGAAGAATTTTTCGCGGCTGACCATGCTGCGAATTGCCAAGGCGTTGCCAGTGACGGAAGCCCACTGTTTCAGGGCTCTGGTCTCGAAGCTGGGGGCGCTTTCCAGAATTAAAACACGGATGGGTTGCGGCGGCACGACATGGATGGGAACTGTGCCCACAAATGCTGTATCGCGCGCGGCACGCAGAGCGCAAAGTGTGTAGAGCCATGTGCCTGCTTGCTTCGGCAAGGCGTTGAGTGCGAAAAGTAGCTGCCCTTCGCCAACCAGCAAAAGCGAATCACAGCGCTCGCCATGCAGGGCAAGATATAGCCAAAGCGAATCGCGGCGCGTAGTATGCCATGTGCCTTGAACCTGAAAAGGCTCGCCAAGCACAATGCGGTGCGGGTAGGTCGCAGCAATCGGACCATCAGGCAATGGTGCAAGATGCAAGCTCACTTGCAAAGAAGCAATGCTTTCAAGTTCATCGGGGCGTAAACCATCACCAAAAATGTGAACATGACGAATGTGCGGGTAGCGGCGCAAAAGCATGGCAACATTCGGCAAAAGTTCCAAATTGGCAAGCGTGTCTGCTCCTACGGCGCGCGGCAGAGCAAAAACACGTGCAGGATGAATCGAATCGGCAGCACGCTGAACTTGCTTGGCGCCAAAACCAGAAGTGAGCAGAAAAGCGTCGCTGGCATGTATAGGTTGGCGATGCATGGGTTCTAAACATAGCATGGCTAATGAAAGCGTCGCCATACCAACGGCAAGCAAGCGTAGGAGCAATTGGCGCCGATTAGGACGGCGAAGTTCTAAGCGAACAAGGTAGACCAAAATCAAGGCGACGGCAAGCCAAACGCCCCATTGCCACCAGCCACGAAGTGCAAATTCCATCTGATGCTATCGGGCGTAGCTAAAGTGTTGAAAATATGATTTCGCCAGTGTGGGCATGTGCAAATGATGGCGTTCAGGGCGTGACTCGGGCTGGGGCAAAAGCGACCACAAAGCACGCTCGACAGGCTCAAGATAGACAAGCGGAGCGCGCCCATGCTGCTCGGCTGCATCAAGAAACTGGCGCAAGGCTTGCAAAGCATCAAGGTAACGCAAGGGGTCGCTCTCGGCAGCACGTGCCAGTGCTGTGCCGCCTTGTGTCAGGTGTTGCAACGCCGTTCCAGATACCAGCTCTTGACCAGCGCGCAGATTAGAAATGACGGCTAAAGCCTTGCGCACGGCGGCAAACTCATCTTGCACAGTCAGCGTTTGCGACACGGTGCGCGACACGACCTTATCGAGCTTGCCACTGAGGCGCTTTTCATCGGGTTTTAGCGTCGGCGGCTCAAAGCCCATGCGTTGCACATACAGCCGCGAGTTTTGTTGCAACGCTTTGAGCAGCTTGAGTGCTTTCAGTTCGTAAGGCAGGGCTTCTTCGGGTTTGTGCATGCGCAAGTAAAGTTCAGCGTCCCACATTTCGGCTAATGCCGCTTTGAGTTGCGCTTTGATAGCATCGGAATAAAATGTAGCGCCCTCTTCGGTATCGTGAGCATGGACGAATTGGCTCATCAATTTTTCCACAGCAGTTTCGTTCGGATTTTTCTCTAAGGCGGCCAAAGAGGCTTTGGAAAGATGCCCGCAGTTTTCATCATGCACATGACGGATGAATTTTAGCAAGGGATGCGGCGTAGAGTCCTTGGGCGCAAGACTTCGCTCAATTTCTTCCATCGCCGCGCCGCCAATAGCCGATTCAAACTCTTCGCCCAAGAATTTGCCATAGCGCAGGCGCAACACTTTTTGGTCGACGCCCAAGGCTTCAGAACGGGCTTGAAATGCCGCTGGCGAAAGCGTGCGCCGCTCTCGCAAAAGTTTCTCGGTATCAATGATAATCTGGCGCTGACTGCGGAAATAATCTGGTTGCGCTGCCACAGGTAACGACATGCTGAAATCTGTTTCCACTTCGGCGGTGTCTTTCGTGGTAATCAGCACTGTCTCGGAGCGTGTGCGGTTCGGTTGAGGCTCACGATTGTCCTGTGCTTCAACGGTAAGATAGAGCTCATCGCCCGGCTTCAAGCCCAACGCCAGAAGGTCAAGCGTCTTGGTATGCTGCTCACGATGAACCGCATCGAAGGGGAAGAAGAGTTTTTTGAATCGGATATTTTCGCCTTTGCCTTGCGCAAGAACGGCTTGCACATTGCTTTCACGCACTGCAAAATCATCGTGAATGCGAGCAACCAGCGTCAGGCGCGAGTGCCTAAGCAAATCTACTTCGATGCGCTGATGCGGCTCAAGAATGGTAATCGCTGGCGGCTCATCACGCTCAAGGAAAATTTTGTAGTAATGGCTTCGCTCTATGCCGTGTTCCGTTTCCACTTCCAAAAAATAAAATCCACTGCGAGACAGTGTAGTGCTCACTTGCCGCATGAGCCCTTGTGCGGGGAAGTAAAGCGTATCATCATGATTGAAGATGAGTCGGGCAGTGCGTGCAGGCTGCGAAAGTTCAAGTGTCCATGTCGCTGTGGTCTGTTCAATGGTGCGAAGGTCAAGCGAAGGTGAGGTGAGGCGTTCACGCTGGGTGTAGCGCGGCGGCACAAGCTCTACGCTAAGGCGAGTTACCGTAGGCAAAAGAGTGGCGGTGCGAGAGAGCGGCGGTGCTTGGGTAGCACGAGTCTGTTCAGTGCGCAAACTGTAACCAAGCCACATCACGCATGCGCCGCACAGTATGCTGACCAGAGCCACTTGCAAAGCTGGGCGAAAAGGGTTAGGCAAAAGTGCCTCGGCATGCAAAGGCTGTGCTTGCAATCGCTGAAGTTGCCTAAGTTCCAAGAGCGAAAGTTCAGATGCTGGTTTGAGCAAAAGTTGCGCACTTTCTTCCCATCGCGGGTCGGTGCGATTCAGATGCTCGGCAATTTTTTCTGGAGTCGCCAATCGATGTTTGCAAAGCAGGTAGCACGAAAAAAATCCTGCAACCGATAGCGCTATCCACATCCATGCGGCATGCACAGTCGGTCGCTCAAGAAAGGCGGCAACGGACAGCACGATAGCTAATGCAACTGAAGTAGCCACAAGCCCAAGGCTCATGAGTACTCGTCGATTCCAGTATGAGGCAAGCCGATGAAGTGGCGACATGATAATTCCAGCCTGATGTTCTATGTTGAGATGCGATGCGCAAGTGCGCGCTCAATGATAAACAAAATCGCTACGAAAATCCAGAGTGGCAAGGCAAGCGGTGTCTGTGCTGCGGTTGCGAATGCGGATGCAGACGCTGAAGGTGGCGCAGTAGGCGCATGGTGCGGCAAGCGTTGAAGGTCGGTCGTGCGACGCAGGTCGGGCATATTCGGTTGATATAGTTCATGAAGCACAAGTTGCGCAATCCATTCGGGGAAAATCGGTGAAAAGACAAGCTGATTCCATTCGGGCGAAAAACGGCTGTAAAAAATGTATTCGTTGCCGTTAGCTGTGCGGCATTGCTCTAAGATGGGCTCGCCAAATCCATCGGTCCAAAGTGCATGGCGGTATTGCGAGCTGAATGTCCGCTGGCGCATTTGGAGCAACTCGCCACTTGGCAGCACTATCACACTTTGAATAGATGAAGCTCGACTGCCACCATATCGCAAGATGAATGGAGTTGAAATGAGAGATGTAGGCAAGGGATGCGCTGAAAGCCAAAAGAGCATGTCTGGCAACAAGCGGAGTGCCGCCGTATCACGGATGGGGCGCATCGTAAGTTGGAAATCATGGAAAAATTGTTGTTGGATGGCCTGCAAGGCGTAGCGCAAGTATTCGGCATCGTGCTGGGTGGAGTCGTCAAAAAAGATGGCAAAGCGCTGCAGTGGCGCTGGCGGTGGAATGCTGTATCGCTGCTGGGCAGCCGCAAGCGACGAAATAAGTTTGGTCTGAAAACGGGTGTAATCTCTGTGGCTTTCGCCCAGCACGACCCACACGCTATCCTTGCCAACATGTTTGGCATGATGAACCCATGTTTTTTTCTCGGTATGAGGGAAAGTAAGCCAAACCACTTCACGTGAGAGCGTGGGACGCTTGCCATGTAGCAAAGCCACTTGCTCACCAGTCAGCACAACAAGGCGAGTGTCTTGAGGCAGCAAGTGGTCAAGTTCTTCGAGCATAGACCAAGCATCAACAGGTTCAGTGGCAACGCTATCGGGCGGGAGAGCGGGAAAAGTGGGCAAGAGCAAATGAGGTTCATAGCCCACTGCACGCAGCGAATCGATGCAGTGGTAGAAATGCGGGTCGGTGGCACGCTGCCAGAGGTCAGGACTGACAAGCACCCAACCGGGCGCAGAGCGACTCTCAAGGCGTGCGCGCAAAACGGGACGCGCCAGCGCCAAAGTAGCCAAGGTTAGCAACAAAAGGCGCAAGACCAATAGCCACCACTCCGAAAGCGCAAAACGGCGAAACGTAGCTGGCTCTGCCGCCTTGAGAAACTTAATTGAGCCGACTTTGATGACCTGCGCATAATGCCGACTCAGCAAGTGAATGGCAAGCGGCACCGCCAAAGAAAACAGACCAGTCAGCGCAAGTGGTGAAAGCAGTTCAACCATGATGCAAAAAAGAATAGCGCCAAACTTAACACAAGACCGTGCAAAGAGCGATAAGCATGACGCTATTTTGAAATTGCCGCATTCTAAAGCAGAGTTGTATCTTACTCAAAAGCATAGACGCTGTGTGCAAAATTGCCCTGCAGCCAGTCAAGCCTAATCGCTTCTAAAAGTGAGCTAATACCACCATGCTTGAGCCAATCGCCCAAGAACGCACCTTGCGCTTGAAAACGATTACAGACTGGATAGACACGCATCGGCAAACGCTACTCAAGACAATTGACAAGCTGCTGATAGTTTTGGGAATTATAGCCGTGCTATCGCTGGTGGCGCGCATTGGATTTTTCCTATCGCCTGAACAAGAAAAATGGGCAAGTTATCTTGAACTGACGATGCTGTATCTGTTTGCCCTGCAAGCCTTTCTGAAGTTGGTGCTCTCGCCCAGCAAAGTAGAGCATCTCAAAAAACACTGGTTGGAACTTAGCATTTTCACGGTAATTTTGCTCTATCTGCTATTTCCCTTTGCCGTCGAGCGCATGCTGACATCGCTCAACCCGCAACTGACGCCCGAGAACCTCACCAGTCTTTACCTTGTAATTACACAGTTTTTTGTGATTCTGGCACTGCTTCCCGCGACACTGCGCTACAGCGCAAGTGTGATGACCGCAAACATTCAGCCTGCCACAATTCTGCTGGCAAGTTTTCTGCTACTGACCGTGGTCGGCACAGGGTTTCTACTTTTGCCTAAAGCCACGGCAGGTGAGCCTATCGCTGTCATTGATGCGCTGTTTATGGCAACAAGTGCCGTTTGCGTCACGGGGCTGGTGACGCTCGATGTCGCTACAGCATTTTCTCACACAGGACACTGGATTTTGTTGGTGCTGATTCAGATTGGTGGATTAGGCATTATGACGCTGACCACATTTTTTGCCGCTGCGGCAGGCACCAGCGCACGGCTCAAAGAATACATTGCATTGCGAGAACTGATTGGCGAAGAAAGTCTGGGTAAAATTCGCCTGATTCTGCTGCAAATCGGATTATACACCACTGTCGTAGAAGCAATCGGCGCCGTGCTGATTTATCACACTTTGAATCTTGATGAGGTGCAGTTGCCAATGTCGTCGGCGTTTTTTGCAGGGTTTCATGCGATTTCAGCGTTTTGCAATGCTGGGTTTGCGTTGCTACCTGAAAACTTGGCGGCGCCAATGTGCAAGGATAACCTGCTGTTTCTCTCGGTCATCATGTGTCTCGTAGTAATTGGCGGCTTAGGGTTTCCTGCGCTGGCAAGTCTATCTGGATTTGTGTTTGCAAAATTGCGTCGTGAACCCAATGCTCGCTTATCGATTCACGCCAAACTTGTGTTTTTGACATCAGCAATTTTGATTGGACTTGGCACGGTAGGCATCTACGCTTTGGAAGCCTCGCACACGATGAAAGAGATGAGCATCGGAGAAGGGCTGTTTGCAGCTTGCTTTCACTCCATCGTTGCACGCACGGCGGGTTTCAACACTCTCGACATTGGTGCCTTAGCTACGCCGACGCTGTTTCTTATTGTGGCACTCATGTGGATTGGGGCATCGCCAAGTTCCACAGGCGGTGGTATTAAGACAACAACGGCAGCCTTAGCCATTCTCAACATCGTTGCTATTGCGTCTGGCAAAACGAAAATCGAGCTGTTTCGTCGCCGCATTCCTGACCGTGTGATTACACGTGCCTTCAGCACGACGCTACTGTCACTGCTCTACATTGTGATGGCACTCTTCATTTTACTTATCACCGAGCAAGAGAAAAATTTTAAGTTCGAAGCCTTGCTCTTTGAAGTGGTCTCGGCAGTCAGCACCGTTGGGCTATCGACAGGCATTACGTCTGAACTTAGCAATGCCGGAAAGCTGGTAATCATTGTTTCTATGCTTGTAGGGCGCGTAGGCTTTCTCAATGTCATTATTGCGCTGATGCGGCAGCAAAGCCGCGCCTCGTATGATTATGCAGAAGAAACCGTTCTTGTCTCTTGACCATGACCAAAAAAGTCGCTGTCATTGGCATTGGAAATTTCGGTGCGCATTTAGCCGTCACGCTTGCCAAGCAAGGTGCAGAAGTCTTGGCGATTGATTCCTCCATGGACCGCTTGGAGGATATCAAGGATAAAGTCACATACACGGTTCGCTTAGACTCGACCGAAGAAAAAGCTCTGCGCGACCAAGGATTGACAGAGTTAGATGCAGTTATCGTAGCGATTGGTGATGATTTTGAGGCGACACTGCTGACAATTGTTGCACTGCAGAACATCGGGGTAAAGCGTATCATTGCTCGTGCAACAACGAAAACGCATGAACGCATTTTGCGGCATTTGGGTATTGAGGAAGTGATTTCTCCAGCGGTGGAAGCAGCAGAGCGATTAGCCGATAGCCTCATGTATCGCGGTGTCATTGATTCGTTGGAACTGTCTTCCGACTACTCCATCGTGGAGGTGAGTGCACCAGAAGCATTCATCGGTAAATCCTTAGGTGAGTTGCAATTGCGTGAAACCTTTGATGTCAATCTTATCACCATCAAGCGTGTTGAGCAGGAGCCACGGCTTTTGGGTCTGCGCTCTCGCACCGTTGAAAAAATTTTGGGTATACCTACTCCTGACATGGTCGTCCAGCGTGGCGACGTGTTGGTGCTTTTCGCCACGAAGCCTGCTATCAGCAGAATGTGCAACAGCAGCCTCGAATAGCCTGAAATGAAAAGGTGCTAACACACTGAAACGTTTGTTGCCCTGCGTATTGTTATGGGGCTGGCACTTCTGCTGCCGATGTTCCTTACGCAGCCATATCAGCATCCGAAATCACCTAAATCAGCGTTGCATATATGATGGGCATGACCGGTTTCAAAAGGGAGAGTTTGTTTTTGCTAAGTTTCTTCGTTTGTCTGATGAGTCAGGCGGTTGCACAAACGGTTACCATAAGCGGATATGTGCGCGATGCCAAAACAGGAGAAGAACTCATCGGGGCAACCGTCCAGCTCAAGGAAATCGCCAAAGGTGCTGCCACGAATGTATATGGATTTTACTCCGTAACAGTTGAACCGGGTGTCTACACGGTTATTGTACGCAGCGTAGGCTACAAGGAACAGCAAGAGAAAATTTCCCTCACGCGCAACCTGAACAAGGATTTCTTCTTAGAGCCAGCCGATATTCAAGCCGAGGAAGTAACAGTCTCGGCAGAACGCGTGTCCAGCAACGTGACCAGCACTGAGATGGGTGCCACCAAGCTGGATGCCGAGACGGCTAAGCGCGTGCCTGTTGTTTTAGGCGAGACTGATATTCTCAAAACATTGCAGTTGCTCCCGGGTGTGTCGGCACCAGAAGGGTCAACAGGGTTTAGTGTGCGTGGCGGCAGTGCTGACCAAAACCTTATTCTGTTGGATGAAGCAACCATTTACAACGCTTCGCACTTGTTGGGCTTTTTCTCTGTCTTCAATGCCGATGCAGTCAAGGATTTCAAGCTCTATAAAGCAGCGATTCCTGCTAACTTCGGTGGGCGACTTTCATCGGTGCTGGATGTGCGTCAGCGCGATGGTAACCCGAGTGAGTTTGGATTCAATGGCGGTATTGGGCTCTTGAGTAGCCGCTTGCTGGTTGAAGCCCCAATTGTCAAAGAGCGTGGCTCGTTTCTCATTGCTGCTCGGCGTTCCTATGCGGATTTATTCCTGAACCTCTCTCGTGAGTTTCGCGGCACAGTGCTATACTTCTACGACCTCAATCTCAAAGCCAATTACAATTTCGGAGAAAATGACCGTCTCTTTTTCTCTGGCTATCTTGGGCGCGATGATTTTGGGTTAGCAGACTTTTTCGGCAATGCATACGGCAATGTCGCTTTCACCGTGCGCTGGAATCATCTCTTCAGCCGCAGTCTCTTTTCAAACTTTACTGCAGTCTATAGCAACTACGACTATGAACTGCGAGTCTTAGCGCCGGGCTCAGAATTGCAGGTCAACTCCAACATCATCAGTCCAACCTTCAAAGCCGATTTCACATATTTTATCAATGAAGACAACCAAATTGATGTGGGCGCGGAGCTGATTTACTACCAATTTGTGCCAGGTAGGGTGCAACCGCTACGCGACTCGCCTATTCGTCCAACTGCACTCGATGAAAAATATGCGTTCGAGCCCTCGTTCTACATTCGTCATGAAATTGCTCTGACCAAAGAACTTAGTTTGGATTACGGCTTGCGATTCAACTTCTTCTACCGCTTCGGTCCCGAGCCAATTCGTGAGTATGTTGACGGCAAACCTTTACGATTCAGCGAAATTACAGGACGCTACGAGAATGGCATAGTGTTACGCACTACAGAGTTCAGCCGTGGGCAAATTATTAGCGCATTTTTCGGTCTTGAGCCACGTCTTGCCGCCAGATGGCTGCTAGATGAGACTACTTCACTTAAAGCAAGCTACAACCGCACGCGTCAAAACTTGCATCTTGTTTCCAACACGGCTTCCCCAACCCCGCTGGACCTATACACGCCCAGCGGACCGTTTTTTGAGCCACAAGTAGCTGACCAAGTCTCTCTCGGCTTCTTCAAGAACCTATTCAATAACGATATTGAAATCTCACTCGAGGCGTATTACAAAGACCTACGCAATCTTATTGATTTTGTCGACGGTGCTAATCTCTTTGGCAACAACAACATTGAAACCGAGGTACTGCGCGGCATTGGCAGAGCATATGGTTTGGAGCTCTTTGTACGGAAAAATACAGGCAAACTGACTGGCTGGCTCAGCTACACACTCTCTCGCTCCGAAAGAAAGGTCGAAGGTGTCGATGGCGGACCGGGCATCAATCGCGGCGAGTGGTACCCTTCCCCATTTGACCGCACGCATAATCTGAACATCGTAGGCATCTACAAGCTAAATGATGCTTGGACTATTTCTGCTGATTTCGTCTTACAGACAGGCATTCCGACCAATTTCCCAATCGGAGCATATGAAATCTCAGGTGCAATCATTAGGCAGTTTCCCGACACGCGCAACGCAGAGCGCTTGCCTCTTTATCATCGTTTAGATATCTCAGTCCGATGGGATGCTAGCGCACCAGATTCCCGCTTCAAATCAGCATGGGTATTTGGTCTGTACAATACCTACAATCGCCGCAACGCTGCCTCTATCACTTTCCGTCAAAATCGTGATAATCGCTTCCAAGGGGAAGCTGTACGTTTAGCTTTCTTTGGTATTGTGCCAAGCGTATCATGGGAATTCAAGTTCTAAAACATTAAAAACATTAACCCAAGCATGAATCGCACAGCAATTCATCCAAGGGGTAGAAAGACCACTGTGCTAAAGTATGTAGCAGCGCTTTGCCTGCTGCTCTGTTCAGCATGCCAAGATGTCATAGATGTTACGCTGCCAAGCGACCAGCCTCGCCTAGTTGTAGAGGGCATCATTGAACGCAAAGCGGGAGAACCAGACTCTGCATTTCAACGCATCAAACTTACTCGCAGCATCGGCTTTTTTGATGGGGTGCGACCGCCACTGGTGCGCGACGCCGAAGTGCGCATCATCAGTTCAGACGGACGACAGTGGCGCTTGAACTTTTCAGAGCGCGACAGCGCATTTATCACAAATAATCTCGTCGTAGAAGAGAAGCTTGGCTACAAGCTACAAATCCAGTACAATGGCGATATCTATGAGACTGGATTTGATTCGGCACGCCGCGGCGGCACGTTGGATTCCGTCTATGCACGTCCTCGACGCACCTCTCCGTTTGATACCACGCGCGGCCTGACAATAGCAGCAGACTTTACAGACCCAGCCGATGTAACCAATTTCTACTTTATCAAGCTTTTCAAAAACGGTCGTGATGCACTGGAAATCCGACCAGGCAACCAATTTGCAACCGTTCGTTCCGACAAATTTTTCAATGGACAAACTTTGCGTGGATTAGAGCCGCAGAGCAACATCGTCTTCCAGCCCGGCGACACAGCCTTAGTGAAAGTTATCTCAATAGGAGAATCGCTCTATGAGTATCTGCGCGCATTATTTGCTCAAACGCAAGGCGGTGGCGGCGGCACTTTTAACCCACCACCTGCTCCAATTCGCTCTAATGTCAGGAACATCAGCAACCCAGACCGCTTCCCGTTAGGTTATTTTGGCGTAGGCTGGACTTCGCAGCGTACCTTGATAGTAAGAGAGTAGTTGCACTGCATGAGTTACTACATATCTTGCACCACCAAGCTATTTTTGGTTCAATCAAACTCATGCTGACAGTAGTTTTAGTCCATGCGGGATACACATTATCGCTTTGAAGTCTTGCCGCGAATGATTCTTGCTCTGCCCATGATGGCATCGCATCATGTTTAGTAGGGCGGTGCAAGGAAGATTTTAGCGTATCCAGCGTTGTTGAATTTTGCCCGTTGCCCAGAGGTAGTTGCTAATAGCACGCAAATAATCTGCTTGTGCATTAATAAGTCCTTGCATTGCTGTAGCAGTGGCTCGCTCGCGCAAATTTAAGATGAGCAGAGAGCTTTCTCCCATAAGAAAGCGTTTGCGTTCGCCTTCTTGGACGAGGTAAGCATAGCGCGTTTCGCGTTCAGCAGCTTCAATGCGCTCCAGAGCGCGACCGATAGCAGAAAGTGCATCGTCAATATCAGCTTGGATTTTACGCTCAATTTCCAGACGCTTCAGTGTTGTGCGTGTCGCCTTAATCTGCGAAAGTTGAAGTTGTGCATTAGCCTCTCGGAAGAAGAGTGGCTGAGAAATTGAGAGCCCAATGCGATAATCAAAACCAGAAGCAGAGCCAAAATACTGCAACGCTTGAAACTGTGCTTCCAGATTCGGTCTCAAAAATTCGTAAGAAAAGCGCACATCAATATCCGCCGAGCGTTGCTCGACATCAATCTGCATGAATTCGGGGCGATTTTTTAAGGCTTGCATGCGGTCAAGTTCAATTTGTTCCGGTGTTAGCATTGGGGCTGGAGGCAGAGAATAGGGCACTGCCGTAAGTGCCCGCGGCGTCCCATCTTGATTCCACAGCAAAACCCCGGCTTTGATGGTCGCCGATTCATACTTGCGCTGCGCCTTCAACACATCGCCGTAGCGCTTGGCGACTTCTTGCAAAGCCTCAATGCTGTCGAGTGCTGCCGTCTCTCCGCGCCGAACGCGCTCGGCTATGGCATTAGCACGCACAACGGCAATGTCATAGACTTGTTGAGCTACGCGAAGCTGCGAATATGCCTCAGCCCAATCCCAATAGCGTTCCGATGCGGTGAGCAGCAGATTGTTCTTGATTTGCTTCTCATTTGCACGCGAAAGGTCGGGGCGCAGGGCGGCTTTCTCGAAAAGGGCGCGACGTTTGTCCAAAAAAATGCCCTGCAAAAGTGGAAGTTTCAAGCCAATTTCAGCTTCTCCGCTCGGGTCTGTTCTATTCACAAAATCCACGCGACTGCCTGCCCCGCGCTTGTATTTGGCAACGAATTTCGGACCGAAAAGTGAACCAATCGGAAGCTCGATGCCAGCACTAATGAAATCCACAGTAGGCAAGCCGCTTTTCGTCTTGCGTTCAACCGTGCCTTCAAAAATTGGATCGAATGCACCGTATGCATCTTGCACTGTCGCTTCGGCAACATCGGCTTCCAAAGCCGCAGAGATAGCTGTCGGATTTGCCGCAAGAACAAGGTCTAAGTATTGCTCCAGCGACAAGGAATCTAAAGGCACTGTGTTAGACGATGCATATTGTTGAGACCAAGCATTAGCAGTAAGCAGCAAAAGGATAGCAAAGGGCAAAAAGGACTTCAGGCCTTGAGCAACCATTTTCCTCCTGTAATCAGAAATAGAGTTTTGTGGGACTACTCTACTCTTTTTCTTTATCGGATGAAGTCTTTGCTTTTTCAGCACCGAGTTTCTTTTTGTCTATGCCACTCGGTCGCACTGGAATGATGGGTGGAAATCCGCAAAGCTGCCGCCAAGCTTCATAGGCTAAGCTGACCTCATTGAGTAAAATCCAACCTGTCACTTCTGTGCCCTGCCGGAGGTAAGTACGGTTCGGCCATGGCTTATCTTCAGGGTCAGGCACCACAAGGACTCGGAAGCGGCCCGAGCCATCATTGACGGCATCGATGACGGCGACTTTGCCGCCAAAGGTTCCCACAGAGAGCGATGGCCAGCCGCCACCCCACACTTGAATGGCTGGAAAGCCTGCAAACTGCAGTCGCACTGGTCGACCCGTATCAATAATAGCGGCATCTAAGCTGCTGACGAAAATCTCAGCCGCAATGTCTTCGGTCGAGCTGGGCGTAACCACGCAAAGCGCTTCACCTTTCTTAACCGTTTGACCGGGACCAGCTTGTGCTATGCGTGTCACTTGTCCAGCAATCGGCGAGATGACCACACTCAAGTTGCGGCGCACTGCCACTGTGCCAAATTCCAAATCGGCTTTTGCAATCGTGGCTTCAGCTTTCCGCTGTTTTGCTGCAAGTTCAGCCTTTGCGTTCTCGACAGCTTGAATTTCAACCTGCAAATCGGCAGCCGCTTTAGCAGAATCGGCAATTGCCTTTTGTAGCTTGATGGTAGCATTTTCCAAATCCTTACGCGCCACCAACCCTTGGCTTTCTAAATCCACAGCACGCCAATACTGTATGCGGGCAATCTGCACATCCACATTGGCTTGGCTGACAACTTGCTTTGCTGCCAATAGTTTCTGTTCAGCTTGCCGAACCTTGTTTTCGGCTTGCACCACCTCAAGCTCCACTTCACGAACCGTATTTTCACGAATTGCCCGTTGATACTCTACGAAGTTGTCAGCAAGGAACTTGGTGTCAATGTCGCGCAAGGTAACAATCGTATCGCCAGGCTTAACCATAGCACCTTCATTTACATACCATTTGACAATTCGCCCATCGATTTGTGCATCAATGGTCTGCGGTCGGGCAGCAGGCACAAACGATGTCACCGTGCCTGACCCAGCAACGTTTTGTTGCCAAGTGTTTGGAATGAAAGCAATCAGGATAATCACCAGTAGTGTTAAGCCAAACCCACGCGCCAGTGGTTCAGCCGTTTTCGGAGCATGAGCCATACGAAGCGCCGTGGTGTAGTAGTAGGGCACGACATCTTCAATGATAACTTTCTCCCGATGCACGGGACTGTGACCATTCGTAACGCCAGTCTCAACCTTAACCATTTGAATTTTTTCTGCTGCCATTCTCGGTGCTCAAAAGTTAAGAGTTTTTGTTCGTGTCACTACTAATCCGCAGTTGTATGGTTTTGTCTGCCAAGTCCATTGCCTCTTTTTCGGAGATGACTTGACGCACAAGGTCAGGGAAAAGTTCCGCAAATCGGCTATGGGCACGGAACGACAATTCACGCGGTGAGCCTTGCTCACAGATGATGCCTTTATCTAAGACGAAGACCGTCTCGGAGCGACGGATAAGTTCAGCGTCATGCGAAATGTCAATAATTGTCCAGCATCGTTCTGCGTAAAGCGACTGAATGAGCTGCAATTTCGTGCGTTCCTCCAAGCCGCCGAAGGCTTCATCCAAGATGAGGATACAGGGCTTGGAGATGATGACACGCGCAAAGATGATGCGGCGAATCAGCCCAAGCGGCACATTGTTACCCGTAGAGGTCAGCATGGTATCAAGGCGGTCGGGCAGGGCACGGATAGCATCGTAGATTTGTGCCGTCTTGAGTGCCCAATCCAACTGCTCTTGCGAAAAGTGCCGTCCCATCAAGATGTTTTCAGCAATGGTGCCTTCAAAAATTTCATTTTCCGCCATAACAACCCCGACTGCCTGACGAACATCACGCAGATTCAAATGTGTAATGTCGTAGTTATCAAACTCTATGAGCCCTTTATCTGGTGGATAAATTCCGACAAGCAGAGACGCTAAGGTAGTTTTCCCTGCACCGCTCTCTCCAACCAAACTCACACGAGAGCCACTCTTGATAAAAAGTGAAAGACCTTTGAATACCTCAGGACCATCAGGGTATTTGAACGACAGATTGGTAATGCGAATGTCTGGTGGCACAGGTTTGCGCTCGAAGGCAAGACCACCTTCTTTCTCAAGTGGCTTATCAATCAGGTATGAGAGTTTGTCAATAGCGGTGAGCAAATCGTAGTGCTCTGCAAACTGGGAGACCAATTTTTCAACGGAGCTCAGCATGGCAACGATAATCAACTCTGCCGCAACCAGTTGCCCAATCGAGAGTTGCCCTTGAATGACTAATGAGCCACCAATGCCAAGCACACCCACAATAGCTAACGCTCGGAAGAAGACAGAGCCAGCAATCTGACGCGCCAATACCATAAAATGTGCATGGCGCGCTTTCACATACTCGACTGCAATACCATCGACACGCTCGTAGATGTATTCAGGAGTCGAGAAGAGTTTGAAGCTCGTCTGGCAGCGCCCAATTTCTTCGAGCCATGACGCCAGCGCATATTTTTTCTTGGATTCCTTAATGCTGGAAACCAACCCCCCACGCCCCAAGACAAAAATCAGCACAGGGATAAACGCTAGCAAACTAAAATTGAAGAGAATGAAGAATGGGTGATAAATAGCTAACAAAAATAAGCCAATCCCCATCGTTAGCGTGGCACCGACACCGTCGAGCAAGAATTTGCCAATGGTCTTCTGAATGGTCAGAACATCGAAGAAACGATTGATGAGCTCTGGCGGGTACTCATTTTCTAGAGAGGATTGCTTCATCTTGGGTAAGCGGTGCGCAATTTCAAAAGCCGTGCGCACGAAAATGCGGCGTTGCAAGACATCAACAACATACTGCTTCATCACATCAAACACGCCGATAATAAGCAATCCAATAGCAGCAATGATGCAAAGCCACACCAGTTGATTGGTAAAGACTCCCAACACAACGGAGTTGACAATCGCCGAGGCAGAAAGTGGCACAATGAGCGAGAGCACACCGACAATGGCTGCGTAGGCAATTACAACGCTGAAGTCGCGCCGTTCTTCCTTGAGCAACTCAAATAGGCGACTAAGTATTACGCTGAGGTGATCTTTGTGCTCAAAGCCGATGCTGTGTTGGTCTTGTGGCTTTTTGCCATAGCCACTGTGGCTGTGCTGGTGGTGCGGCGAGCGTCGAGTCATAAAGGTCTGAATAGCCCCATCAAAGATGAGAATTTCAATAACGCTTCTGCCCTGGAAAATATCAGCTACAGAGAGTTTTTGCTCGGCACGGGTATAAAAATTGTAAACCTTGACATGCTCATCTCTGAAGACTTGTTTGACCAGCAGCAGCTCATTCCCACGGAGAATCAGGGAATTGGTAGGCTGCCGGCGCACAAAATCTTTAGCCGCAATCCCCATCCGACGCAAAGATAACCCAAGCACCTGTCCCTCGTGCTCAAGATGCTGCAGAAGCGTTGCCTGCGAAAGAGCAGTGTGACGAAAACGCTCGTGAAGTGCGGCAGTACTGAAGGCTAAGTTAACTTGCTCGGCAAGGTACTCGAGAGCGTAAATAGCTTGGAATTCAAGCAATGCGACATCATCTTGCAGACCCACTATCTTTTCCCTCCCAAAATGTAACGTGAATGCAGGTTAAATGCAGGTTTACCACTACCCCTCGAACCCTAAAATAAGGCCCAATTGAAACACGGCAAAAGAGTAAAAAATTCCCAAATTTTCGGATTCCGCTCAACACACATAGCTCTCCGCTAGAGTCGCAGGCACCAATTCTTCCACATCATTGAGCAAGGCAAAATAGTGAAATCTTAGCAGTTGCTTGGTTTCTTATCCATGTGCAAGTCGAGACCACGATTTGACAGGCTGCTATACCCATTGGAGGTATTTTTGCAATTGGTATTTTCCACTCGCTGCTCTATAACACAACAGTACATGCAAACGTAATGCAAGACGGCTTAAATCTCATAAATTTCAGGCATGTTTATTTTTCTAACGATTAAAATCATCTAACCATGTCGCAAACAAACGGGAAAACACGTCGCTATCGGTTCGAGACCCTACAAGTCCATGCGGGACAAGTGCCAGACCCAACGACCAACAGTCGAGCCGTGCCAATTTATCAGACCACGTCGTATGTGTTCAATAGTTCCGAGCACGGTGCTAATCTGTTTGCGCTCAAAGAGTTTGGCAACATCTACACGCGCATCATGAATCCAACAAATGATGTCTTTGAGAAGCGTGTAGCGGCGCTCGAGGGTGGCGTGGCTGCGCTAGCCACATCAAGTGGGCAAGCGGCACAGCTACTGGCAATTACAACTCTTGCACAAGCAGGCGAAAACATTGTCTCCACTAGTTATCTCTACGGCGGAACCTACAATCAATTCAAAGTATCGCTTCCACGCTTAGGCATCACGGTCAAGTTTGTCAATGGCGACAACCCCGACGACTTTAAGGCTGCCATTGATAGCAAAACCAAGGCGATCTACCTTGAGACAATTGGCAATCCTAAGTTCAATATACCAGACTTAGAAGCAATTGCTAAGGTTGCACATGATGCTGGCATTCCGCTGATTGTAGATAACACTTTCGGTGCAGCGGGTTACTTGTGCCGTCCGATTGAATGGGGAGCCGATATTGTTGTTGCATCAGCAACGAAGTGGATTGGTGGGCATGGCACCAGCATTGGCGGCATCATTGTCGATTCAGGCAATTTTGACTGGGGAAATGGAAACTTTCCTGTTTTCACGGAGCCCAGTCCCGGCTACCACGGTCTGCGCTTTAACGAAGTGTTTGGCAAAGGCAATCCAAATGGATTTCCAAACATTGCCTTTATCATTCGTGCACGCGTAGAAGGCATGCGTGATTTAGGACCTGCACTCTCACCATTTAACGCCTTTCTTTTTCTGCAAGGGTTAGAGACACTATCGCTGCGCATGGATCGCCATTGCGAAAATGCACTGGCATTAGCTCGTTGGCTTGAAAAGCATGATGCCGTCGAGTGGGTCAGCTATCCCGGACTGGAGTCACATGAGTATCATCAGAATGCCAAGAAGTATTTGCGCCATGGGTTCGGCGGAGTACTCTCGTTCGGCGTAAAGGGCGGATTTCACGGTGCACAAACAGTCATCAATAATCTCCAACTTGCAAGTCACTTAGCAAATGTAGGCGATGCAAAAACATTAGTCATTCACCCAACTGCCACTACGCATCAACAGCTCTCTGAAGAAGAACAGCGCGCCGCTGGCGTAACGCCTGAACTCATCAGAGTCTCTGTGGGAATTGAGCATATCGATGATATCATTGAAGACTTCGAGTATGCTCTCTCCAAAGTAAAAGTGCTGGCTTGACCTCTCATCCCTCTTCTCACAAAGAGAAGAGGGATAGAGCTTTCGTAGCTAAATCAGAGGCGAAGAGCAGCTGCATCAGCCAACTTTTACTACCATTGCCAACTTGCCTACAGCAGCATATCGAATTGCCCTTCTCAAGCTCTGCTTGCGGCTCTACCCTGAGTGCTACGCCGTAGCCAGAGTGTGCCAAAAAGTAGCCCTGCGTTAGCTTATCGGTTCAGTTGGTTAGCATACCTCTGTAGTTGTAGCTATACTTTTGCACAAAAGAAGAGATGATTACTTTTGCAGCTAAACACTTACTTAAAACTAACTCAATGCAATAATGAGAACCTATAAACTTAAGCACATTGATGCTTTTACTGACCGTGCCTATACTGGCAATCCTGCCGCAGTAATCATGCATGCAGAAGGACTCTCTGACGAGGAGATGCAAAAAATTGCACGAGAGATAAACTTGTCGGAGACAGCATTCGTGCTTCCAGCAAAAGATGATTCCTATGACCTTGAGTTGCGTTGGATGACACCGCGCACAGAAGTAGACTTGTGCGGTCATGCCACAATTGCCGCCTTTCACGCTCTGGCTGAAGTTAAACTCTATGATTTGGGTCAGGATGGCGAGCGGGAACTGCGAGTCAAAACTCGTAGAGGGATACTGCCTGTTCGTGTGCATCAAAGTGAAGGCAAGGTCCGCGTTACCATGGGATTACCCTTGCCAAAGTTCGTACCATACAAGGGACACAAGTTTGAGCTCTGCCAAGCTTTTGCTATACCAACTGAGCTGTTGGATAGCAGTCTGCCCATCTGGCTATCCGACAACGGCTACATCTACATTCCGTTTGTCAATCGCGAACCGCTACTCAAGATGAAACCGAGCATCACCGACCTGAAAACGCTATCGCAGAAATACCACATCACAGGATTCTGTGCTTTCACAACCGACACCAAGTACGAGACAAGTGCTGCACATTCACGCTTTTTTGCGCCTTCGCTAGGCATTGATGAAGATCCTGTTACAGGTTCGGCGCAAGGTCCGCTTGCTGTGTATCTCTATCAGAATGGTCGAGTAACAGGTGAAGGGCGAGTGCCTGTTACGCTCGAGCAAGGCTATGAAATTGACCGCGGCGGAAGAGTATGGGCAGAACTAGAGGTCAAAAATGGTGAAGTATGCAATCTTTGGATTAGCGGTTACGCCGTAACGGTAATGAATGCAGAAATTTACATCTGACACTTTCCAAACCGTAGGTAGCGGACCAGATATGCGACGAACAAGTCTATCTCTGTATATCAGTGTCCTATGCATTGTGTTGCTGGGCTTATGCCATAGGCCAGTGCCGTTAGTAGCGATGTGGCAAGATGAAGATGCCTTGCCACCTGAATTTCATCAGCGCAATCGTGAGCGGTTCATTCAACACATGCCAGATAGTGCTGTAGCGCTATTTTTTGCCGCCGATGTCAAAAACCGCAGTAACGATGTAAATTACTCATATCGCCAAGATAACTCGCTCTACTACCTTTCAGGCTTGCGCGAGCCTGCAGGCGTGCTGATGCTTTTCAAATACCCGATTTCAGTAGGCACGACAACGACACAAGAGCTGCTATTTGTCCAGCCACGCAATCCGAAAGAAGAGATTTGGACAGGCCGTCGCTTGGGCAAAGAGGGAGCAAAAGATATCTTGAAACTGGCAGCAACAGAAACAGTTGATTACTTTGAAATCTTTCTCGATAAATTTTTCAAAGAGGAAAAAGCACGTTTCAAGGTTGTCATGTTCCCCTACCACCCAACAAGCCGTTCATTTCCTGAGGCACAGCGCAAAGCAGAACTGCGCTTCAGGGCTGAAGGCTTTACCGTGCAAAATGCCCTGCCCATTTTAGCAAAACTGCGCGTCACAAAATCCCCCGAAGAAATACGCTTGATTCGCAAGGCAGTAGAAATCGCCATGGCAGCGCACATGCAAGCCATTATGTCGTGCGAGCCGAATATGTATGAGTACGAACTGGCTGCTGTGGCAGAGTATGTTTTCAAGAAAATGGGATGTGAATACACAGCGTATCCGAGCATTGTCGGGGCAGGCGAAAATAGTGTGATTCTTCACTACGATGCGACACGCAAAAAAATGCAAGATGGCGAGCTTGTCGTCATGGACATGGGTGGTGAGTATCGTGGCTATGCAGCAGATATTACCCGCACGATTCCAGTCAATGGAAAATTCTCCGATGCACAGCGCCAGATTTATGAACTGGTACTGGCGGCGCAGACCGCTGCTATTGCAGAGTGCAAACCCGGCGCACCCTTCCACGCTCCACACCTTAAAGCTGTAGAAGTCATAGCAGAAGGCTTGCTTAAACTGGGTCTCATCCGAGAGCGCAAAGATTACCACTTATACTTCATGCACGGCACAAGTCATCATGTTGGCTTAGATGTGCACGACCCAAGCACAGGCGTATTAGCCGAAAATCAAATTATCACGGTAGAACCCGGTATCTATATTGCTGAGGGGTCGCCATGTGACAAAAAGTGGTGGAATATTGGTGTGCGCATTGAAGACATGGTACTTATCACGAAAGATGGTTGTGTTGTGCTGTCTGGTGCTCTTCCAAAGACTACACAAGAGCTGGAAGCCTTAATGCAGAAAAAGGGAATTGGGAACCTTAGTATCCAGCTGCAACCCTGAACAGGAGCAATTATTTTTGCCCACCCTGCAGATTTTTGCGATATTTACGACCACTTTATTCTGCGCAAATGAATTGGCTCAATCAACTCTCCACTCGCTTAGGATTGTTGCGTGCCGAAGTCGCCGTGTTGTGTTGCCTTCTGCTGTTTTTCTTAGCAGGGGTAGCACTCAAGCTCATAGCGGGCTACCGCGAGCGGAGCGAGCTCATAGAAAAGGCACAGGCTGAACTTTTCATAGGCGCAGAATCCGATAGCCTGCTTGCAGCAGAAGAACAGCGCTATGAACAAAGCCTTGCAGAGTTTCAGAAACCTGAACCAACACGAAAGCTCAATTTTAATATCGCAACGGTAGAGCAGCTTGAAGCGCTCCCTGAAATCGGAACAGTGTTAGCAGACCGCCTCATTCGCTTTCGCAACTATAAAGGTGGCAGACTCCGTTCTCTTGATGAACTATTAGAAGTCAAAGGCATCACACCGGAACGATTATCAGTGCTCAAAGCCTATCTTACAGTGGAGTAATCCAAATCAACCATGTCCCAAATTGGTATCTCGATAGAAAGGACCTCTGTTCGCCTAGCACATGTTAATCGTGGAGAGACAGGATGGTATTATGTGCAGTGCTGTGATGAGCTACTCTTCAATGCCGACCTTTACAGCGACCTACTGGACAAGGGCTATCCAAAGTTGGTCTCTGAAGTAACACAGAAATTAAGCAAGGCAATTTTGCAGCTTACCCCTCAAAAAGTGGCTGTCTGCCTAAATTTGACTGGTGCAAAGTTTCTAAAAATACAAGTGGAGAAAAATTTGCCAGAAGCTCTCTTCGAAGAAGAGTGCCAAGCTGAAGCGGCGCTGTTTTTGCGTCAGCCCAACGACTACATCTGGCAAGCTGTGCAAGTCAGTAGCGCACTAAACGGTAAGTATGAACATTATGTTTTGGTGTTTCTGCCACGGCGGTACCTGACACGCCTAAGGATGCTGTTGCTACCATTGCGTAAAGAAATCAATCTCATTGACATTGGGCATATTGCCATGCATTACTTGCAAAGCCATACCAACAAGCGCATGGTGCTCTTGGAAATTGAACCCAACTATCTTGCCCTCAGCTCCTCGTCTATACCCAATATCGAGACACTAAACTACTGGACACTGGAAGCAGAAACTGACGCTGCATATTTTGCGCTCACTGCTCTTCGTAAGTTACCTGCACCAAGCTCAATTAGCTTGATTGGCAGCGCCATAACTGATGATGTGATTTCCTTTATCCAAAATGCGGTAAAAGTGCCGGTTACAAGAGCCACATTACCTAAGAACTTTGTGTTGGATGCACAAATCACAGAGCCTGAAAAATATCTCAAAGCCATTGGATGTGCTGTTAAAGCCATGAGTCTATGACATCACTGCGCACAAGATGTGGCTATGCTGAAGCGAGAGCGTATCTTAAGTTAGCTTTTTGAAAAGACTCAATCGGTGATGAAACTATGCCAAAGGTGGCGATTGTAGCCTATCCTTCTGTACGCACAGCTTTCTTGATGCGAGTTCTTAACTTGCAGTCCATGAAGACCGAACTCTATACGCCTGACTTTGTCGATGCAATTGAGTTCGGCACAGACATCATTTACATTGAGGTGCTCAATGAAGAAAGTGACCTAGAGATGATTAGGCAATTGAGAGAAAAGCTTTGGACGACGCCTATCGTTAGCTTTGTGTCAACGCCAAGCATAGATTTAGTGGTCAAAAGTTTTCGTGCAGGGGCAAGCGATGTGTTGCTATACTCAAATGATGTGACACGCAACAGCATCGAAGCGGCTGACTCCGTGCATCGAGCGCTACGACAACGGCAGAAAATGCTTCTTCAGCATTATGCCCTAACTACTCCATTTCCTTCCATTACTGCACCTGCACAGACCAACTCCATCTACCAATTGCCACAACCTATCATTGTAATGGATAGGCTGCTGCGTATCATGGCACTAAATCCAGCGGCAGAAGAAATCATCAGCATCAGTGAGCAAAGTGCCTGTGGCAAGGATGTGTCTCTACTTTTTAGCATTTCGGTCGAAGAGCGCGAAAAAATTCTATCTGGGTATAGCTTCAGAAGTGAAATGCTCATCCAACATGGCGAACAAATGAAGACCATTGGCTATTCCATTTCGCCACGCGTCAAAGAGAATGGCGAGCTCGATGGTGCTGTGATGATTCTCAAAGACATCACAGAAGTTCGCCGTCGCCGCCAGCAAGCTGAAAAAGCCGAAAAAATGCAAACCCTTGGTGAAATCGCCGCTGCCATTTCGCACGAAGTAAAAAACCCACTAGCAGGCATCAAATCCATGGTGCAAGCCGTCTTGATTGACATGGATGAAAACACTGAACCGTATCAATATCTTAAGCGCATCTTGCAGGAAGTCGACCGCATCAACAATTTCATCGAAAGCACATTTGCCTTTGCCCGTCACCGACGCCCGAGAATCATTCGCAGCTCTATCCCCGACATTTTGGAATCAGTCATCGCATTACTTTCTGAAAACTTCAAGCGCAGCGGCATTGAGGTTGTGCGCGAGTATGCCGAAGACTTGCCAACCTTGCGCATCGACCCTGAACAAATTCGTCAGGTCTTTCTCAACATCATGCTCAATGCTATAGAAGCCATGTCAGCCAAAGAGCTTCAAAGACGGCAACTGTTTCTCTCGGTCAAACCCAGTGCATTCAAGCAGGGCAAAGAGGAAGTCGGATGCTTAGAAATCCAATTTCAGGATACTGGTCCGGGCGTGCCAGAAGACATCCTAACTAAAATTTTTGACCCATTTTTCACGACAAAACCCAACGGCACTGGCTTGGGACTTGCCATTTGCTACAAGATTATCAATGAACATGGCGGGCGAATTGATGTGAGCAATGCGCCAGAAGGAGGCGCTGTCGTCTCGGTCAAATTGCCCTTGACATTCAAGACTAGCTACGAAACTTCGCCCATCACCGAAGTCGTGCAAGCATGAGCAACGCTGCCAATGCACAGCTAAAGCCGTCTTCTGCACGGGAAAAATGCACAGTACCCTCGTCAGAACCCATGCAGGCGACGCTTGCCGCAAAAGCTTTAGCCATACTCAGAAACGTCTTTGGCTACGAAGCATTTCGTGGTGGGCAGGAAAGTGTCATTCTAAGCTTGCTTAGTGGGCGCGATACGCTGGGAGTAATGCCAACGGGTCAAGGTAAGTCGCTCTGCTACCAAGTGCCTGCGCTGATGCTACCGGGCACGACACTCGTCATTTCGCCGCTTATTGCGCTCATGAAAGACCAAGTCGATGCCCTCAAAGCACGAGGTGTGCCAGCCGCTGCATTAAACAGCCAAACCAGTCCGGGCGCCGCACAAAAAATTTTTCTTGAACTGCGTCAAAAATCACTCAAACTGCTTTTTGTAGCACCAGAACGCTTGCATAGTCCATCATTCATCCAAGCTGCTTATGGTGCCGAGATTTCTCTGGTCGCTGTCGATGAAGCTCACTGCATTTCTGAATGGGGATACGACTTTCGACCAAGCTATCAAAAAATTGCCACAGGCATTGCTCAACTTGGCTTGCCTAAGCGTCCTACCATGCTGGCCCTGACGGCAACGGCAACCGAAGAAGTGCTCGAGGACATCAAAACCTATCTTGACCTGCAACAGCCCTATCTCTACATCGGTGGCTTTGAGCGACCCAATTTGAGCTTGTCGGTCTTCCAACTGGAAAATAAGCGCCAAAAACTGTTGGAGATTTTGCACAAGGTCAGCGGTGCCGCTATGGTCTATACCATGAGCCGACAATTGGCGGAGGAGACGGCTAAATTTCTCATCCATCACGGCATTTCAGCGGCATACTATCACGCTGGAATGCACGATGCAGAGCGAAACCGCATTCAAGAAGCGTATTTCAAAAATCACTATCGAGTAATATGTGCTACAAGTGCATTCGGTATGGGCATCAACAAGCCCGATGTGCGTGTTGTAGTGCATCTTGAGCCGCCCGATACCCTTGAAGCCTATTACCAAGAGGCAGGGCGAGCTGGTCGTGATGGAAAAAAGGCATTTGCCGTGCTACTCTTCTCCAAGAGCGACCTTGAGCGCCGCCGATACTTTTTGGAAAATAGTTTGCTCTCGCGTGCCGATGTGGAGATATTCTTCAGAGAGCTACGCGCATTAGGCACACACATTGAAATCGCGCAAGAAGCACTCTTGGAGCAACTCTATGAAAAATATGGCAAGCAGTTTAACCGTCTCAAAGTCGAGGCAATACTTGAACTGTTAGAACGCCATAATCTCGTGCATAATCACTCGGGTGAAGCTACAAGCGAAACCATGAAAGTAGAGGTGAGCCGAAGCGAGTTCAACATGCTACTTCAGCAAGCCACGCAGCCTGCCGAGAAAAGAATTCTGGAGCAAATGCTCCGCTCATTCGGCAGCGAATGTTTCAGTCGTGAGGTTATGTTTTCGCTGAATGCGTTTTCAGAGAAAGCTGGTGTATCGGCATCAGAGGCATTGCAAACCTTCAGAGCGCTTCACGAGCGTGGCATTATCAGATTTGCGTCAAAAGAATGGCTATCGCTGACCATGCTGGCTGCACATCTTTTACCCAAGAAGCTCCCAATAGATTGGAACCTGCTGGCACGTCGAGCCGAAGTTACACTTAAGCGCTTCCGTGCCATGGAACGCTACTTACACTACAAGCTATGCCGTCGTAATTTTATCTTGGACTACTTTGGCGAAGCACGTTACACAGAAAAATGCGGCATCTGTGACAATTGCTTGGGGCGGCATCAGCGAGCGGACTCGCATGAGGAACGCACAGTGTAACAATCAGGTTACCAGTGCCGAACACTAGCAAGGCATCCGCCGATTCGCATTGCATACAAAAAACAGCTATGCCAAAATTTACGGTTCTGTCGTTTCTGCTGTATCTCAGCTTACACCTTGCAGCGGGATTTTACATTTATCGCAAAGCAGCTCAATTGTTGGAGCATTTCCACCCTCAAAACTTGAAACGAAGCAAGCGTATAGCAGCAAGTATCATTGCGCTTCTCATGGCGCTACCTACGCTTGGCTTTGCACTCAACCGTATGGAAACACTGCGCGGTTCCCTGCTCACTCAAGCAGTCTTTCTTGTTGGTAGCGCATGGATTCTCTGGCTACTTCTTGCCTTTGCCACTTTTGTGCCTGCAGACGCAGCAGTGATGCTCTTCCGAAGCATATCTGCTCTTGCAAAGAAAATCGCCCAACGTTTCAAGACGCACGCTCATAAGGCGCCGGTGATAGAGCACGACCATGCAAGTGAAGCACTTGCGTTGGAAGCAAAGCAAGACCATCATGCCAACGCAATTCACCGCTCACGGCGAGAGTTTTTGAAAAAAGTAGCGCCGTTGTCACTGGGGTTTGCAGCACCCAGCGTGATTACAGGCTACAGCATCATCAACAATCGCACGGATTTTATCATCCATCGCATGACACTGCGTTTTCCCAATTTGCCTGCTTCACTACGCGGCTTGAAAATTGTGCAGGTTAGCGATATTCATTCCGGTCCTTACATGACGCAGCGCAACATGGAGGAAATTACTGAAGTCATTAATGCATGTTATCCTGACCTTGTGGCGCTCACGGGTGATTTTGTTGCCACTCAAAAAGATGAAATTGCGCCGTTTGTCAAAGGGTTTCGGCGCCTCAAGTCGACATTCGGCACCTTTGCCTGCGCTGGTAATCATGATGAATGGGTAGGACTTGAGTATTTCACAGAACCTATGCAGGCACATGGAGAGCGCCTGCTACGCAATGAGACCGTCGTGCTCAAAATCGGTGGGGATAAGCTGAATGTCATCGGCATTGACTTTACGCGCTCAAATCCGAATTTGTTGGAGAAGGCGCTCAAACAGGCAGACCCTGAAGGGTTCAACCTGCTGCTATGCCACTACCCTGACTATTTCACCATCGCCAAAGCCGCTGGAATTGATTTGATGTTAGCTGGTCATACGCATGGCGGTCAGATTTCTTTGGACTTAGCAGGCGTGGAAATCTATCCGATAGATTTGTTCTACAAGTATCCGCGTGGGCTATACGAAGAGGGTGAAGGTGGTCGCCAGAAACTGTACGTTAACCTAGGCGTGGGCTTTTCAGCTACCCCCATTCGCACCGTGTCGCCTGAGATTGCTGTCATCACGCTGACGGATTTGTAGGGAATGTGAGCCGTGTCATACCGTATGCGCCAAAACACAAAAAAGAATGTGATAGGGTAAAACTTTTTTATAGGCACTTTCGTTAGATGTAAGTGCCCTGCAGTTTATGGTTTCTGCAAGGCTTTTCATAGAGCACCTCCTTAAAGGTCGCCGACCCCAAGTCGGCGACCTTATTTTTTCTATCCTAGTTTCATAGCCTCACGGACTTCTTGCATCGTTTCGCAAGCAACTGCACGCGCACGCGCCTCGCCAGCAAGAAGAATTTCATGCACGGTTTCTGGCTTTGCAGCAAATTCCTGACGACGTTCCAAAATTGGAGCGAGAAATTGTGAGATATGGCTGGCACAAATTTTTTTGCACTCCACGCAACCCAGCGCCCCACTGCGGCAATCGCGGTCAATTTCAGCTTGTTGCGCCTCCGGCGTGAATTTTTTGTGATAGCTAAACACCGTGCAAATGTCAGGATTGCCAGGGTCATGCTTGCGCACTTTTTGTGGGTCTGTTACAGCAAGGCGCACTTTTGCCATGACCTCTTCCGGCGAGTCAGAGAGCAGAATCGTATTGCCTAGTGATTTAGACATTTTAGCTTTACCATCAAGCCCGACAAGGCGAGCAAATTTCGTCAGCCTACCTTCAGGTTCAGGAAACACAGCTTGACCATTTGGCTTGGGATACTGCTGATTAAACCGTCGTGCGATTTCGCGAGTGATTTCAATGTGTGGCAATTGGTCTTCGCCGACGGGCACCACCTCACCTTTGTAGAGCAAAATGTCAGCGGCTTGCAAGACAGGATAGCCTAAGTGACCGTAAGTCACAGTATCAAGTGCCAAGTCCCGCACTTGTTCTTTGAGAGATGGATTCCGCTCCAAGCGAGAGGTCGTAATCAGCATTGAGAAAATCAGAAACAGTTCAGTATGCTCTTTAACCTGCGACTGACGAAATATGGGGCTAAGCTCAGGATTGATGCCAGCAGCCAGCCAATCAATGACCATTTCAATTGAATTGGCGTAGAGCTGCGAGGTATCCAGATTGGTCGTAAGCGAATGATAATCGGCAATGAGGTGAAAACTCTGGTAAGCTCGCTCGCCGTTGGGCAAGGATTCATTCTGGAGCGCAACCCAATTTTCTATAGCGCCAGTGTAGTGTCCTAAATGTAACTTGCCTGTCGGGCGCATGCCGCTAAGAAGACGTTTGGTCATAATGCTGGATTTGGATGCAAAAAGTTAGTGCGCCTATTAGCAAAAGTAGTATGATGCGCAACCCGTTTTACCGTGTTGTGACATTAGAACAGTCCGTATTGATGCTCTTTTAGCGTGCAAACTGTCCAAAGGTAAAGATAAAGTTCCAGCCTTGATTAGCCTGTCCAGGGCGTGAAATCACTGGGTCGAACCCAAAGCCATAGTCGAGCCCCACAAGACCTATGATAGGTAAGAACAGTCGTAAGCCGATACCCGCAGAGCGTTTGAGGTCAGCCAAATTTACATCGCCAAATCTACGCCAGACATTGCCACCTTCTGCAAACAGCAGTGCAAATACTGTCGCTTGCGGATTGAGTGAGATAGGATAACGGATTTCAGCAGTAAATTTGGTATAGACATTGCCTGTAGGGATGTTCAGACCGGGTTCAAAATTGCCGATGCTTTGGTCAAGGTATCCACGCAAGGGAATAGTTGGAATGAAGGAAATGCCACTGCCGCCCATGAAGAAGAAATTTTGTGGAAAGACAAAATCACTCTCGCTAAAGCGACCAAGGTAGCCAAACTCGCTATTGAACATGAAGACGAGGTTGCCGACAATCGGCGTAAACCATTGATTTTTGAAGATGAACTTATAGAAATCGACGCTTCCGGGAAGGAAAGGACCGCCAGAAATTTGTGCAGTAAGCGAAACATCGGAGCCGCGACGCGCAAAAATTGGATTGTCTAAACTATTGCGACTGATGACTTGAATGATTGAAAATTCATCGGCGACAGTGGGTTGATTGGCGATTTGAATAAACCCACCGCGGTTGAGTTGGTACCGCAAGGTATAGTCAATGCGAAAGTAATCATCGGGCCAAGTCAGACGGCGACCAATGGTAAGTGAGGCACCAGTTTGCTGAAACTCAAATCCGAAATTTTGGCGCTGGTCAAAAATGCTAAATCCTAATGTTGTTGGTGTACCGAACGCCCATGGTTCGGAAAATGACAGCGACAACACATTAAAATTGAAACGACCAAACTGCCACTGCAGGTCCAGACGCTGTCCATCGCCGTGTGGCAAGGGGGTATAGGCATCGCCGCGTGTAATATCTTGCAGCGAAAAATTGTTGAATGTAAAACCGATGGCTCCAGTAAATCCCAAGAGCGCGCTGAAGCCAGCTGAGGCATTGAATGTGTCGGTCTGTTTTTCAATCAGTTCGTAAGTAATATCTACTTCTTCGGTCTGCAGCAGAGGCTGGACATCAGGGTTAATTTTCTCGGAGTCGAAGTAGTTAAGCTGCGCAAGCTGACGGATGCTGCGAATGATATTTTCACGGCTAAAAAGGTCCCCCGGAATGGTGTAAAGTTCTCGGCGAATGACATGATCTTTCGTCTTGGTATTGCCCTTGATGTTGACACGACGAATGCGAAATGGATTGCCCTCGCTGATGTAGATGCGTAAATCAACTGAATCGCCAGCTACTACTGTCTCTTCCAAGTCGGGGCGCATTGCCAAGTATCCCCTATCGAGATAGAGCGAGCTAATATCGCCACCCTCTTGTGAAAAGCGCAGACGTTCTTCAATTTTCTTTTGGTTATAGACATCACCTTTTTTGATGCCGAAAACCGCTTCCAAAAGCTCCGACGGATAGACCGTATTGCCTTCAAATTTCACATTACGAATCACATACCGAGGTCCTTCAGAGATGGTAATGTCAATGAAAAGCTTGGTGCGGTCTTCAGAGTAATAGACCGAGTCGGAAATGATGCGTGCATCGCGGTAACCATTAGCACGGTAGACATTGTTGATTATCTTCTGCTTATCCTCCTCGAATTTTTTGCGGTCGAAGCGTGGGCGACCGAAAATGTTACGCCACCAGTTGTTTTCCTTCGTTTCCTCGAGATACCAGTTAAGGGACCAGTTGTCAAAGGCTTTATTGCCCTTCCATGTAATGCGCTCAATTGTCACGTAGCTACTTTCTTGAATGTAGAAGTAGACTGTAGCCCTGCCACTTGCATTTTCTTTGACTTCATAGCGGATGTCGGTGAGCAAATATCCTTCTTCTTCATAGAAGCGTTTCAGGCGCTGAAGCGCACTTTCGAGTGCTTGGTCGGTGAGTGTGGCGCCGCGCACGAGCTGAACCTTTTTGAGCAAATCTTCATTGCTAAAGGTCCGATTGCCTTCGAAGATAATTTCGGCAAGCACAGGGTATTCACGCACGACAACAACCAGAAAGACTCCTTCGAAGGTTTGCTGCTCAATTTCAACTTTGATATCGCTAAAGAGTCGCTGTCGCCACAGTCGCTTGATAGCATCGCTAAGTTCTGGACCCGGAACGGTCAAGGTTTTACCTACCTCGATTGGGAATCGTGCTAGCACATCGCGTTCCTCGAGTGTAGTAAGCCCCTGCACACGAACGCCAAGCACACGATATTGTCGTGGCTCGAGACTTTCTAGTTCAGGCTCAACGATACGGAGTGTGTCAAAGGATTGGGCAAACAAAACAGATGATGGACTCAAAAAAGCAAAGCATAGCACTGCGTAGATGTAAGATGTTCGTAATCTCATGCTCGCATCATGGGCTATGTTGATGTAGCAGCAGGTATCATCGGTACGCGTGTGTTTGTGTTCAATGCAGCCAGTTGCTCACTTGTCATGCCAAAGCGACGTTCTCGGCGCTGAAAGTCGATGATAGCTTCGTAGAGTTTTTGCCGTCGGAAGTCGGGCCAGTAGCAATCGGTGATGTGAATTTCAGTGTAAGCCAGTTGCCAAAGCAGAAAGTTGCTGATGCGAAATTCGCCGCTGGTACGGATAAGCAAATCAGGATGCGGCATACCATATGTGGTCAGATGTTTCTCAAAAACCTCATCAGTAATATCCTCTGGTTTTAGTTCGCCACGTCGGACTGCCTCAGCAATGCGGCGCGTAGCTTGCATGATTTCCCAACGCCCACTGTAGCTTAGTGCAAGCGAGAGCACCATGCGCTTGTTGTTCTTGGTTAGGTCCATAGCCTCAGTTAGCTCCTTGCGCACCGACGGTGGCAGGTCCATCACATTACCAATTGCATTGAGACGAATATCATTATCGTGTAGCGTCTTTGTTTCTTTGCGTAGTGCCTGAATGAGCAATTGCATCAAGGCGAGCACTTCCTGTTGAGGACGTTTCCAATTCTCCTTAGAGAAAGCATACAGCGTGAGAAACTTCACCCCCAATTCCGCACAGGCTTCTACCGTGTCACGCACAGACTCTATGCCAGCATTATGCCCAGAGACCCTCATCTGACCACGATTTTTTGCCCAACGACCATTACCATCCATGATAATGGCAATGTGCGTTGGAATTTCGCCCGAAGCCTTAAGTGCTTCCTGCATCAGGCGGTCATTTGGGTCCTTATGCGTGTGACTGTAATGCTGCATCTCTGGCGCAAGTCCTAGCTTAGGTGATTGAGTTAGCGTCTCCACTCGATTACTGTGTTTTGTCAGAGCTTTGGAATTTATTGGAACACCTGAGAAAAATCAAGAGACAGTCCTATGCAAAGACTCACACCAGCTCAAGTAACACCATCTGTTCTCTGTGCCGAAGGCGGGACTCGAACCCGCACGTTCATTGCTGAACACAGGATTTTAAGTCCTGTGCGTCTACCAATTCCGCCACTTCGGCGTAACAGCGCCAAAGATAAGGGGTAAATTTAACACGTATAGGCGGTTTCACCAACTTCAGCAAGGACTGCGTCTTGCACACAAAAAGCACCTATGCTTAGCCTTACCTAAGGTCTGGCATGCACCAGCGAAATCTTGGTCTCCGCCAGTACTCGCTCCAGCGCCTCATGAACAAGGGAGACAGGAATTTGGTTAATGCTCCCTTCATTTGGGCTTAAAAGCAAAGCGAAAGGAGATTGATATGGATACCACTCGGCAATGTTGCGCAATCGCGAATACAGTCCGACCACGGGCACGCCAGCGGCAGAAGCGATATGCACTACAGCTGTATCTGGTGTCAGCACGACCTTGGCACCAGCTATCACTGCCGAAATCTGCAGGAGCGGTAACATCAGAGCCTGACAGCGCATTGACCCCACAGCTGCGACTGCCGCCTCAACTTTTGCTTTTTCCGAAGGAGCACCAGTTACAAATACCATCAACTCAGGATAGTGATGCACTAGTGTCTCGCAAATCTCTACAACACGCTCAACAGACCAAGCACATTCAGGCTTTGCAGGAGAAGCCGAGACATTCACCACGCAATACGGTTGACCGCTGAAGCGAAGGGGCGAAAGCGAAGTTGCCACCGCATCAATGAAGACATTTTCGCTCGAGAGCGAAAAATCAAGACTCTTGCACTGCACAAAGTGCAACACAGGCTCCACATCGCAAGAGCGTAGAGAAAGATAAGTAGGAAGGTCATGCACGGCAGGCGCGTGTGGAAATGCGATGCTGGCTGTCGCCATACGCAACATGGTACGGCTATGGTGTTCCCTGTATACCGCTGCCGGGACTTGGTAGTCAAAGACTAAGCCATAAATGGCAGCACGCGTATCATGTTGGATAGAAATTTTCTTTGCTGTGCGAGAAATTAGTGAGGCAAGCAAAGCCGCTTTGCTTGTGCGTGTGTAGACCAGTGCAAAAATAGCATCATATGGTACATTGCGCAGTGTGCGCACCAAGCCAATCCATGACGGATGAAAAGACTGCCGAGGATGAATTGGATAAGTCCGGGCAACATTGAAATCGGCGCGCGCCACCTCGTCGTTGCGATACGATGACACGACATCAATCTGCAAAGTGGGGTGAGCGGCTTTGAGCCAGCGCAGCACGGGCGAGGAGCAGATGTAGTCGCCAATTGCATCGTAGCGGAAAAGCAAAACGCGTTGCAGCGAGCGTCCATCGATGGGCTCAGTAGGCGGTTGCCACTGCCGCCGACCGCTCAGCGCTGAAAAAAATGCTTGCCGGATGCGGTCCGAAAAAGATAAGTGGCGAAACCCAAGCTCCCCGCGATTTGCCGCTTGCCACTCGGCAATATCCCACACTTCATAGCGTTGATAGTCCAAAAACGACAAATGTGGATTGAAAGCAGGATGGTTGTTGCGCGTAAAAATTGGAATGTCAAGCATAGCTAATCAGAATGCTTTAACAAATAGGCTTTCCAGAGCGACTCTACGGCGTTGAGCACATCTTCGACTGAAATGGCGCGGATAGACTCCGATGTAGTCTCTAAGGCAAGATGTGGCGCACGGTAAGGTAGCCACACCATTGGGAGCCCCTCAACGCGAGAGTATAGCACCACTTGCGGCACTTGCCATGCAGCAGCAATATGCACAACGGAAGTATCGGGTGTCAGCAAAAGGTCGCATTGCACAAGCATCGCCGCAAATTCATCCAGCGTGGGTACGCAGGGTGCAACTTTGGTTGCTGTGGCTTTGCCAATATGCTGCGCTTCTTTGGCATCGCTTTGAGCCGCAAAGAGAACAATTTCAACTTCTTGCGTCCGCTCTTGAAATGCTCGGATGAATTGGATGAAATTTTCTCGTCCCCAATATCGCCATGGGTCACGCGCAGAAAGATTAATGCCAAGCCGGTAGGGCGCTGTTTTTTCTCCCAGCCGCCTCTTTCCGAGCATCTGCACCTCTGTCGAGAGCGGATACTCTAGGTACAGAGCTTCACTGGTGGGTAAAATCCCAAACGGCAAGAGCACTTGTGCCATGCGCTCAATGATGTGGACGGAATTGCGCTCAAGCATGGGCACAACATGCGTGTAAATTGATGCATTAGACTTTTCAATGCCAACTGAGGCTCCCCCCAGCATGGTAATAAACATTGACGACGTGGCTGAAGGATTGTCCATTGGGTCAATCACCACATCATAGCACTGCGCTCGCAAGGCACGAAGTAGCGAAAGGAATTTGAGGGGAGATTTTTCATACACCCAGCAGTGTTTAGCATATCGCCGCAGATGTGTACTCATTGAGGCATTGTATTGACTTAGCAGCACGTCTATCTGCAAGTTGGGATAGTGCGCTTTCAAGATGCGCAGCACGGGCAGAGAGATAATTGCATCGCCAAGTCTATCGTGGCGCAGGAATAGCACTTTGCTCTGCGGTCCAAAAATCGGTGTTGGTGCACTGACGCATACAGGGTCATGCCGCCCTAGGTGTGCAGTGAGGGAGCGTCGGAAAAAGAGCTCAAGTGACTTAAGCCACATCGGATTGTTGGGATTTTTCCAGCGCAAACTGCATGCTGTAGAGCCGCTTGTAGAGTCCGTTCTGGCGCAAAAGCGTGTGATGCGTGCCTTGCTCTCTAATGCTGCCTTTATCGAGCACAAGAATTTTGTCGGCATTTTGGATAGTCGAGAGCCGATGGGCAATTATTAGTGCAGTGCGGTTGGTCATGGCGCGATTGATAGCATCTTGCACAAGTTTTTCAGATTCATGGTCTAAGGCACTGGTCGCTTCATCGAAAATGAGCATAGGAGGATTCTTGAGCATGGCACGAGCAATTGAGAGACGCTGACGCTGACCGCCAGAGAGCCTGACGCCTCTATCGCCAATCAGCGTATTGTATTGTTCAGGCAGTTCAGAAATAAAGTCGTGGGCGTTGGCAATTTTAGCCGCCGTAACAATATCGTCATGACTGACTGGGCGCAGCGTGCCGTATTTGATGTTGTTGGCGACTGTGTCGTTGAACAAGATAACTTCCTGACTAACCACGCCAAACAATCTGCGCAAGTCATGCACATCAAACTCTTTGATATTGATACCATCAATCAAAATTGCACCACGCTCCACATCATAGAAGCGCAGCAATAAATCTACAATGGTGGACTTGCCAGAGCCTGACGGTCCGACCAGTGCTACCATTTCTCCTTTGCGAATCTCAAACGAGAGGTCTTTGAGCACATAGTTTTCGCCGTAGCGGAACCAGACATTCTGAAACACAATACCTTGTTCGATGTTTGAGATACGCCGTGTGCCATTTTGAATGCTGGGCGGTGTGTCGAGAATCTCAAAAAGCTGTGCTGCTGCACTCATGCCCTCTTGCACTCGAGCATGGGTTTCAGCGATGATTTTAATCGGACTCATGATGGAGTATAGTCCGAAAGCAAAGAAGACAAGTTCTGCCGAGGTCATTTCGCCGGAGAAGACTTGCAGACCGCCAAACCAGAGCACACAAGCAATAGCTGTGATACCAAACACTTCATTGATGGGACTTAGGGCGCCGCGCAAACTATAAATTTTCAGCGTAGCACGCCGATACGCATCAGTGAGAGCCGAAAACGCTTTAGCTTCCAATTGTTCCATTGCGTTCGCTTTCACAAGCTTGATGCCAGTGAAAACCTCCTGCAAGCGCGAGTTCATATCGCTGGAGCGGTCTTGAATGACATCGGCTTGGGCGCGCACCAGCTTACTTACTGTGCGAATAGTAGCAAGGCTAAGTAGGGACACCGCAAATGCAAACAGCGTCAGTTTCCAACTGACAATGAGCAACACAGCAAGGTAGCAGACTGCTAGAATTGAGTTGCGAATGAGATTCATTAGGCTCCCACTTACTTGAGTCTGAATGAGGTAAATGTCGCTACCTACACGCTGCATCAGCATACCGACCCTATGGCGATTGAAGTAATCCAAGCTCAATGAGAGAATTTTGCTAAAGACATGATTGCGTAGCTTGTTTGAACTTTTGGTCTCAACATAGACTGTCAAACGATTATTGAGATAGAGAAAGAAGTTTTTGAGGAAAAATGTCAGAATGAGAAACAAGCAAATGTTGCGAAGCGTGGCTTGGCGTGTGTCGCTGTAGATGAAAAGCTCAAATTGTCGAAGGGCTGCTTCTTTGAGCTTATTGGAATCGATGCTGTGCAGCACGGAAGGAGTTGATGAAAGTTGTGGTGCTTGAGCGGCAGGTGGCGTGCGCGAGGCGGATTCAAACTTTTCAGCATTGAAGACAGCATCCAGCAAGGGCAGAATTGTATAGATAGACACTACACTGAACACCGATGTCAGCGTGCCCAGTATTATGGCGAGCAAAAGATGATGGCTGCTGGGCGCAAGATAGCGCAACACTCTCAGGTAAAGGTTCATGCCAACTCAATAATTAGCGCCTGAAGTTTTTCCATACTTCTTTAGGAGAAGAAAGTTTCATGCTTGCCTGTTGCTCAAATTTTTTGTCCCGGATACTTTACTCGCTGATGCCGCATTGCCATAATTGTTTTGATAAAACTTTCTTTGATAGCACTAAGTTCAGCAAAGGTCAGTGGGCATTCTGAAAATTGGTCTTCATCGAGTCGTTTGCGAATCACCGTGTCAATAATTTGCGAAATGGTCTCTTCATTTGGCGAGCTTAGAGAGCGTACCGATGCTTCCACGCCATCGGCGAGCATGACGATTGCTGCCTCACGACTTTGCGGTTTGGGACCTGGGTAGCGAAAATCGTCAGGGTTTAACTTTTCAGGCGGAAATGATTTGAGGGCTTTATCATAGAAAAAGTGAATCATCGTTGTGCCATGATGCTGTGGAATGAAGTCTAATACACGCTGTGGCAGTTTGTAGAGCCGTCCAAGCTCAAGCCCTTTTTTGACATGTTCGCCGATGATGCGCCCGCTGGTAATAGCCGTCAGCTCGTCATGTGGATTATAGTTGGTCTGATTTTCCGTAAAGTAGCGTGCTTGTGCAATTTTGCCAATGTCATGAAAGTAAGCGCCTACACGGCAGAGCAAGGCGTTGGCGCCAATACGGTTTGCTGCCTCTTCAGCCAAAAGACTGACTTGCATGGTATGAGTGTAGGTGCCCGGTGCATTTGCCGCCATTTCACGCAGAAGCGGATGATTGGCATCCGAAAGCTCCAGTAGCGTCAGGTCAGTGGTAAGTCCGAAGACCTTCTCGACAAGTAGCAGGGCAGGATAGACAAGAAAGCAGAGCAGGGAGCTGATGGCGGCGAACTTGAGGTCTGTAAGAATCTCTTCAAAGCTGGCTAAGCGTGCAAAATTGAAGGCTAAAATGGCAATTGCATAACCAATAAAGACATACAGCACTGAGAGTGCAACCTGCGCGCGCTTGCGAATATCGCGTGTAAAGAAGACACCCATGCCCCCAGCAAAAAGTGTTGCCAAGGCAAATGGAAAATCATTGCCGCGAATGGTAGCGGCAAGCAGAGAAATGGTCACTGTGGCAAAAATCCCTGTGCGTGAGTCAAAAATGATGGTAAAGAGAATAGAGGCTAACCCAATTGGCACAATGTATGGCGAAAGCCTCTCAAACTGCACAGAATACCAAGTGGCCAAGAGTTCAAGCAAAATTACAATCACAAGCAGCAGCAGCAGCGAATTATCAAAGAAAATTTGCGGGCGAGAAAAATAGAGATATGCGGCAAACAGTGAGGCGATAATCAACACAATTAGAATTTTTCCAATGTAGAGCCGCAATTCACCTGTACGAGTTTCTCGCTCAATTTTAGCGCGTAGGTAAGAATCTAACTTGCGTTTGGTCAGGTCGGTAATGATTTCACCACGTGAGACCACTTTTTCATTTTCGCGCACAATGCCATCTGCAATAGGCACGGCACTTTCGGCACGCAACCTATCGACCAGCGTTTGCGCTGCGTCGTAGATAAGGTTTGGCGTAAGAAAAGGCGCTGACAGTTTGAGCGCCACTTGAACAGTGTCGCTATCTATTGACACGCGTAAATACTCTGCCACAAGCTCGCTCATGGTCAGTGCTGCCTCGACACTGTCGCGCACTGAGTCAAGATTCATGACTCGTTCTTCGCGGTCGTTTGGCGCACGAATGACAAACTTTTCAGAACCCAGCTCCCGGCGAGGCACGCTAATGATACCATCTGAACGAATTGAGGCAATACGCGAGGGCAGAATACGTAAAAATTCACCCAGTAATGATGAGGAAGCACCGCGCTGTTTCAAAAAACGCTTATACTCGCTCAGCAACAGGTTTTTTTCAGATTCACTGAAAGAAAATGTACTATCGGCAAGTAGCATGGTGGTATCGAGCGAGCCCGGCTTTTTGCGTGCCGTTGCTTTGCCAAGCTCAGCGGCTAAGTAGTTTAAGAGACGGTCAAAATGGCGATGAAAGTCTTGCGCCGTCAGGTCGTTTTCTTGCTTGCGAAACACAGGCAAGACACTTTCACGAGCCGCTTTTTTTTCTTGCTCGAAGACTTCCTCTTTCTTGTAAATTGGAAAAGTAAATGGGGCAACGACATCATCTTGTAGCCATGTTGCGCCAATCTCATAGCTTAGCGAAGAGATTTTATTGCGAGGAAAGAGCGCCGTAACTGCAGCTAAGAATCCAATAAAAATTCCAATGCGTACCGCTTTGCTTTCACGAAATGCCTTTCTATCAATTGCCATAACGCAAGCGGCTTAGCAAACTTTTTGAAATCCATAAGCTACAAAAATGCAAAACACTCAACGCTCTACCAAAACCGCACGGTTCAATTTTCAAACCTTGATTGAAGCACAGCTGGCTGATACAGAAACTCCTGTTTCCCTATTCCTCAAATTAGGCAAACCATACTCTTGCCTGTTAGAATCAGTTGAAGGCGAACGGTATGTGGCACGATTTTCTTATATCGGCGTCGAACCCATTGCGCTATTTCGGGCGTGGATAGATGGAAAGACAGAACTGACACTTCTTGACAAAAAATTTGCGGCGCTCGAGCCCCTGCTGGATTCCAACCGCCCTGCACCAGAGATGCTGGAACGGCTTCTGGGCGCATTTTCTCACGCTTCACCGCCGCTTGGCTCAAAAATGATTACATCTGGCGCGTTCGGCTACATTAGCTACGATGCCGCCGCATACATGGAAAAACTTCCTGTGCCAGAAAAACGCTCACCGCTAGACCTACCCGACATCTTTTTTTGCATTTATGATACGCTGGTCGTCTTTGATAACATTGCCCGCAAAGTGTACTTAGTCACCAACTACTTGGACGAAGGCGATAAGGGCGCCGCACAGCAAAAGCTGCACATGCTCAAGCATGCTATTGAAACGCCCCTTACCAGTCAAAAGATGAAGCTAAGTGAAGACACACATGAGCCCGTAGAGGCAAACATGACACGAGAAGAATACTTGAAAAAAGTAAGGCAAGCCAAAGCCTACATTTTTTCAGGCGATGTGTTTCAGCTGCAACTTTCGCAGCGCTTGGAGCGCCCGCTGCATGCCCATGCGTTCGATGTGTATCGAGCCTTACGCACCATCAATCCCTCGCCGTATCTGTATTACTTCGATTTGGACAACATCAAGATTGTAGGTTCTTCGCCTGAACTGTTGGTGAGCGTCACAAGAGAACATGGCAAACGCATCGTGAACACACGCCCAATTGCTGGTACACGACCACGCGGCACCACGCCAGAAGAAGACGAAGCCTTAGCAAAAGAATTGCTCGCCGATGAAAAAGAACGTGCTGAGCACCTGATGCTCATTGACCTAAGCCGTAATGATGTGGGACGAGTCGCAAAAATTGGCACAGTGCAGGTCAGCGAACAAATGGTCATTGAGCGCTACTCTCATGTCATGCATATTGTGAGCCATGTTCGTGGTGAATTGCGCAACGACTGCACTGCATTAGATGCATTTTGGTCATGCTTCCCGGCTGGCACACTGACGGGCGCGCCGAAAATCCGCGCCATGGAAATCATCTACGAGTTGGAAGGCGAACGACGAGGCTTGTATGGCGGGGCGGTCGGATACATTGACTTCAGTGGCGAACTGAAAATGGCAATTGCCATTCGCACCATGATAATCAGCGAGCGGCAAGATAGTCGACGAATTTACTTTCAAGCCGCGGCAGGGATTGTAGCAGACTCCCAGCCTGAGCGCGAGTATGAGGAGACTCTCAACAAAATGCGTGCAGGATTGCGTGCCGTAGAATTGCTCATTCCACAAGCGCCTGCCGTGCTATGACAACACACCTGTGCAAACATCATCGACACGCAACTGCCTCAGCACGCGCTCCAGATAGTTGGCAACGAGCCGATTGGAACAGGCTAAGTGCAAGGCATGTTCAGCATTTCATTGAAAAGGGTTCATTTTTCTTTTCAGCTAAAGTGCCTAAATTCTTTCTTCCTGTCGGTGATAGGTTTTCCGAATTTCACACAGCGTAGGGAATGCAGAAGCATTAGGGCACTATAGAGAACATCTTCTAACCAAACTCATTGACTTGAGATGAAAAAGCGCTCGCTTGTCATGCGTGTTGCCACAGGTGTGGCGATTGTAGCCGTGCTCACCATTAGCGCCGGGTTTATTCGCCCGTCCGATACCTTTTTCGAAGTTGCAAAAAATATCGAGCTACTGGGCAAAGTCTATCGTGAAATTGCTCTCAACTATGTTGACGAGATTTCAGTCTCTGAATTCATGCGCGCTGGTATCGATGGCATGCTTGCTACGCTGGACCCTTACACGGTGTTCATGGATGAAGAACAGTCGGAAGACGTGGAGCAACTGACAACGGGAAAATATGCTGGCATTGGCGTAACGATTGGAACGGACCGAGATGGGAATGTGGTGATTTACTCTATCACGGATGGCTATTCGGCACAAAAGGCTGGCATGCGCATTGGAGACAAAATTGTCAAAATCAATGGCATTGATGTGCGCCGAAAAGAGGTCAGCGATGTGCGGGCGCTGATTAAGGGGGAGCCAAATACTGAAGTCAGAATCACTGTAGAGCGTGAAGGCGAGCGGCAGCCCATAGAGTTTACGCTGATTCGCCGAGAGATTCAAATCAAGAATGTCACATTTGCAGGGCTAGTTGACGATGAGACCATTGGGTATATCAAGCTCGAGCGATTTAGCGTCAATGCCGCAAATGAAGTTGCCGACGCCATACGTGCTATAGAAGACTCTGCAAAGGCAAAGGGCAAGACACTGCAAGGTATGGTGTTAGACTTGCGAGGCAACCCAGGTGGGTTGCTCGATGCAGCGGTCAATGTTGCCAGTAAGTTTGTCGAGCAAGGCAGTGTGATTGTTACTACAAAAGGTCGCGATTCACTGCGCATCAAGAACTACACATCCAGCGCACCGCCCTTACTCAAAGACTTGCCTTTGGCTGTGCTCATCAATTCAAACAGTGCGTCAGCTTCGGAAATCGTTGCAGGTGCCATTCAGGATTTAGACAGAGGAATTATCGTCGGTATGCGCTCATTTGGCAAAGGACTGGTGCAAACCATCACACGCCTGCCTTACAATACTTCGCTCAAAATCACGACGGCAAAATACTACACGCCTTCTGGCAGGCTCATTCAAGAAGTCGATTATTTTCATCGCAATAAACGCGAAGGGAAGCGAACAGTGTTTGTCAATGAGCCAGATACTGTGCGTCATGCCTTCAAGACCAAGGCAGGACGCATTGTCTACGATGGTGGCGGCATTGCCCCAGACATAGAAGTTCCTGATGAAACCCCATCAGTTGTTGAGCTGGCGCTCTACCGTCGTTCCGCATTCTTCAGGTTTGCCAACCAGTATCAGGCAAAGCATCCTGTAATGCCCAAAGACTTCAAAGCTGACGATAAGCTGTTTGCAGAGTTCAAGGCATTCTTAGACAGAGACAACTTCTCCTACGACTCTGAAGGAGAGCGCAAAATGGCAGAACTGCTCGAGATTGCCGCAAAATATGACTATCAAGATGATGTGCGCAAGCAAATTCAGGAGCTACAAACTGCCATTGCTGCAGAAAAAGAAAAGGAGCTTATCCGACAAAAATCACGTATCCTCAGCATTCTGGAGCGTGAGATTCTGACACGCTACCACGGAGATAGTGCAGGCTTGCAAGTTGCACTTAAATCTGACCGTCAACTCAAAGCTGCCATTGCCGTGCTGAAAGACCAAAAGAAATACAAAGCCATGCTGGCTGCAGGGCATCAAGTTGGCAGTGCTGTTACACCGCGCAGAACCAAATCATCGCAAAAGTAACTTGCAGAAACTTTATCTTGCTGAGCAAGCAGTATCTGCTTTGGTCATTTTTGCATATGCGCAGCACATTTGTTATTCCGAGCGATAGTGAGGAATCTAGTATGGATGCGTCACTTCGCTTGTGCTTCGTTCAGCATGACAAGTAGGAGTGTCATTCCGAACGCATAGATAGATATGCGAGGAACATGTCCGAAATCTGGGGAATTGATTTAGGCGGTACAAAAATCGAGGGTGTCGTTCTGCCTCATGCATCCAGCATTGAACCTATTTGCCGCCTTAGGGTGCCTACCGAAGCTGAGCAAGGCTATCATCACATCTTGCACCAGATTGCAAAACTAGTTGAGAACATGGCAAAAGTCTCGGGTTGTACAAAGCCAACGCGCATTGGTATTTGCACGCCGGGCACGTTTGATAGGCATATTCAAGCCATGAAAAATTGCAATACTACTGTGCTCAACGGAAAAAACTTACCTAAAGATTTGTCAGAACAGTTAGGCATGGAAGTGGTGGTGGCTAACGATGCTAACTGTTTCGCGTTGGCAGAAGCACGCTTAGGTGCCGCAAAAGGATATGCGGTGGTTTTTGGTGTAATTATGGGGACAGGCGTTGGCGGTGGCATTGTCGTAGATGGCAAAGTTCTAAACGGCGCACAAGGCATCGCTGGCGAGTGGGGACACAATGTCTTGGATGAAGCCGGCGACATGTGCTACAGTGGCATCAAGGGCTGCGTGGAAAGTTTCATTTCTGGACCTGCCTTGGAGAAATTCTATGCACAGCAAAGCGGCAAAACACTAAAGTTACCTGAAATTGTGGAAGCCTACTACCAACATGGCGACCCACATGCTCGAGCTACCTTACAGCGGCTTTGTCATTATTTCGGTAGGGCACTGGCTACGGTCATCAACATCTTAGACCCAGATGCGGTAGTATTAGGCGGCGGTGTTGGCAACATCGAGCTACTTTATACTGAGGGCGTCGCTGAACTGAAAAAGTATGTCTTCAACTATCGATTAGAGACCAAAATCTTAAAGCCAGCTTTGGGTGATAGCGCTGGCGTATTTGGCGCTGCCATGCTGGTTTAAGCACCTTGTGCAGAGCGCTATGCCTCCCACTTTGTTCCAATCGCAGTCAGCAACGCCCTATCCTGAAATCAATATTTGCGCGCAAAAAACAAGCGTGAATTTTCTTAGCTATTCCTACAGCACAAAGTGCGGTTGCCGAGCTATGTTCCGTCCACATTAGATGTTGCGTGCAGTATTGATAACATTAACATTCTTGATGAGCACCGTAGAGGAGCCATGTGAGACAGCGTTGCTTTGTGGCGGTTGCCCCTTACCATCGTTGAAGGCGCCACCTAAGCGATAGTCGCGCTCATCGCAGATAGCAACACAGGAATTCCAAAACTCCTGCGTGTTGGCTTGATACGCCACATCCTTGAGCATGCCAACAATTTTGCCATTGCGGATTTCATAGAAGAGCTGTCCGCCAAATTGGAAATTGTAGCGCTGCTGGTCAATTGAAAATGAACCATCGCCAATGATGTAGATACCTTTCTCTACGTCCTTGATGAGGTCTTCTGGGGTTCGCTTCTCTTTGCCCGGCGCCAGCGACACATTCGGCATGCGTTGGAATTGCACATCTGCCCAGCTTTGAGCGTAGCAGCAGCCGTGTGACTCTTGCTGGTCAATGATATGCACTTGGTCGCGAATAGCTTGGTAGTTGACCAAAATACCGTCTTTGACCAAATCCCAGCGCTTGGTTGGCACACCTTCATCGTCCCAGCCTACAGCGCCAAGCGAGCCTTCTTGGAGTTTGTCGGCAAAGAAATTCACGATAGGCGAGCCATATTTGAACGATTTGGAGCGCCATTTATCGAGCGTAGCGAAGCTAGTGCCAGCGTAGTTGGCTTCATAGCCCAGCACACGATCGAGCTCGAGCGGGTGACCAACAGATTCGTGAATGGTCAGCCATAAGTGCGATGGGTCTAAGACAAGGTCGTATTTGCCAGCCTCTACCGACTTTGCGACCAATTTTTCTTGCACTTGCTTAGCCGCTTGGCGAATATCCTCGAGCATATCGTAGCGCTTTTTGTAGAGTATAGTCACGCCGCCAGCGGCAGTAACTTTTTCAGATGCTGTGCCATCGAGGTATTCGTAGCCCATACCGCATGGCATAGAAAGTGCATTGCGGGTTTGAAACCGCCGATTGATGATGTCAATTGCCGTAACTGTAAAGCTGGGATAGATGCGATAAATATCTTGGTCAATGTAGGAGCCGTCAGTGGAAGCAAAATACTTCTGCTCGTTAGCCATGAACAGCTGGGAATTGACAAATCGGATACCTAAGCGCATGGCTTCTGCATTGACTTCAAGCAAAAATTTCACCTTGTCAGCAATTGGCACATCGAAGGGGTTTTTCTCAATAGGCGTTTTCCACTGCTGTTCGCCTTGTGCGGCTTGTGGGGCTAATCGGACAGGTTCTTTTTGCAGTCGTGAGTTAGCTTTCGCAATTGCTACCGCACGCTCGGTAGCCTTTTTAACGCCATCAGGTGTTACTACATGCGTGGAAGCAAATCCCCATGTCCCATTAACAATTACGCGAACGCCCACACCGAATGACTGTGAGTTTGTAATGCCTTGCACACGGTCTTCGCGTGTAAAAATGGCTTGATTGAGATGTCGGCTGATGCGCACATCACAGTAGGTTGCCCCAAGGGAGGTTGCCGTATTCAGCCCAATGTCAGCCAGCATTTTCTTATCGCGCCGGTCCATGATAGGGGTGCGAGCTTCCTCTTCACTAATCGGCGTAGCAAAAGCTGGTAGAGGCAAAAGTGCTGCGCCAAGGCCTAAGCCTGTTAGTTTTAGAAATTCGCGTCGTTGCATGTTGTGCTATAAGTTTTTGTTTGACCTTCTTTACTACAGGCAACTTGTGGGGCGTTGCTTGTGCAAAAATTATAAAGTTTGCAAAGTCAAATGCAAGTCAGCAGCACTGCATTCTGAAGCATTTTCTCAACGGCAAACTGCTCAATTGTGACTGGGAGTAGCGTCAGAGCCTGTGATATGCATGGTGCCGCAGTGCCACACCGTAGCGTAATCCTTGCGTGCTGACCGTGATGGTCTTGACAGCAAAGAGCCGCATAAATTGATGCAAAATCAGTGTGCCTGCCAAAATGACGTCTGCACGACCTACCTCGACCCCAAGCTCAATTATTTCTTGCAGACTGGAGCGCGCAAAAACCTGTACCAGACGATGCACATCACGATAGTGAAGCGCAAATCCATGCAGTTCGTACGAAAATTGCCTCAACCCTTTGACAAGTTGCCCCAGCGTTACTATCGTGCCTGCTACACCAAACACCTCATCACGCGCTTCAATGAAGGTAGCAAGTTCGCCTGCAAGGACATTGGTGATAAACTGCGTTGCCATGTCAAGTTCATGCGCCGCAGGCGGTGCTGAAGTAAAAAATCTCTCACTGATACGCACAGAACCAATATCTAAACTTATGCGTGAAGCAATTCCCTTCATGGAACCAATAATGAGCTCTGTGCTACCACCGCCAATATCAATTACCATGAAACAGTCAGGCAAGCGCTGCCAACCTGCTACAGCACCCAGAAACGTTAGCTCAGCTTCTTCTGCACCAGATAGCGTGGTAATGCGAATCCCAGTAGCCTGTGCCACTGTTTCAATGACCTCATCACGGTTTGCTGCATCTCGCAGGGCGCTAGTCCCGACGGCAACAACATCCGTTGCCCCATACTGCGCAATCAGCGCCTTATACTTTTTTAGGCAGTCAATCAGCCGCGAAACCGCATCAGCATTGATATTTCCAGCCGCATCCACGCCCTTTCCCAAACGGATAATCTCCTGCGCATTGAAGACCGTGGTGAGCGTGTTGGCATGTCGGTCAAGGTCTGCAATAAGCAATAATGCAGTGTTAGTACCTATGTCAAGAGTAGCAAGTCGCGTCATGTTGAAGAAAATTAAACGCCTATGCGGAACGGCAAAATAACCCAAGAGCACACTTTCGCAAAGCTTTTATTCTGACTGAAAAGTTACAGCTACGCCGACTTGCAACGCACAACTCAACAAGCACATCTGCACACTCCGTAAGATGCTTCGGTTTTAGCATGAGAGAAGAGGGGTTGCAGGCGCTTCACAGCACTCTGTCAGTACTGGCGGGCTTTTCCGAGAGTAGAAAAAACAAAGGGCGTTGCACTGCCAACGCCCTTTTGAGCTTAACCAACTTTAACCCAAAATGTTACGCTGAAAATGAACTACCGCAACCGCAGGTTTTCTTTGCATTCGGATTATTGAACGTAAAACCGCGTCCCTGCAAACCGTCCATGTAGTCAATCGTTACACCGTTGAGGTACATCAAGTGCCGACGGTCAACGATTACTTCAATGCCATTAGTTACATAGACATCGTCGTTTTCCTTTTGTGTGTCGAAGCCTAATGCGTAGCTCAAGCCAGAGCATCCGCCTCCTGTTACGCCCACGCGAAGCTTGTAGCCTTCGGGAATCTTGTTTTCTGCCATGATTCGGCGCACTTCGTTGGCTGCACCAACGGTCAAGTTAATGGCGGATGTTGCAACCGACGCATCTATCAGGGTTTCTGCCGCTGAACTCATACTGTTCTCCTTTCAAGTTTAAGGATTAGAAAAAAGTTTAATAAAAAAACCAGTTCTGGGCACATTAAGTTCGCAGTTGCACATTGAGTGCCGTCCATCCCCATGCACTTGCACTTACCAGTGCGCATTTCAACACATCACCAATCAGAAAAGGATACACACCATGAGCCAGCGCAAGTTCCCATGACAGTTGCTGCGAAACTTTCAACCATGTTGCGCCCAGCGCAAATATGACAAGACTTGTCGCAAAAACACTCGCAAACGTTCGCACCGGATTTTTCTCATGCGTTGTCAATGTGCCTGCCAGCCATGCAGCAATTGGAAAGGCAATAAGGTATCCGCCCGTTGCGCCAAAGAGATGCGCCACTCCCATTGCGCCACCTGCATATACTGGTAAGAAAAACCCACTGACAAGGTAGAGCACTTGGCTGATTGCCCCAGCTCGCGCCCCAGCAAATACCCCTGCGGCAAGGACTGCCGCCGTTTGCATCGTCATCGGCACGGGATATAGCGGGATTTCTATCTGTGCCCCCAACGCCGTGAGCGCCGCAAAAACCAGTATTTGTGCCGCCTCCTTGGCAACTGTTGCGCTTTTCGTCAGTGAAGTTACCGTTTGCATAGCGTGTTTGACAATTATTTCAGAAGATACACATATCAGGTGCAAAAATAAAAGCCCTGCAACTCTTGGCAGGGCTTTGGTGTTCAGGTGACAACTTGTTACTTCCACTGAAATGATGTTATCCTCCCTTGTCCCGTTCCAATTTCAATTCACCGATGCAAGTCGGCTCGATGTTGACTCATGAGGTTCATCGGAAGCGGCAACAGCAACTTGCTCATCAACAGATTCACCGTGCTGGCTGAGGTCTAAGCCAATCCTTTCTTGTTCCTCTCTTACGCGCATTGGAATAATCATGTCTGTAATTTTGTAGAGCAAGTATGAGCCGCCGAAGGTGTAGATGCCCACAATTACAATCGCCAGCAGATGATAGAAAAAGGTTTCCGTCTTTCCAAACACCAATCCTACTTCGTTGGCGAAGATGCCTGTAGCAATCATACCCACGATACCGCCAACCCCGTGGCAGGGAAAGACATCGAGCGTATCATCAAGAGTTGATTGATTTTTCCAATGAACAGCAAGGTTGCTAATGACGCTGGCAATAGCGCCGATAAACATGCTTGCCCCCACGCTCACATAGCCTGCCGCTGGCGTGATGGCTACAAGTCCTACTACTGCGCCTACACATGCGCCTAAGGCTGAAGGTTTTCGTCCGCGCACGCCATCGAAGAACATCCATGACAACATGGCAGCTGCCGATGCTGTGTTGGTTGTCAGAAAGGCTAAGGTTGCTGTCTCATTTGCCGCCAGTGCTGAGCCTGCATTAAATCCAAACCAGCCAAACCAAAGCATGCCTGTGCCCAGCACCACCAACGGTATGTTGGCTGGCGCATGCGTTTGACCTTCACGATACGACTTGCGCGGACCTAAGAAAAGCACTCCTGCCAGCGCCGCAAATCCTGCTGACATATGCACCACCGTTCCACCGGCAAAATCCAAGACACCCCAGTTTCTTAAAAAGCCATTCGGATGCCAAGTCCAGTGCGCCAGCGGAGCGTAGATGAACACGCTAAAGAGGCAAATGAAGAGTAAATAGCTTGAAAATCTTACTCGCTCCGCAAATGAGCCCGTAATGAGCGCAGGCGTGAGAATGGCAAACTTCAACTGAAAGAGCGCGAAGAGCACCAGTGGAATCGTCGGAGAAAGCGCCTCATGCGTCGATGGTCCTACGCCATTAAACATCCAAAAGGTCAGCGGATTGCCAATGAGACCAAATTTTTCTGCACCGATGCTTTCACCGAAGGCAAGACTGAAACCGCACACCACCCATAGGATAGAAATCACGCCCAGCGCAATAAAACTTTGTAGCACCGTTGAGATGATGTTACGCCGACTGACCATGCCGCCATAGAAAAACGATAGTCCGGGCGTCATCAAAAACACAAGCCCTGTGGCAGTCAGCATCCATGCTACATCCGCTGGAGCAATTGGTTTCGCATCAGGGTTTGCTGGCGCTGCAGACACGAACACGCCAAGCACGCTCACCAGCATCAAAATCGCAAATGGAACTATCCACTTTCTTTCCATCTTTCTTCCTCCAAATTTTTTAACATTTTTCAGCTTTTGAACTTACTTTTTTAGAAATAACGCTCGAAAATAAAAATTTCTTAGGAATTTTCTAAAGTGAACTAAATTTTTAAGGCTTGAAATTGAAAGTGCGAAATAGCAAAGCCTGCTCGAAGTCCGTGAAGGCAAATGGCTACACGCCTGTCAGCGTTGTTCGCCGTGGGCAGTATGGGCTTGGGAAATTTTGTGCTGAGGGTTCTGAAGTGCTCGAGTGCAAGTCAGAGAGCAAGATTGCTTGCCCTCTGACCTGCTGAAATGTTGCTTAACTTTCGAGATGCTTGACGACTTCTTTTGCAAACTCAGAGCATTTGACTTCTTTTGCGCCGTCCATCAATCGTGCGAAGTCGTATGTTACGGTTTTTTGTCCGATTGCGCCGTTTAAGCCTTTGATGATGAGGTCAGCAGCTTCGGTCCAACCAAGATAGCGGAACATCATTTCGCCTGAAAGAATCACCGAGCCGGGATTGACTTTATCCTGTCCAGCATACTTTGGTGCCGTGCCATGTGTGGCTTCAAAGATGGCGTAACCCGTTTCGTAGTTGATGTTTGCGCCGGGCGCAATGCCAATGCCGCCCACTTGTGCCGCCAGAGCATCAGAAATGTAATCGCCGTTCAGGTTCAGTGTGGCAATCACATCGTATTCTGCCGGGCGTGTAAGAATCTGTTGCAAGAACGCATCGGCAATCACGTCTTTGATGACAATGCCATTTGGTAATTTGCACCACGGTCCGCCGTCAATTTCTACCGCACCAAATTCTTCTTTGGCAAGTTCATAGCCCCATTCACGGAAACCGCCTTCGGTATATTTCATGATGTTGCCCTTATGCACCAGCGTAACCGACTTGCGATTGTTGGCAATCGCATAACGAATCGCCGCACGAATGAGCCGCTTTGAGCCTTCTTCCGAAACAGGCTTGATGCCGATTGCAGAGGTTTCAGGGAAACGGATTTTGTTCACACCCATTTCTTTTTGCAGAAAGTCAATGACCTTTTTGACTTCGGGCGAACCGGCTTTGTATTCAATGCCTGCGTAAATGTCTTCCGTATTTTCGCGGAAGATGACCATGTTGACAAGTTCAGGGTGCTTGACAGGCGAGGGCACACCGTTGAAATACTGCACGGGGCGCACACACGCATACAAATCCATCAGCTGCCGAAGCGCAACGTTGATGCTGCGGAATCCGCCACCGACGGGCGTCGTGAGCGGTCCTTTGATGCCAACACGATACTCTGTGATGGCTTTGAGCGTGTCGTCGGGAAGCCAGATTTCTTTTTCGTAGACTTTGTTCGCTTTCTCGCCAGCATAGACTTCGAACCAGACGATTTCACGCTTGCCACCATAGGCTTTTTTGACTGCGGCATCGAAGACCATCTGCGCGGCAGGCCAAATGTCCACGCCTGTGCCATCACCTTCAATGAACGGAATGATGGGATTATCGGGCACATTTAACTTACCATTCGACATGGTGATTTTTTCGCCGCGTGCAGGGGGCGTGAGGCGTTCATACTTGACTTCTTCTGCGACTGCGTTCATGTTTATTCTCCTTTCTCTTAAAGTTGCGGATAGACAAAAGCTAAGGACTTTTGTGTTTTGGTGAAAATAGGGCGAATGGCGCAAAAAAGAAACGCTCCAGTCAAGCAAGATGTATGGCTTTACCTTCTGTGAAAGGCTTCGGCAGTCGTCTGTTCAGGTTCACGCCTTTAAGGTGGTGTGCACCCTTCTTCAAAGGGCAATGCCAATGCATTATGTGTTGGCTGTGCTCTGCTTAATGAGTTCAGACTTCATGTTTGGCGGCATGAATTCTTCAAAGCGTGCTTGCTTGACAAGGTCTTCATGCTGCATGGCGGCATAGACCAAGCGCAAGAACGGCAAAGTGGTTCCCATCATGCTGTAACCGCCGTCGTGGTAGATATTTTGCATGGTGACCTTGCGCGTCAGGTCAGAGAGCAAGAGCACGGCAAAGTCGGCGCATTCTTCAGCTGTAGCATTTCCCAGTGGGGAGTGCAGGTTTGCAAACTCGAGCATCTTGTCGAAGTCCTCAATTCCGCTGCCTGCACGCGTTTTTGTGGGGCTTTGCGAAATGGAGTTGATGCGAATGCCGCGGCGCGCTAAGCGTGGTCCGTAGCTACGCACAATAGACTCTAACAAGGCTTTGGCATCACCCATGTCAGAGTAGGTCCAGTAGTTTCTCTGCGCGGCGATGTAGCTCAAGGTTAGCACGGAGCCGAAGTCGTTGATGGCGTTGTGCTTGAGTGCAGTGCTTAGAATGCGATGCAGCGAGATGGCTGATACATCTAATGTCTTGATAAACCAGTCGTAGTTCAAATCTTCATATGGACGCTCTTTGCGAATATTTTGTGACATGCCAACTGAATGCACGATGAAGTCTACTGAGCCGACTTTTTCCTTGAGTTCTGTAAATGCAGCATTGAGTTCGTCCATGTTCGTTACATCGCAGAGAATAAGTGGCGTGCCGAGTTGCTCCGACAGTTGCTTGACTTTGCCAAAGCGCGCCGCTACCGCAATGTTAGAGACCACGACCTCTGCCCCTTCACGATGGGCGGCTAAGGCAATGTGCCAGCCAAGTGAACTTTCATCGAAAGGTCCAAAGACAATACCTTTTTTGCCTTTGAGTAGCCCGTAAGATTTTCGTTCTGACATAGCTTTTAAGTTTGAGTCAGTTAAGGTGGAAAAATAATAGTTAGAAGACTTGAAACTTTAAAAGAAACTATTCGGCTAACGAGGAGTGGGCGCACACGCGCTTATCAATGAACTCGCGCATCCACAGTTCCAGTGTCAGCAGTGCCCAGATGCGGTGAGCATAATCTTCCTGACCAGTTTTATGACGATGCAGCATATTCAGCACTGCATTCGCATTAAACATGCCTCTCTGTCGTAAGCGCTCAGGCGTGAGCACATCTTCAATCATCTGGTCTAAGTCGTTGCGTATCCATGCACGGAGCGGTGCGCCAAACGGTGCTTTCGGGCGATAGACAATTTCTTTTGGCAAATATTTTTCTGCTACTTTTTTGAGTAGATATTTTTGCACATATCCCCCAACCCAGCTGCCTCCTAATTTATAGCGCGCCGGCAAGCGATGTGCAAACTCCACAATGCGGTAGTCGACAAATGGCACGCGCTCTTCGACACTTGCTGCCATAGAGGATTTGTCGGAATAGGTCAGGTTCAAACTTGTAAGAAAGAGCTTGGTATCTATGGCGCACATGAGCGTCACCAAATCTAATTTCGGCTGTCGTGAAAGCAGTGCCTGACGCACCTCTTCATGACGGCGTATGGGATAGCTTTCAGCATATGATTTCATGGCAACTTCTTGAAACTCAGGTGAAAGTAGCGCACGCAATTCAGGTTCGCTGTAGTAGGCGTAGCTGCCCACGAACGCCTCAAAATCTGGCAAGGAAGCAAACTTGATAAACCGCTTTGCCCAGCGAAAGAGCCTGAATCCGCCTTTCTCATTTGCTACGGGCAACATATTGACCAGCGGCTCAATAACTGCATGGCGCAGCAGCGCAGGTACACGCCTATACAGACTTGCTACTTTTACCGACAGATGCTTGCGATAGCCTGCAAATAGTTCATCTGCCCCCATGCCCGATAGCAAAACGGTTGTACCGCTTTGCTTTGCCATCTTGCAAATAAGGTAGGTGTTGATGCTTGCTGAATCCGCAATCGGCTCATCGAGGTGGTAGATGAGTTTTGGCAGAAGTTCTGCTACATTGGGCTCAATGACGATTTCTTGATAATCTGCCCCCAGATGACGAGCAACAATTTTCGCATACTTCTGGTCATCGGGCATGGCTTCAAACTTTTTGTCTCTCTCTGTAAAGGCAATGGTGTAAGTCGTAATGGGCTCACCTTTTTGGCGTGTCATCAGTGCTGCAATCAGTGAGGAATCTAATCCGCCCGACAAAAATGCACTAACCTTCACGTCGGCAATCATCTGGCGCCGAACTGTATCTTGCAGCAAGGCATCCAGTTCTTCGATGTAGTAGGCTTCGCCTTTGTCTTTGCCGTAGCTTTCGAACTCAATGTCCCAATACTTTTCAATTGTTGCTTTGCCGTTTTGAATGCGCATATTGCAGCCAGCGGGCAGTTTCTCAATACCTTTGAATGCCGTCTTTGGCTCGGGCGTCCAAAGAAACAGGAGCGTAGAGAGAATTCCATCTGGATTGATTTCACGCTGCAGTTCATCGCACTGCAGAAGCGATTTGATTTCAGAGGCAAACATGAGTCGATTGCCGGGCAGGTGCGTGTAGTAGAGCGGTTTTTCACCTACACGGTCGCGAGAGAGAAACACTAAGTTTTTGCGTAGGTCAACGATAGCAAATGCCCACATCCCGTTCAACTTCTTGGGACAATGCTCACCCCACTCCAGATAGGCATTCAGGATAACTTCCGTATCTGTCTGCGACTTGAAGGTATAGCCCTTGGCTTGCAAGTCTTGGCGCAGCTCACGATAGTTGTATATCTCTCCGTTGAACACAATCCAGACGCGCTCATCTGGTGAGCACATAGGTTGATGTCCGAGAGGAGATAAGTCGATAATTGCCAATCGACGAAATGCCAGCCCAACTTGTAGCGTCTCTGTTGACAGGATTTTTTGTCCGCTGTCATCTGGTCCGCGATGCTCCATGACTGCTGACATTCGTTCCAAGAGTTCTTGGTTAGCAAACCCTACGGTTCCTGCAATGCCACACATAAATTTTTGCTCAAACCCTGCGTCCTGTTTTTTTGCTTCATAGTAATGTTTATTTTGTCATCTGCCTTTAGGAAAGGGCACAACACTGTAGCCGAAGTGGTGTATCCGTTCTACTGAAAGGCACGCCCTTACAGAGGTCACACATACCCCGCTAGTTGATGCGTAGCAGCCGTCCCTTGAGCTTCAATGCGTCTCGTGTTCAAGGCTTTAAACCTTATTGATACAAATGGTGTCAGAGCACAAGGGATATTTCACCTTTTGGAGTCTTCTGACGTGCAATAGTATTTGCAAATATACCGTAATTTCAATAATTCGTTATGAAGACACTTCTCTACTTACTTGCGCTACTGGGTTTTCTTTTTTGCTCACCTTCCCTTTTTGCACAGACTTACAGCGTTCAGGGGCGGGTAGTTTCTGAAACCGACCAATCGCCTTTGGCTGGTGCAAAAGTTACTCTCTTACGCTTGCCTGACTCGGTTCGCAGCGGTGCTATCACTAACGCCAACGGCGCATTTCTCGTCCAGAACCTATCTGCTGGAAAGTATGCTTTGCGCATCACTTACATTGGTTACCGCGACTATGTATGGCGCTTTGAGCTCAAAGAATCTGTCAATCTTGGCGTGATTGCTATGAAAGAAAGCGGAGCAGTCTCTGACGAGATTGTGGTCGAAGAGCGTTTACCAACGGCAGTCCAGCAAGGCGATACCATACAGTTCAATGCACGTGCTTTCAAGACCAACCCCGATGCTACGGCAGAAGATCTCATTAGCAAGATGCCCGGCATCAGTGTTCAAGGCGGCAGGGTGCAAGCTCAAGGTGAGCAGGTGCGTCAAGTGCTGGTCGACGGCAAGCCATTTTTCGGCGATGACCCCAGTGCAGTGCTCAAAAATTTGCCTGCCGAAATGATTGAAAAAATTCAAGTCTTTGACCAGCAAAGTGAACAAGCGCGTTTTTCTGGCGTTGAAGATGGCAACACGATTAAGACCATTAACATTGTGACCAAGCCAGCATATCGCAATGGTTCATTTGGTCGTGGCTATGCTGGTTACGGCGACCGGCAGAATTACAAGGCGGGTGGGAATTTGAACTTTTTCCATGACGCGCAGCGCATTTCAATTATTGGTCAATCCAACAACATCAACGAGCAGAATTTTGCATCAGAGGATTTGCTTGGTGTTGCCAGTTCCAGTGGAGCAGGCGGCGGGCGGCGCGGCGGTTTTGGTGGCGGTGGGCGCAGTGGTGCTATGGCTATGATGTTTGGCGGTCCGCCGCCGCCCGGCGTGTTTAACGCTAACCCGACCGACAATTTTCTAGTCAGTCAGCAGAACGGACTAATTACAACGCATGCATTTGGAGTGAATTTTGTCGATGAGTGGAACAAAACAACTGATGTTGCAGCAAGCTACTTTTTCAATGCCAGTAGCAACCTTGCCGCGACCTCACTTTTTCGAGAGTTCATTTTGCCTTCTCAACTTGGGCAGACGTATTCAGAGGCTAACTTAGCTGACACGCGCAACATCAATCACCGAATTAACCTGCGCATTGACCACAAGTTCAGTGATTTTACTTCCATCCTGTTGGTGCCACGTCTGACCTTGCAAGACAATCGCGGTCGCAACGACCTCGATGGCACTACTTCACGCGCCGCAACCACACTGGGCAATACCCGTAACGACTTTGCTTCCGAACTTTTTGCTGCACGATTTTCCAATCTTTTGCTCTTCCGTCACCGCTTTGATATTGGCAGAACGATTTCGCTTTCGCTCAACACCACTTACAACCACAGCGATGGCGAAAGCAACCTTGCTGCACTGAATCAATTCTTTCCTGCTGGCACGGATATGCTCGGTGTACAGCCATCCATGCGCACTGACTCACTTAATCAATTTTCCAACACGCGCCAACGTGGTTGGGGGTTTACTGGCAATGCTACATACACTGAGCCCCTTTCGCTCAATCACTTCTTGCAATTTACTTACATTGCCAACTATCGCCCTAATACCTCGAATAATGAGACCTTTAGCCGTCCTTCTTCCTCACGAGCATTTCGTCTTGATACGCTCCTTAGCAATCGCATTGAAAGCAGTTACCTGACACAATCAGTCAGCACGGGCTATCGCTTCTTTACTCGTGATGTGATTTTTGCCTTAAACTTTGGCTATCAATGGGCGGCGTTAAGCAGCGCGCAAGAGTTTCCTTTTGCTTTCTCGATTCGCCGCAATTTTCAAAATATTTTGCCCTCTGCCTTTTTCCGCGTAAGGTTTTCAGACAATCAAAATCTCTTTTTTGCTTATCGCACAAGCACTGTTGAGCCTAAGGTTGTGCAATTGCAGGAGGTTTTGAACAACAGTAATCCACTCTTGCTCTCGATTGGCAATCAGTCGCTCAATCAGGAGTTTCAGCATAATTTTATTTTCCGCTATTCGTCGGTTGATGTGCAAGCGGCAAGTTCATTTTTTGTGTTGCTCAATGCCAGTTTCCGTGAGGATTACATCGGCAATAGCACAATTTTTGCAGTGCGCGATACGCTGCTTTCCAACCAAGTTCGCTTGCCAGCTGGCGCGCAACTCACGCAGCCTGTCAACCTTTCTGGTTACTACAGCTTGCGCAGTCTTGTTACCTACGGCGTGCCCTTGCCTTTTATTCAAACAAACCTGAATTTGAGCGTTGGCGCCAACTTAACCCGCACGCCTGCCTTGCTCAATGGCGAGCTCAACATTGCCACCACACCTTCGCTTAATGCTGGCATCACGCTCAGTAGCAATATCAGCGAAAACGTCGACTTTACACTTTCCACGACAACCAACTACGGCACATCACAAAACTCTTTGCAACCGCAACTCAATGGTCAATTTTTTAATCAGCAAAGCCGCCTCAAGTTCAATTTGATTTTTGGTGACGGGCTTATCATTCAAACTGACTTGACGCATCAATATTTCTCGGGCTTATCACGAGATTTCAATCAGAACTTTCTTCTCTGGAGTGCCAGTTTTGGCAAGAAGTTCTTCGACGATCGTGCTGAACTGCGCCTGACAGTGTTTGACATTCTGAACCAAAACAACAGCATTCAGCGCAACATTACGGAAACCTTCATTGAAGACACGCGCACCGATATTTTACAGCGCTATGCTATTTTGACTTTCACATACAATTTGCGCCAGAACTAACGCTTGCTTTGGTTGCCCTCTTTTGCTTTGTGTATAAGTTGCGCACCGTTCAGTTTGAATTGATTTTGAACGAGCGTTTTCCTATATTTGTGGCCTTTTCGTTAAAACGGTTTTAACAGCTTTTATGGGCGTGTCTTACGCCTGCTCTTTAGCTGGGTCAAATGAAGAAAAATAGCTTTCGCATCGGGCTCACTATTGCATTTATTCTCCTTTCGGGGTGGTTTCTCTACCCAACTGTTCAAGATTATTTCTACAGCAAAAAACTGCGCGAATTTTCCTCACCGGAAGACAGCCTTGCATTTGTGAAGGAAAACCGCAAAAGCATTGATGCGGCGCAGGAGAAGCGCTTGAAACTTGGCTTGGACTTGAAAGGTGGCATGCATGTTGTCTTAGAAGTGGATGTGCTGGAGTTACTGGAGCTCAAAGCGCGTAACCGTGATGCCGTCTTTGATTCTACACTTGCTGCCGTGCGTGCTCGTGCCGAGCGTGAAAACGAGAAAATTCCAGTCCTGCTTGCCCAAGCCTTCAAGCAACAAGGCATTCGCCTGAGTCGATACTTCTACGACTTGCGTGACTCTGACGACGAAGTTGTCGAAAAGCTTAACAAGGAAGTCGAAGAGGCTGTCAATCGTGCTAAAGAAATTATTCGTAATCGTGTCGACCAGTTTGGAGTAGCCGAGCCTACGATTTTGACCAAGGGTGGGCGCCGCATCATTGTAGAATTGCCCGGCGTGAGCGACAAAGAGCGTGTGCGCAAACTGCTCAAGGGCACAGCGAAGTTAGAATTTAAGTTGGTGCGCGACCCAGAACTTGCCCTGAAAACCCTCAGCGACATCAATAAGTATCTGGCTCGTCAGAATCGGTTGAGCGACACCACACTGGCAAACGATTCGCTGGCACTTGCCAAAGCCGATTCGCTTGCGGCTCTGCCCGACTCACTCAAGTCGCAAGAACAGCTCAAGAAAGACAACCCACTCTTTGCTATTGCTGATACGGATGATGGTATCATCATTGACCCGCGTTCAGGCGCCCTGTTTGTTACCGAGACGGCAAAACCGAAAGTCTTTGCCATGCTCAATCGTGCAGATGTGCGTGAGCGATTTGGTAGTGACATAGAGTTTTTACCTGATGCACGCCCATTTCAGAATGATGCAGGAGAAAATGTGTATCGTCTCTATCCCCTAAAGCGCGAAGCGGAGCTTGAAGGCGGTGTGATTGTTGATGCTCGTGCTACCTTCAGCATTGATGGGTCAAGACCTGAAGTGACCATGAAGATGAATGACGAGGGCACCCGCAAGTGGGCTCGTATCACTGGCGCTAACATTGATAAGCAAATTGCCATTGTGCTGGATGGTGTAGTATTTTCAGCGCCAGTGGTCAAGTCTAAAATTCCGAATGGCAGTTCAGTCATCAACGGGTTAGCCAGTGCTGAAGAGGCTCGTGACTTGGAAATTGTGCTCAGGGCTGGTGCTCTGCCTGCTCCCGTGCGCATCGTCGAAGAGCGCACCGTTGGGGCTTCACTTGGAGAAGATGCAATTCGTGCTGGACTTTATTCAGTGCTCGCTGGCTTTTTTGTCGTGGCAATTTTCATGATTCTTTATTACCGCGTGGCTGGCTTTATCGCTGATTTCGCACTGGTGTTTAACATACTTTTTGTCATTGCATTTCTTGCTGGCTTTAGCGCTACGCTAACCCTGCCTGGTATTGCAGGCTTAGTGCTAACTATCGGCATGGCTGTCGATGCTAATGTACTTATCTTCGAGCGTGTCCGTGAAGAGCATGCCAAAGGCAAACTGCTTAAGCTTGCTATTGAAATCGGTTACGATAAAGCCTTCTCGGCTATTCTCGACTCACATGTTACCACATTTGGTGCAGCTGCATTGCTTTACACTTTTGGTATCGGTCCCATTCAAGGCTTTGCTGTTACGCTGATGATTGGGATTGCGGCTAGTCTTTTTACAGCTATCGTCATTACCAAAATATCATTTGACTGGATGCTCGAGCGCGACAAAGTCAGCATCGTCAGCTTCGGCTAATCGTCTTCTCTGTCCAATTTCGTAGGAAAACCTTAGCACAGTTTCACTATGCGTTTCTTAGCAAAAGCAAACTTTGATTTTATCGGCAATCGCAAAATCGCCTACTACATTTCCCTTACTGCTCTAACGGTCGGATTGGCTTCTATCATTGTGCGAGGATTTCAGCTTGGTATTGATTTTAAGGGTGGTACTGAGGTAGTTGTCAGCTTTGCTCGCCCTGTTGATATTGGTAAAATTCGCTCAACAGTCTACAGTGAAGGTTTCAGTGGTCAAATTAAGGAGTATGGTTCGCCAAGAGAAATCATTCTTACGATGGATTTTGCAGGGGACTTGAACGAGTTTCAAAGCACGCTTACACGCATTCTTACTCGCGACTTCAAAGATAATCCTCACGAAATTCTACGCATCGACTCGGTCGGTCCCAGCATCGCTGATGACTTGCGTAGTTCTGCTATTAGTGCGATTCTTGGTGCTTTGGCTATGATTTTGATTTATGTAGGCATCCGCTTTGAGTTCAAGTTTGCTGCAGCTGGCGTGCTTGCCATCTTTCATGATGTGCTGATTGTAGCTGGATTGTTCAGCTTGCTGGGTGGCGTCTTTAACGCCATGCCTCTTGAAGTTGACCAAAGCACCATTGCCGCTTTCTTAACTATTGTCGGCTACTCTATCACTGACACAGTCGTCGTCTATGACCGTATCCGCGAAAACATTAAAATTCGCCGCACCGACCCATACGACAAAATCTTCAATGACAGTCTTAATGAAACCCTTAGTCGCACCATTATTACAGCAACGACCACACTCCTGACTGTTATCATGCTCTTCATTTTTGCTGGACCCACTATCCGCAGTTTTGCTTTTGCTATCGGCATGGGGATTTTGGTCGGCACATACTCCTCAATATTTATAGCCGCGCCACTTGTCTTGGACTGGTGCCTGCGCACAGGCAGCAAACTTAAACTTAGAGGCTAAAGAATCCATCATGAAATTTTCTGAAAAGCTTGTCGGCTCAGTAGTTGTCATCTCGCTAGAGGGCGATGTGCTTGGTGGCCCTGATGCAAATCAGCTACACTCACGCTTGCGAGAACTGCTTGCTGCAAACAAAAAGCATATCGTTATTGACCTCAGCAAAGTTGAGTATATGAATTCTTCTGGCTTGGGCATGATGACCTCTGCCTTGACCACTGTCCGCAATGCCGGTGGAGACTTGCGCTTAGCTAACCCTGCCGAACGCATCAAAAGCCTGCTTGTCATCACCAAACTTGTTCAGGTTTTTCCAACCTTCGACTCTCTTGATGCGGCCGTTGCCAGTTTCAATTGAGCCAGATGCTTTACATGCAGCATAGGCTTCCCTTGAGGAAGCCTATGCATGAACTTTTCATCTTTGCTACCACAAAAATACTGAAATTGCTCCTCGTAAGCCAAAGCCAAGTGCCGTTGCGCCCTCACGCGGTCCTACCGATAGGAATGCAAAGCCTGTAAGACCGACATTTTTAGACACCATGTAGTTTACTCCGCCAATGAATTCAAAATCAAAGGCATTGCTGCCCTCGCTGGTTGTAAAAAACAGTCCAGCGCCGACAAGCGGCGCAAGTGCTGTATTTTTATCAGCAAAATAGTAGGTTCCCGCCGGACCGATGCCGAAGGTTGTAGCTGTGCGGGATTGATTTCCTGCGGACTGGGATTGCACACTAAGAGAGATGGTGCCACCCACAGCCAGATTGGGGATGACAAAGTAGCCTATGGTGGGAGCCAGTGTGAAGCTCGTTGTCGAAGACCCACTAATGGACTGTATAGCTAATGTCAGGTTAGTGGTTGCACCAATTTGTATGACGCCCCTATCTTGTGCATACTGTGGTGCTTGGGCTTGAGCAGAGATGACACTGCTACTCAATAAGAGCGCAGTCAAGAGAAGCGTGAAAAGTTGTTTTCGCATGGTAGGTATCATTTTGGTTATGCTGCAATTGATGTAGTGAGACTGACGCTTGCAGCTCTGCTATCAGTCTCAAACACCCTTATTTATGCGAGTATTTTCAGGCGCGCCGTTATGGGCTGAATTATCTTTTGCCCGAATGTCTAACTCAATGAGTTTTCATTCATTATCACGCAAGATATACCATTGAGTGGCATTTCATTGCTCGGTGCTGTAGGCGCTTGGTCAATGCGAAAGGTTTCACTAATGCCGAACAAGCTAATTTCAAACGACTTGGTTATGGCATGTATTCTACTCCACCACTCACTTACCGCCTATCTTGAACGCGACTTTGCCATTTGCAGCATAACAGTTGAACGGGGCATCCACTTTTCTGTTTTGGTTGATGAAAGACGCTTTGCAAGATATAAAAATTTTGTATTACGAGAGCTATGACCTAAATTTGCTTAGGTAACATTCAACATTAGGTTCCACGCTTCGGAACATCGCCAATCAACAACAACAAAAGGAGGAATAAATGAATGACTGCTATAGGCGGGTCTTACTGCCTTTGCTATGTATCATGGCTTTTTGTATCTCCACCGCAGTTGAGTTGGAAGCTCAAGAAGCGGGTGAAATTCGCGGCATTGTCACCGATGCTGGCGATAGCTCGCCCATCATCGGTGCTAGTGTACTGCTTCCAGACTTGAAGTTAGGCGCTACGACCAACGTCAGAGGAGAGTTTGTCATCCGCAAAGTGCCTGTGGGCACCTATAACATTTTGGCGCGGTATGTGGGCTATAAACCACAGACCAAGCAAGTTACGGTTGTGGCAGGTGGGGTTACTGAAGTTGTGTTCAGCCTTGTGCAGAGCGCGGTGCAAGCCGATGAAGTCATTGTTACTGGGCAAGGCACTGCTACCTCCAAACGACAATTGCCTACCGATGTTGTCACACTTTCCTCGAAGGAGATTGAGCGTACAACTGCACAATCAATTGACCAGCTTTTGCAGGGTCAAATTCCCGGGCTTTCATCCTTCAATGCGCAAGGGTTACCGGGCACTGGTGCTCGCATTCAAACACGAGGCATCAAAAGTGCCCTCTCGAACACTACACCGGTCATCTACATCGATGGCATTCGCGTCGATAATGGTGATAACTTTCGTCTTGCTAATGGCACTGGTGGCGCTGTCTCATCTGCACTGGCCGATATTGTTGTTGGAGATATCGAGCGTATAGAAGTCATCAAAGGCGGTGCTGCTTCCACGCTTTATGGCTCTGAAGCAGCTAATGGTGTAATTCAAATTTTTACAAAGAAAGGTCGCCCCGGCGAAGCAAGGGTACGCTTGACTACTATCAATGGCGTGGATGTGCCTGAAACTCGCTTTACTTTCGAGGAGGCAACGCGTACCGTGCTCTACCGACCTGCATTTTTTAACCGACAAGCACTTAACATCACTGGCGGCAGTGAAGCCTTGACCTACAATGTTTCGGGCAGTGTTCAGAACACGCCCGGTATCTTCAAAGGTGATGAACTCCAGAACACGCTCTACAACTTTACAGGCGGTTTGCGTGCTATTCTTTCACCCCAGAGTGAGCTTGAATTTATGGCATCCTACACACGCAACCAGTTTGGTAGAGCTTTGCTTAACAACGTCTACGATTCCTCGCCACTTTCGGCAATGGAAGCAGGTTCATTTTTTGCGCCGGGCAATTATGTTGCAAGTCGTGGCTTTACACAAAACCGCGACAGTATTTTGCAATTTTTGCTCTTGCCCGACTTGCGTGAAACGGTCAATCGCTTCACCAGCGGTTTTGCCTTTAGTGTCTCACCTGTGAAAGAGTGGACCAACACGTTTCGCGTAGGTGTAGATTATCGGAAAAACGAGCAACGCAACCTTTATCCTGTTGCCGCTATTGCTTCTGGCATTATTTCGCCGCCTAGTTCACTTTCGCGTTCCGAACGCGACTATCTGACACTCACTGTAGAGTATGCAGGTACATATAAATTGCCCGACCTCGGTATTGTCTCCCAAACGCTCTCTTTCGGTGCGCGAGGCTTTCGCGTCGAAGACCGCGAGTTTGATGCAGACGGACAGAACATTGTGGCAGGCACAGAAGACTTTGATAATGCGGCCATCATTGATTCTCGTGAAAGCAATCAAGCGCTCTTCAATGGTGGGATTTACTTGCAAGACCAAATTGGCATTGCTGATAATCTCTTCATCAACTTGGCGGCTCGCGTCGATATCAACACGGCGTTTGGCTCAGATGTGGGCACACAGCTTTACCCGACTGCCGGTATTGCATATAACATCGGCGATGAAGCTTTCTTCCCGGCTGGGCTCAAAGAGGTGCTCTCCAGTCTTAAACTGCGTGCTGCATATGGGCGCACCGGGTTCTTCCCTACACCTTTTGCACGTGACCGAACCTTTATTGTTGCACGCAACACTGCTACTACGGCTGGCATCAACTTCGGTAATCCAGGCAATCGCTCACTCGGACCTGAAGTTACCACCAGTTTCGACTTTGGCTTCGATGCAGGCTTGCTCAACGACCGCATTGCAATTGAGTTCAGCTATTACACCCAAACCACTGATGCAGCGCTGTTTGACTTTCCAGAAGACCCTGCTGGCGGGCGCATTACCCAACTGCGTAACGTTGGACAGATTCGCAACCGCGGCATTGAACTTTCAGTTCGCGCTTCGGTATATCAATCTTCCACAGTGGATGTCAGCGTACGCGGTGCGGTCTCTACGGTGGATAATCTACTTGTCAGCTTAGGCGGCTCTGCTCCATTTACGATTGGCGGATTTGCTTTCTTGCCCATGCGCGCTGAAGAAGGTCGCCCACTGGGGACCTATCAAGTTACCGTGCCTAAGCCAGATGAAGATGGTCAATACACTGGTGACTTTACCGTCGAACTCTATGGGTCGCCAACGCCTACTGTGATAGGCTCATTTGGTATTGACCTTACACTCTTTAAGGACTTCACCTTCTCCATGTTCGGCGAGTTTGCGGCAGGGCATTATACGCTTAACCAAGCCTTGGACACGCGCTTCTATCAAGGCTACAATGACCTCATTGGCGAACCTATTCCCAGCAATGCTACGCCGCAGCAGCAGGCTGAAATTTCACGACGCAACTTCGAAAACGGTAAGCTACCAAATGATAACTATGTTACGGATAACGCTAGCATTCTTCTTGTGCAGCCTGCCGATTGGATAAAGATTCGCGAGATTTCGGCACGCTACCGCTTGCCACAAAGTTTTCTTGGCGGGTTTCTTAGTAGCGTAGTGCTTAGCTTCAATGTGCGCAATCCGTTTGTATTTGGGACACGCACCACTGGTGCTGACCCCGAACTTGGTACGGTGCGTTCGGGTCGGCAAGTTGACCTCGGTGGCGTAGCTAACCTTGCCGTCTCTCCGCCGATTCAGTATCGCTTCGGCATTGAAATTACGCCATAAAAAAGCGGTAGTGCATTAGCCCTTTAACTCAAACCAAGGAACTAAAGCATGGTAATACTGTCACGGACAAAAGCGTTTGTTCTGCTCCTCATGCTGGGGGTTGCATGGAGCGGATGTTACCTTGACCCTACAGGCGTGCAGAACCCATCCGTTACAGAAGAATCGCTTCTTTCTAATCCCAAAGGGGCAACTACGACCCTACTTAATGGACTGCGGCGACAATTTAGCTTCGCCTTAGGTGCTACAATTCTCACCACAGATATTGTCTCAGATAATGTCGATCATGTCTTTGTTACGCTTTCGCCCCTGCTTGACGACCCACGGTCTATCTCCCCACTTGACTTGACAATTAACGCTACTGGGAGCACGGGATGCTATTTCAATTTGCAGCGTTTGAAGGCTCTTGCCGATTTTGGGCTCACGCAACTTGTGCCTCGAGACCCTGATGCCACCGCTGCACAAATTGCTGAAATCCGTACCTACAAGGGCATGGCACTATTGATGCTGGCGGAAAACTTTTCACACTTTCCACTAACCGAGTTAGGTCAGCCTGTGCCTGCTTCTGTAGCACTCGACTCTGCTATTGCGGAGTTCAATGCCGTGCGTGCGCTTGCGCCTGCTCGAGAGCAACAGATGCGCATTGCTTTGGCACGTGCCTTTCGTTTGAAGGGCGATAAGGCACAAGCTCGCATCCATGCTCAAGCTGTGAATTTGACCACAGCCAGTAGCTCCATTCTTTTTGCATCCTTCACAGAGGGAATTTTAGATAACGATGTAAATGCCTATGTTTTTTTGCGTACCTCGGAAGATATACAGCCGCTCCCCCGATTGGATTTCCTTGACCCCAAATATCCTTTCCGCAGTTCGCCACTTCAAGCCCTTAAGCCCGAAGAAGCTCCACTAATTTTGGCTGAGATTGCAATTTCGGACAATAATCTGCCCGAAGCCCGTGAACAGATGAAACGTGCCATTGCACTGGCGCTCTCTCGTCCGCCAGTACGCAACCCTGTTACTGACGATACGCTTATCAATGACCCTGACCGTCGCCGTCGTGGGCGTCCGAACAACCCTGCATTTCGTGTTCGTGCTACAGGCAATCCTGCACGCGGCGATACGACTGCACGTGCAGGACTTATTTTGCGCCGAAGTGGCAGTCCTGTTCCCGTCTACAGCATTTCTCGCACAAGCATTCGCAATACCGACATTGATGCTCTGCCGCCAACAGATGTGCGCGCGCACCTGCGCATGCTCTACCTTTTGCGCCAAGAAATTTTCTTCTTGGAAGGACGCCGCATGAGTGACCTGGGCATTCGCTTGCCAGTCATGCAACGACAAATCGAAGGTAACCCAAATATGCCTCCAGGTAGCCCAGGGACGAGAGTTATTGTGCCAGATTACATTCCTCCTGGTGCAGAGCTAGATGCTTTTACCATCAATGCAGCTGCAAACCTTGTTACTGTGCAGCACGACATGAATTTTATCTTGGCAGATAACAAAGTCTCGCCATTTCCTATTCCCTGAGCGGGGTCATAGCTGCTTATCTTGTAGGTCTCGCCAATGGGCGGGACTTTTTTATTTTAGTAGTGTACTACCAAATCAACTTCTGATTTTCAAAATTCATGCTTCAATCCGGGCATTGTGTGGTCTTGGGCGGTGGCGGCTTTATCGGGTCGCATGTTGTGCAAGCACTGCTGGCGCATGGTTACAGCGTCAGTGTCTTTGGCAGACGCAATTCCAAGAAAACGAACCTGCTGCATCTTCTGGACCGTGTTCGCCTTTTTGAAGGCGACTTTAACAACGAGGCCGATCTTGAGCATGTTATTCGCGGGGCAGACTATGTGTTTCACCTTATCAGTAGCACACTTCCTGCTACGTCAAACGACAACCCTATTTACGACGTGGAAGTCAATCTTATTGGCACTATCCGATTGCTTAAACTTTGCGTT
>Ga0209750_1000054_pt1 | contig 73628 bp, 56 predicted proteins | sample YNPBryulayer2012_FD_185813 | JGI IMG/M metagenome (GOLD analysis project Ga0209750, IMG submission 185813) | Anoxygenic and chlorotrophic microbial mat microbial communities from Yellowstone National Park, USA - YNP Bryant MS upper layer 2012... ...
GAAAAGGTGGAAAAGTAATCCTTAAACTATCCGTTAAGCCAGAAAGAAGAGCTTGGATTAAGGGATTGTTTGAAAATATCGATAATTTTTCTCCCCCTTTGGATATTTCTAATGCATAATTCGGGTTAAAGTCATTAAACTGGCTGTCTATCAAGCAATTTAAGGATGTTGATGAACGAAGTATCGTTTCAAATTATCTATTCCTGTTTCTTTTTGCGTAGGTTAAGGTAAATGCCAGCGGCTAAGCCAAGTAGTGTTAGCAAATTAGCCAAAAGCGAAATGGTTTTTCCCCGTTCGAAGCCCGGTGATGTGAATTTCATCTCTAATGTGTGAGTTCCTGCTGGAATTACGACTGCACGAAATGCATAGTTGGCTTTGATAATTTCGGTTTCTTTTCCATCGACATAGGCTTTCCAGTAGGGATAGTAGATTTCTGAGATGAAAAGCAAAGCCGTTGCATTCGTTTTGGCAGAAATCTTGATGTATTCGTTTCTTTTTTCATGAATTGTAGCAGTGGCTGTGGAATCGGGAACGCCAAGCTGCGATTTGATTGGCTTTTCAACAAATACCGTATCCAATGGATTGAAATTGCCTCGTTTCAAGTGGTAAAGTATTTCGAGTGGCTTCTCGACCACAGCACTTTTTACAAAAAATGCTCTTGGCAAGTACGAGAAATTCGGATAAACAAAAGCCGAGCCGTTTTGGGCTTGGTAAATAGGCTCCACACCTTCGAGTTTTCGTGAAAATATTAAGTACTTAACATTGAGCAAATTCCACAGGAAAGGATTGTAGAGCTGCGAAGTCGAGCCTTCCATCCCCTCCATATTTGCAACATCGAGCAAGTCTTGGTAAACGCGGAGTTTTGCTGCGTGGTAGCCGTTAATGTTTTCACGAAGATAATATGCTGTCAGATTTGCAGGATTAACAGAAAAGTCGGCAATACGGAAAACACCTGTGTCGCTTTTAATTGCATCGTAAACATCACGCCTTGCTTCGAAAACTTCTGTCGGTGAGCCTTCTTTGGCATAATCCATTCTCTCGGAATCGATGCGGAACAGGTCGATTATGGTTAAAATCCCGAACACGGCTAAAACAGTTACATATTGCAGTTTCCCGTTGATATAAAGCACAGAAAAAATTCCGAAAGCGAGCAGGAATATAGCATTTATGTAAAAGTCCTGAACTGTTTTGTTCCACACGAAGTCTTGAATTTCGGAAACGACTTCGGCACCGTAACTTTTGGCATATTGTTGAAAAGCTTCTGAACTTCCAGCTGCTGCTATATAAGACGATTTCATAAAAGCAGAGAAGAAGAATGTAATCACAAGGAACAAAATTGGCAAAACAATGAGCCAAGTGTTTACTTTTTTGCTGGGATTTTCTCGAAGATGCTTTAATGCCAAAAATCCGTATGCCGAAAGCAAAGGAACAGCGAAATGGACAAGAACCAAAGCCATCGATGGTGCACGGAATTTGCTAAAAGATGGGAAATAGTGGTAAAATAGATTGTAAAGGAATGGCAAATGTTTCCCAAACGAGAGGAAAATTCCAAAAATAGAAATGATAAATAAAGCTTGAACAAAAGTATTCTTTCGGAAATAAATAAGCCCGAGTATTCCGAGAGCCAGAACAATAATCCCCATATATGGCGGAGAGTCTTCGGACTCCTTCGTTCCCCAGTAAGTCGAGGCTTTGCCCTCGCGGTAATCACGAATGCCAAAGCCGAAGTAGCTCGGAACAAGGAAAGTTATAAGTTCTTTGGGATGGTATGACCACATCGTTGCGTAATCGTAGTCGCTTTTATCGGCTTTTTGTGTCTTGTCGGTATGAAGTTTGACAATTGGAGCCGAACCACGAACCGAATACGGAGCGTATTCAAAAGTGGAAAAGTATCTGTCGGCAGACATAAGGAAAGCCAAACCCAAAGCAATGGCTACAATCAGTGCAGAACGCAATTTGACCCAAACTTTTTCTTTTTTGATTAATCCAACAATAAAGTCATATATCAAATAAATTGCAATCGCAAGTCCACCATAGAAAATCATTTGCAAATGGTTTCCCACAAACATTATTGCAAAAACCACAACGAGCAGGCTGAAATCGAGCAGATTGAACTTTTGCTTGAGTTTTTCGATGAAAAGGAAAGCATAGGGGAACATTGCCACTACAATCGGCTTAGTGTTGTGTCCAATCATAACCCAAGTAATGACATAAGTCGAAAAAACTGCTGCAAAAGCAGCAAAAAGAGCAACAGTCTTATCGAACTGCTTGTATCTCAAAAGCCAATACACACCAATGCCATAGAGCAAGTAGAAGAAGAGAACTCGGGCAACATCGCTACCAAATATACCACCGAAGCCAACGGAAATATTCGTGAAGATTTGGGATATTATATCCCAAGAACGATTGCCGGTAACGAGCAACGAGGCATAGGCGGGCATCCCACTAAAAATCAATGGAATCCAAAGTGGGAAATTTCCACTGCGGTTCGCTTGTTCAATAAAGGGGCGAAACGCCCACGACGAAATGTTGTCGAAATCAACAAAGCCAGCACCAGTGATAGGTCCCCAGAAAAAACCATAAAGCAGAACTGCAAGAACAAGTATGGCAAGAATGTCCTGATACTTAGCAGGGATTAGTTGTTTCCTTGCTGGAACGCTTTTAGTAACTTTTTTTGCCATTAATTCCTCAAATTTTGTCAATAATTTTACATAGTTTTGCAAAATATAATTTTTTTTTGAAAGAAATATTATGAATGTAAAAAGTGTTAAGATTGTTTTTATGGGGACTCCAGAATTTGCAGTTCCTTCGTTAGAGGCTTTGGCAAAGGAGTTTGGTGTTGCACTCGTAGTTACTAATCCCGACAAGCCCGCAGGCAGAGGACTTAAACTTGTGCCTTCCCCTGTTAAACTCAAAGCAATGGAGCTGGGAATTCCTGTGCTACAATCCGAAAAACTCAAAGAACCCGCTTTCGTAAATGAACTGAAGCAAATCGAACCCGACATAATTGTTGTTATTGCATTCAAAATTCTTCCAGCCGAAGTATTCAAAGTTGCACGCGTCGCCAGCTTCAATGTCCATCCAAGTTTGCTTCCGAAATATCGTGGACCTGCTCCAATAAATTGGACGATTATCAACGGCGAAAGAGAAACCGGATTGACCACATTCGTATTGCAGGAAGAAGTTGATGCTGGCAATATCATCTTGCAGTGGAAGTATCCCATACCCGAAGATTTCACCGCAGGGGACTTACACGATTTTCTCGCTCCAAAGGCTGGCGAAATCGCCGTCCAGACCTGCCGAGTTCTTTTGTCAGGTAACTATCAATTGTTCAAACAAGATGATAGCTTAGCAACACGAGCCCCGAAAATTTATCCCGAGCAATGCGAAATCGATTGGGCAAGGGGCGCTGTGGAAATCCGAAATTTCATCTATGGCGTTTCTCCAACGCCCGGGGCTTGGTTCATTTTGGATGGAAAGCGATTTAAAATTTTTCGCTGCAAATATAAACTCGAACCCCACCAGAACGAGCCGGGAAAGGTGATTATTCAAACAAATCAGATGTTGATTTCCTGCTCCGATGGATTTATAATCCCAACAGAAGTGCAATTCGAAGGAAGGAAAAAGATGAGCATCGAAGGATTTCTCCGAGGTTACCGATTGGCTCGTTGAAATTCCTTCTTTTTTGCTTCGATTACATCCTGCACTGCCGATTTGCGAATGGAATCGATAATTGCCGAAAATCGTTTTGAGTCCTTGTTCCTCAGTTCCCAAAAAGTATCCAAAAACTCACGAAAGGAATATCCGTTTCGCTTCAAAATGTTCATCACTTCTTGATTTGCTTTGACGGAATCGCCAATAGAGTAACGGGCAATCAATATTTCTTTGTATGTTTTTATAAACTTACTCTCGTCGGAAGAAAATCCCTCTTTTGAGCAATAAGTGTAACCCAAAACAATTGTAAATAATGCCAATACTAACCAATGTTTCATATCATTCAGCAATTCTATTAAAGAAATTATAAACGATTTTGTTTTCTTTATAATTTTTTAGCTCATTTGGGGTTCCCCGAGCGATAATTGTCCGCTTCGATTTGTCGAGCATAATAATTCTGTGGGAAATACGGGGAATGCTTGCGAGGTCGTGGGTAACAACAATCATTGTTAAACCAAGAGCATTGTTAAGGTTCACGATAAGTTGGTCGAGCGAGGCTGCGGTCAGCGGGTCGAGTCCCGAAGATGGCTCATCGAAGCAAAGGATTGGAGGGTCGAGGGCAAGGGCTCGTGCAATGCCGGCGCGTTTACGCATTCCCCCGCTCAACTGCGACGGATAGTAATTTTCGTAGCCTTCGAGCTGAACCAACTTGAGTTTTAGCCTTACTATTTGTTCGATTCTTTCATCCGAAATTTTAGTGAATGATTTTAAAGGAAGGGCGATGTTTTCGAACAGTGTCATCGAAGCAATTAGCCCACTGGATTGAAACAAAACGCCAAATTTACGCAGGATTTCCTCGCGTTTGCGTCCCTTCGCTGTTGTAAATTCTTCCCCGTCGATATAAATTTCCCCTGTGGTTGGAATTTCTAATCCAATGATTTGCCGAAGGAGTGTGCTTTTTCCACAACCGCTCCCACCAACAATGACAAAAATCTCGCCGGGATAAATCTCGAAGTTAATATCCCGCAAAATTTCGGTTTTATCGTACACAACAGAAAGATTATTCACTCGAACTATTGGTTCCATACCGTTCTTTTGCCATTTGTAAAGCTATTTTGACGAAACCGTTGGCTTTTTCGAGAAGTTCAATTGCTTCGCTCGAATTAACATTCCCAAGAATCATTACCAGAGCGACTTTGACTTTCCCATTGGCTGCTTTCAAAACTTTTTCAGCCGTTTGGTAATCGACATTGCATAAATCCATAATAATCTTCTTCGCACGTTCACGCAATTTATTGCTCGCCGGCTGCAAATCGACCATCACATTCCCATAAGTTTTCCCCAATTTAATCATCGACGCTGTGGTAAGCATATTTAACACAAGCTTCTGTGCTGTTCCGCTTTTCATTCGTGTTGAGCCTGCAATCACTTCGGGCCCGACAACGGGGCAAATGTAAACATCGGCAACAACACCAAGCGATTTCACTTGCTCAACTGGGGCTGTTGCAACCAGAACCGTTGCGATATTTCTCTTCTTTGCTTCGAGCAGTGCCGATTTCACGAAAGGCGTCCGCCCCGAGGCTGCAATACCAACGACAATATCAGGAGGGGCGATTTTGTATTTTTCGATGACTTGGCTACCGGCGGCTTCGTCGTCTTCGGCTCCTTCTTTTGCTCGAAACACTGCTTCTTTTCCACCTGAAATGATACCTTGCACCATCTCGGGCGGCGTTCCAAAAGTTGGCGGGCATTCCGAAGCATCGACGATTCCCAGACGTCCGCTGGTTCCTGCTCCAATATAAAACAACCTTCCACCTTTGCGAAAAGACTCAACGATAAGTTCTACGGCTTGGGCAATGTTCGGTATCTCTTTCTCTATAGCAAAAGGAACGGTTTTGTCCTCTTCGTTAATCAAATGCAAGATTTCTTCCGTCGAAATGATGTCGATGTTTTTGGTCCTTGGATTGTTCTGTTCGGTCGCCAGATTTGAAATCTCATCGAAAATATCGTTATTACTCATATCCATTATGAATGTAAATTCAAAAATAACAAAATTGTTGAAATCACCTAAACGCACTTCACCAAGATTTTGTTCTTTTGATTATTTTTGGTTTTGCAAAATGTAAATTTTCGATGGACATAACAATAATTGGATATGGGAAGTTGGGACGGGCTCTTGCCCTCGAAAATTTAAAGCAGGGCAATCTTTATGCCATTGTTTCGCAACATCTGGGCAACACAACCGATGGCGAAACTTTTCGCAAAGAAAATGTTCTTGTTGTCCAAAATCTTGAAGATTTGCCCGGAGTATCGGATGTAATCTTTATTTGCACTGCTGACCGAGATATCCCAAAAGTCGCCCAAAATCTTGCACAAAGATTTGGGAAAGCACTCGAAAGCAAAGTAATCATTCATTGCTCGGGGTCTTATTCAGACAAAATTTTAGAGGACTTGAAACGAGCGGGCTCTTTTGTTGCATCGGCACACCCATTGCAAACTTTTTACTTTTATCGGCCAGATATTTTTCAGAATATCTTTTGGATTGTTCAGACTGAAAGTTTTGAAAAAATCGAAGGCGTTTTAAGAAAAATTGGGGGGACACCAATCCAAGTTGAATTCGACGATAGGCAGAGGGCAATTTACCACGCCTCGGCTGTTGTTAGTTCCAACTACCTTAATACGCTTATTCTGTTTGCCAAAAAGCTTATTGCCCAAATCCCATTCGACCCAAAAGTCTTTATTCCTTTAATCCAACAAACTCTCGAAAACAATTTTGTACACTTTTCGGAACCCAATTTTTTGCCTCTCACAGGTCCATTGGTTCGCAAAGACTTAGCCACTATTGAAGAGCATTTAAAATCCCTCGACTCTAAACCCGAATTGCAACAAATATATCTGGAATTTGCCAAAATCACCCTGCTCCTTTGCAGAGAAATTGAAATTTTAACAGAAAATGAGTTCAAGGAAATTGTAGAGAAATTAAAAGTTTATAAAATCTGAAAATTCTAGTTAAGTGTATTCATATTCTTCGAAGCATACATTTGTCCAAACCCATAGAACACAAGCAGAAAGAAGTTTAACCAGAGTACTTGCTCATCTTGGATGGATTGATTGATAAGCAACCATTCGTAAAAATATTTCGAGACAATCCTCTTTATCATTGAGTTTAATCCAACACAATAAATTTCTGAAACGAGTTGCCAATCTTAAGAAAATATAAACCACGAGGAAGATTTCCAACATCTATTGTTCCATTATCTATGGCTCCTTTTTGCACTACTTGTCCAAAGATGTTTGATATTTCATATTCATAAAAATTATCTGCTCGCCCACTTAGGAATAACCTGCTCGCTGCAGGATTGGGAAAAACTGTAACTCTTTTCTGCTCGTATTCACTAATGGAATTAGCATTGCCCATAATATCTTTCAATTTTTCCCATATTTGGTTGCACAAATTAATTGACACCTCGCCATCGTCGTCGGGCTTTTCTCCCATTCGAACAACCACCAAGCCCAAGCTTTTCGAAACACAAACAATTTGACCATTTTTCCCAAGCCCTGCAATCACAACCATTGGAGCATCGGGAAACAATGGTCCCGGGAACACAATTTGCAACGAGGGCACCATAAACGAAGATTTTCCATTAAGCCACCAAAGATAACCATAGGATTTATTTAGTGGTTGCGATGTATTTACCATTTCGATGAAATAGTTTCTATCTTTGAGCAAGGTATCTTTGTCCCAAATACAATCGTTCAAGAAAAGCAAGCCAAAACGAGCCATACTCCTTGCTTTGCTAAAAAATACATTGTCGTAACCAATAGTGTAAAAGAAACCATTTATTCCAGTTTTTGAACCCAGTTTTTGCTGTGTATAAACATTGATAGGTAATTTAGTTGCAGTTGACAAAACTTCCTCCAATAAGGTGTAGGGCGCATTGTGGTAAGCCCATCTCGTTCCTGCGTCGGATTTGTAAACCAAACAAGTGTCGATTGTGCAATGATTATCGGGCACCCCATCATCGAGACCTGTTGTCATTGTAAGTTGGTGGCGGATTGTTATCTTATCTTCTTGTTCTTTGGTGCATTTCGTCCAACCCTCTCCCAAATACTTCGAAGTTCTGTCGTTAATATTAAGATAGCCTTCTTCCTGTGCTTTCCCAACGAGGAAGGCTGTTATTGTTTTTCCTGCCGATGCCCAGTACCAAAGACTGTCTTGGGTAAATGTTCCAAAATATTTTTCCAGGACAATCTTACCATTCTTCAAAACAATAAAAGCTTTAGTATTTTTTGCTTCTAAAAAGTCGTATAAATTATTAACCTTCGTAACATTCCACCCAAGCGTTTCGGGGGAAATTGTCTCCCAACTTTTTCCGTCAATAGGTGGAAAATAAATTTCATCAGCCCAAAGTTGAAATGCAAACAGAAAAAAGAGAACAAAAATTTTCTTCATAATTCCCCCATACAAAAAAATTTAGACACATCAGAGAAGGGAAAAGTTTAAAAAATAATTTTCACCTCACCACCACAAATTTTTCGGTGTAATTTCCAATTTGTATGAGATATAAGCCAACGGTCAAATTTGAAATATCAATGCGTTGTAGGGACAAATAATTATTTGCCCGTACGTTCATCACACATTCGCCCAAGGTGTTGTAGATTTTGATGTCGAGCCCACTTGTCACTTCTTCCAAAGGAAAATTTATGGTAATATATTCCGCTGCAGGGTTTGGGCAAATGACATTTCCGAAATCTTGCGAATCATTTACAAAAGTTGAAACATTCCTTGCCTCACCTGAATTAATATCTACCATAAGACTGGAAATATCTACGGCTTCGAAGTCGCTGCCTTTTATTTGTCTCAAAGTGTAAAGGTCATCCATATCCCATCGTTCATCGGGCACGCCACTAATGAACCATGCAGAGCCATTATCGGCAAGTATCATCCCATATTTTTTAAGTGCATTGGCTATTACTTTTGCCTGTGGACCCAATTTATCGGTATTAAACGAACTTTTAAGTCTCATAACAATTCCCATAGGCGGATAATTTTCGTTGGTTATCGAGGATGCATAATGTCTTGCGGGCCAGAGATATTTTCTTTGGGTTTTTGGGGCAGTAAATCTAATCATATGATTAATCTCGCCCGCTTGAACTTCCTCGAATTTAACCAAGCCGGGGAATATCGGCAGTCCTGCAGCATCCGCCGAAGTCCAACCTTCGGGACGAAGTTCGTTTGAATTCAGATTGAATATAGCCCCCGAACCAGCACGCCAACTTTTATCTTCATTTTGATAGGCACTGTATAATTCGTATAAAACACATTCATTCGTGTCGATAATCAATATGTGTCTATCGCCAGTGCTTTCGTTTCCCCCTTCAATAGGTGGATTATCGGGAATTGGATATCCAGCGGTATCGCTTTCGTCGGAATATTCAAACTGGACTTTTACTTTCTTCTGATTGGAACCCACTAAAACATAGGGTATTCCAATTGGTGCACCATTCCATAACCCCGAACCAAAATCATTCCTTAAACTAAGTCCAGCGCCAATTATGTTAATATAATCATTCGATTTAGGGTGCACAGGCAAGTTGTCGACAGGGGTATTCCAAATATTGTTTTTTGGGAAAACATAGCAATTTTTAATCGTGGGTTGCGACAATGCAAAGCACGAAACCAAAATCATAAATAAAAACCCAACATTTTTCATCGAACCACCAAAATTTTTGTATAATTTTCAAAAATAATAAAGTATTAAACAAAATAAAGGACGAAGATGGGATGCTTGCCAAAAATAAGACATCGGATGTTTGCGAAACATCCGATGTCTGAAAATACTCGTAGGGGCGACCGGCCGGTCGCCCCTACATTGTGGTTTACATCGATAACATTTTATCAGGAGGAGGCTCATAGATCTGTCCCAACAATGGTGATGATGATGTGTGTATGGTTGGGAATTGTTTTTTTTTGTAGGGGCGAATAATTATTCGCCACTACAAGATAATATAATCGCAAAACATCGCAAAACCGATTTCGTTTCATCAACGGGATTCATCACGGTTTGACATCGGATGTCTGTCAGACATCCGATGTCTGGGAAACCCCTTTGGTTAAATACGCCTAGGATAAACAGTGCTTGTCCTACAATAAGACATCGGTTGTTTGCGAAACATCCGATGTCTGGGAAAATCAACAAAGGCTTGTAATCCTTTGTTCACCTGCTAATTCCCCGGCTAATACTTTTTTATGCCTTAAAATTTTTGCTTGAAAAACATTTTTAAAATCTTAATACATTCAAAATTATTTATTAAATTGCGATTTAATAAAAAAGCACAGAAATGGCGGAAGAGCAAAAGAACAACAAAAAGGGCAATCTTTTAATTGTTGACGATGACATCAATTTCCTTCGCCTTCTTTCAGTTCAATTATCGAAGCATTTCAACATTGCAACTGCCAAAAGTGGTCCCGAGGCTTTGGAAATAATAAAGAATGGTTTCAACCCCGGTGTGATTTTGACTGATATGAATATGCCCGTGATGAACGGAGTTGAGTTTTTGAAAGAATCGATGAAACTCGCCCCAAACGCAATTAGAATAATTCTTTCGGCTTTTGCAAATCCCCAAGAAATCATCGCAGCGTTGAACCAAAGCCGAGCCTATATGTATTTAATGAAGCCTATTGACCAGTTGCAATTGATTCAAACACTCCGGTATGCTTTCGACACATATAATCTGGTTGTGCAAAACAACCAACTTCTTGAGATGCTTCGTCGAGTTGGCATAACTTCGTCTACTGCTGTGGATTTTGTGCTTAAATCGCCTCCACAACTTGCTGCCCAAAAGACCGCAAAAGAGTTTGTTGCAAGCTTGAAGAAAATTTTGATGATGTCCGAAAAATATTATTATACAAATCATACAGAATATGTTGTTTCAATTGCAAGTGCCCTTGCCGAAGAAGTAAAATTCACCGACAAAGTTAAAGAAGAAATCGAAATTGCAGCCTCATTGGTTAATTTGACCTACCTACCTATGCCCAAAAGATTTCTTTTATACGACCCATACGATTTAGAACAGGCAGACAAATCATTCTTTTTCAATCTATTCAAAGAAACTATCACTGCACTTTCGACTATCGAACCCATCGTAGGTCCGATTAAAATTCTCGGTCAAATTTGGGAGAATCGCACTGGAACTGGGGGACCAAATCAGCTCGAAGGCATAAACGTCCTGCGAGAAGCCCAAGTTATTGCAATAGCTAATATATATCACAACAGAGTTTATAGAATACAACCATTCCATATTACCAAGCTCGAAGAAGAAGGTTTGGTGGTTCAAACAAAAGAAGAGACTTTCGACAGGCACAACGAGGCGGTCAAATTCTTTTATCGAAAAGCCAATTGGTTCGATTCGGATATTTTAAACACTTTTCAAGATATGGTCAAGAAAAGGGCTATTCCCGAACTAATTATTCCCAAGACTAACCTTTCGATTCAGAACTTCGATTTACGGACATTACGAACGATAGAATTCCGCGACTCGGCTCCCGAAAGTGAAGTCGAAAGCGAAGCAAGCGAGCAAACACAAGCAGAAACCGAAGGGCTCGAACGGGAAATCCGCGTCGAAAAATTGAAGCCCGGAATGATTGTGGCTCAAAATGTTGTTACAAAAACCGGGGTGCTGATTGTTCGACAGGATAACAAGCTGGACGAGGCTCTGGTCGAAAACATAAAATATCTTGCCGAGGCAGGACTACTTTCCAAAGTCATTTCCGTTTATGTGATTCCGCCATCGCACCTTTCGGGCGAAGGAAAAAAGTGAAAGTAATTGAAGCCAAAGCAACAGCAACGGCAAGGTAAGCAATCCAATCTCCATAAAGAGTGTAAATCGTTTGGTTTGAAAGCAGGGGAACATCCTCCGCAATACCGATTTGCCGATATTGAGGTGCACGGGCTAAACTTTCCCCATTTGGGCAGATAAATCCGGAAATCCCAGTGTTTGCACAGCGAACAATAAACCGGCGGTTTTCAATTGCACGAAATGTTGCGATTAAATAATGTTGCAAAGGTCCAAAAGTATGGTCATACCATCCGTCGTTTGTGATAATGACCATTAACGAAGCGCCTCGATGCACAAATTCACGGCAGAAGCCCGGGTAAATTGATTCAATGCATATAATTGGAGCGACCAGAAAATTTTTCCTTTGAGTTTTAACCCGAAGATTATTTTGTTCGTTGCCCTTTGCCCAGCTGGAAATACCAACATTCCATTCCAGAAACGACCGAGCGAAACCGAAAATTTCACCATACGGAATTTGTTCGCCAAATGATGTTAATCGAATCTTGTGATAAACTTGATAGCTATGGTCGGGATTCAACAAAAGTATGGAATTGTAGGTATTGTATGGACGGGAAGAATCGCCAAGATAAAACTTTGTTGTAAACGACGGCTTTTCGTCGGAGCTAAGGAATCGAAAATCGGCAAATCCAGTTAGGATTGAAGATTTTCCTTCCAAAAAGCGATAGAATTCCGAAAAATCGTGGAAGGCATTAACATCGAGGCTAAGAAAAGTTACTGCAGTTTCGCTCCAAACAAACAAATCGATATCTGAATTTACCCTTTTCAGGGAATCCTGAACTTGCAGATGGATTGCGATTTGCGATTCGGGACTTGTATCCCATTTTCGCCAAGGATTTATGTTTGGTTGAACAATCCCTACTTTGACAACGTCCTGCTGCTTTAAAAGTTGGCTTGGGTCAAAATCCATTGAACGAAAAACACCATAAACACTTGGAACGATTAAAACCAAAGCAAAGGCAACTAAGTATTTATTTAGTGCAATTTTGCCAAATTTACGCAGGCGATTTTCCTGAACATCTTCGACAAAGAAAAGAATTAAAACGTTTGCAAGAACAATAAGGAAACTCAAAAGCCAAACACCGCCAATATCGGCGATTTGAATCCAGAAGTGATTGTATGCTTGCGTATATCCGAGAGTTAACCAAGGGTAGGCAAGGTCGCCAAGACTATGGAACCATTCGAATGCAAGCCAAAGGAAAGGGAAAAGCCACAAGGAAATTCTGCGCGAGTATTTCTTTTGTATCAAATTCAGGAGGGCAAATGGAATCATAAAGAAAAAAGGATGGACAAGAGCAACAGCAAAGCCCGAGACGAAAAGATATGGGTCGGTGTCCTTTTGCCAACTGCTAATCCACCAATTCGTTGCATAGTGGTAAACGAAAAACACAAGGTAGGTGAGCAACCAGCGTCGCTTTACCGAGTTGAATACATATAAAAGAGGAACTAAGCCAATGAAAGCAAAAGGGAAAAAGGTATAAGGCGGAAACGACAATGCAAGAAGAAAGCCCGAAAGAAGACCAATAAAAAACTTTTTCCTCTGCAATTCTATTTCAATTTATTTAAAAATTCGGGATAAAATGTAAGATTAAAGCGAGGTTGAGAGTAATAATAATAGGAATTATCAATTTGTTTCTTGAGTTCAGCGTCGTAAATATTTTTGGTTTTGTTAAAATCGAAAATCATCAACCATTCGCCCGTTAAAGTAATCAAACCGACTTTGCTAATAGGAATGTTGACAATAAATCCAGCAGTAAAATTTCCACCAAGTGATGTACGGAAGCTTTCTTTGGGGTTACGACCGGGAATTCCAAGATTGAAAGAATTGAATAAATAGCTAAGTCCTGCACCTCCAAAAAAGTTGACCCGCATCGATGGATTAATCAAGAACAAGGAAGTGAAATTCACGGTGCGATAAATATAGGCAAGGTCGGGGAATAGCGTATCGGGCTTCCTTCGGTCGAAAGTATATGTCCATTCCAATCGGAGAATGTTCCAATCTACGGGCGAAAATGTGATATTGGCACCCACAAGGAATTTGCCTTCGTTAGCCGAACTCCGCTCCTTCACAACTCCATTTTCGTTCCAACTCTGAAAAATTACCAGCGTATTAAATCCAAACTCGCCGCCTATGCCTATGAATTTTTTGTACGGTTTCTCGTAAATCTCCTCGTCTGTTGTATCTTCTTGGGCTTTGAGCATCAATGGGGACAGTAGCAACAAGCTAATTATTAAAAGTTTGAAAAACTGACGTGCATTTTTTGTTGTCATTTCTATCACCTTGTTTATTGATATGGATTTGATTTCGGAAATTTTTTCGGCAACCAACTTCAAAAGGGAAGGCTCGTTCCTTTTTCCTCGGTATGGCACAGGAGCCATAAAAGGAGCATCCGTTTCCAGAAAAAATCGGTCATCGGGGACCAACTCCACCACATCCTGCAATTTATTCGTCTTAAAAGTTATATTTCCCGTAAAAGAAACATAGCCACCAAGTTCAAGGGCTTTCTCCATAAATTCCTTGCTTTCCGAAAAGCAATGCAGAACAAAACGCAATCTTCCGTCCTGCTCTTCTTCTAAAATGGAAAGCAAATCAGCAGAAGAATCCCGGTTATGTATAATCACCGGAAGGTTAAAATTTTTGGCAAACTGAATTTGGGTTCGAAACACTTCTTTTTGAAGTTCGCGCGGGGAAAAGTCGTAATAATAATCGAGACCGACCTCGCCTATTGCCACAAGTTTCCCGTCCTTTTGTTCCAATTCCTTTTGAATTTTGTCGGCTACTTCGGGAGTGAATTCTTTAGCATTGTGTGGATGGATTCCAATAGCCCAGTAAACATTCTCATACTCTTGCGAAAGTTGGCGGCAAGCAGCGATATTCGCTGGTTCAGTCGAAGGAACAACGAAAGCCTCAACCCCGGCTTCGCAAGCCCGCTTGATTACATCTTCCAAATCATCTTTAAATTCTTTTGAATCAAGATGGCAATGGGTATCTATCATTTCCCTTGCTGTAATTTCTGTAATTCATTGATTATCTCTTGGACGTGTCCATCGACCGTAACTTTGGGATTAACATATCGAATCACGCCATCAGGGTCGATAATATAGGTGGAACGTATCACTCCAAGGTATTTCTTTCCATACATCGACTTTTCGCCGAGCACATCATAGAGTTTGCAGATCTCTTTTTCGGGGTCGGCAACAAGATGGAAGTTCAAATTGTGCTTCGACTTAAAATTTTTGTGCGATTTAACACTATCGGGGCTTACGCCAATAACCTCGGCACCAATTTGGGTTATCCTTTCGTAATTGTCTCGGAAGTCGCAAGCTTCCCGTGTACATCCCGAGGTATTATCTTTTGGATAAAAATACAAGACGACCCATTTGCCTCGGAAGTCGCTCAGTTTTAGTGTTGTTTCGCTCTCTGTTTGCCCAACAAAATCCGGGGCTTTTGTTCCAACCGATAATGCCATTAAACACCTCAAATTTTACAAAACTTATTAAACGATTTAAGTTTTTAAAAATTTAAAAAATACCAAAATTTTGTGAAGTTTTAATCTGTTTCTTGGTTTGTTTGTTGGTTCGATTTTGTTAATTTAGAATGATTATGGAAACAGAAAAAGATAAAAAGGCGAGAGTAACCAAGTACATTTTTGTATTTGGAGGAGTCGTATCGTCTTTGGGGAAAGGAATAGCAGCAGCATCGCTTGGACTGCTTTTGAAGCAAAGGAATTTCAAGGTCACAATAATGAAGCTTGACCCATACATAAACGTCGACCCGGGGACGATGAACCCCTTTCAACACGGCGAGGTTTATGTTACAGACGATGGCGCCGAAACAGATTTGGATTTGGGCCATTACGAGCGTTTCCTTGGTTACTCGTTGAGCAAGGCCAATAATACCACTGCTGGTCAAGTCTACTACACTGTGATTTTGAAGGAACGCGAAGGTCAATACCTTGGCAAAACTGTTCAGGTTATCCCCCACATAACAGATGAAATCAAACGACGCATTGCTGTGTTCGATGGCGAATACGATTTCGTCATTGTCGAAATTGGTGGCACCGTTGGCGATATTGAATCACTTCCGTTTTTGGAAGCAGCAAGGCAATTTGCTATTGAACGCGGTTTCAACAATGCATTGAATATCATTCTTACTTATGTCCCTTACATCAAAAGCGCTGGGGAATTGAAGACCAAACCAACCCAGCACTCTGTCAAGGCTTTGATGGAGCACGGAATTGTGCCCGATATAATTCTTTGCCGCAGCGAAACTAAACTGAACAAGGAACTCAAAGCGAAAATTGCTTTGTTCTGTAATGTCGACGAAGATTCCGTTATCGACCTTTACGATGTCGATACTATTTACGAAGTTCCTTTGATTCTTTCCAAAAGCAATTTGGACGAAATTGTTTTGCGGAAATTAAATGTTCCATCAAACGGATTAGATTTAGAGGAATGGAAAACATTTGTTCGCCGTATAAAGAATCCGCAACATCGCGTCAAAGTTGGCTTGGTTGGGAAATATGTGAAGTATCGCGATTCATATAAAAGCATACTGGAAGCATTTATCCACGCTGGTTCAATCAACAATACCGCTGTCGATGTCGAACTAATTGACTCGGAAGAACTTACAGAAGAAAATTGCGAAAGTTTTCTCCAAGACCTCGATGGTGTTTTGGTTGGTCCCGGATTTGGTCGTCGTGGAATCGAAGGGAAGATTATTGCCATAAAATACGTTAGAGAAAACAAAATTCCTTTCTTCGGGATATGTTTAGGAATGCAATGTGCAATAATTGAATTTGCCCGAAATGTTTGCGGCTTGGAAAACGCAAACTCAACCGAATTCGACAAGAAGACCAAGTATAATGTAATTGACCTGATGGAAGAACAAAAGAAAATCACAAACAAAGGCGGAACGATGCGTTTAGGGCAATATCCCTGCAAAATCATACCCGGAACGCTTGCATATTCAACATACAATCAGGAGTTGGTTTTCGAACGGCATCGCCATCGCTACGAAGTGAACAACGAATACCGCGAGATTTTTGAAAAGCACGGAATGGTTATGAGCGGACTATCGCCCGATGGTAATCTGGTTGAAATGATTGAATTGCGCGACCATCCTTGGTTTATTGGTGTTCAATTCCATCCAGAGTTGAAATCGCGGGCGGTAACAGGGGCTCCGCTTTTTATTGGATTCATCAGGGCTGCTTTGAAACATCGAAAAAGTAAAGAAACATAAATCGGGAGGTGAAAATGAGGAAGATTTGGTTCTTTGTTTTTGTTGCCTTTTCTGTTCTTTATGTTTTCTCTTGCAGAACTGCCAAAGTCCAAAACCAAGAGCAATGGATTACAACGCCCAGCGGTTTGGAATATCTCGATAAAGAAATTGGTTACGGGAACTTTCCGAAACAGGGACAAAGAGTTACAATTAATTTCATTATGAAAACCGAGGATGGAACTGTCATCGAGGATACTTACCAAAGCAAAATCCCGATGTCTTTTATCTTGGGCAAAAAAGATGCGATTCAAGGGCTCGAGGAAGGTGTTGCGACTATGCGAGTTGGGGGAAAACGAATCCTCAAAGTCCCGCCAGAACTTGGTTTTGGCGCCAGTTCGGTTCGTGGCATTCCACCCAATTCCAAATTAATTATTGAAGTTGAACTTGTGAAGGCTGAATGATACAACCCGATTTTATTCTGCTGTTCGAAAACGAATACTTTCGTAGTCTTTATCCCTTTTATCTTTTGCACAGCCAATGGGAAATTCGTTGCGGAGCCTTAAGGATTTTCGAAAAGGTTCAAAAGCAATTTCCCAAAGCCAAATTGTTGTTCCATTCTACGAGAGAAACTTATCTTCGCCTTTTCGCAAAATGGTTTGGCTTCGAAGAAGTTAAAATTGATAAGGGAAATCTCTTGGTTTTGAACTCGGGGATTTTGCCTTCTCAAGAGTTCTGGCAAAATCTCGACACGGCTTATTCAAACTTTATCCAGTCGAATCAGCCGACACGCTCCGCTGTGTTTTCCGTCAACGGGACGCCAATAGCATTTTACCTTTCTGCCGAAGAAATGGTGAACCCCTCGGAATTCGACCGAAGATTCTTCTCGATAGTTCTCGATAAATATTCCGAGAAATTGCCCAAGATAGAAGTTCCAATTCCACGAGTGATAAATTTCCTTTGGGATGCAATCGAATACAATTCTTTTGCAATCGAGGACGATTTCCGTTTCTTCGAAAATTTCGCCGATTTTGCTGAACTGAAAAAAGACGGAGTGGTATTAATTGACGAGCGGAAAATCAAAATAGGAAAGAACTGCAAGATTATGCCCTCGGTCGTGTTGAATGCCGAAAAAGGTTCCATAATCATAGGCGATGGCGTAGCCATTCAGCCATTTTCGTATATCGAAGGTCCTGTGTCAATTGGAGAAAACTCCTTGGTCAAATCGGGCTCGATGATTTACGCTGGAACCACACTTGGCGAGGTCTCGAAAGTCGGCGGCGAAATCGAAAACTCTATCTTCCACGCCTATTCGAACAAACAGCACTATGGCTTTGTGGGCCATTCATACATTGGACAATGGTGTAATCTGGGCGCCGGAACCACAACTTCCGACCTGAAAAACACTTACGACAGCGTTTCCGTTCGCATCGAGAACGAAACATTTAACACTGGTAGAACCTTCCTCGGGCTACTTTGCGGCGACCACACCCGCACAGCTATTGGAACAACATTCAACACGGGAACCATAACAGGAATTTGCTGCAACATATTCCATTCGGGCTTACTCCCCAAATACATTCCCTCGTTTACTTGGGGAGGAAGCCTAACCGAGTCCACTTTGGCCAATTTCGAAAGGACTTTGCAATCCATCGAAATTATGATGGAAAGAAGGGGAAAAACACTTTTGGACGAAGAACGAAAAATTTTAGAATTGGAATACCAAGTCCAAAAAAACAAAAGGTAACATTAGCTTTGAGGCTTGTAGGGGCAACCGGCCGGTCGCCCCTACAATTTTTTTTAGCATAGAGAAGGTTATGTAAGGGTAGACAAATAGGTCTGCCCCTACAATAGTGATGATGCCGAAAGAAAGGTTGCACATTGTTGAGGTTTTATTCATAACCCCGAGTTCCTGACCCTAAACGGAATTCGCTACGGAAAGACATCGGATGTTTGTGAAACATCCGATGTCTGAGATAATCTACAAGTGCCTTCAATCCTTCATTCATTCTTGGAAAGACATCGGATGTTTGCGAAACATCCGATGTCTGAAAAAATTACACCCTATTTCGATGTAGAATACACAAAAATCTTCTTTATTAAATCTTTGTCTTTTTTGATTTCGCTAACGTTGACGGTTTTGAGGATGTTTTCCCAGCGTTCTTTGTTCTGCAAAACGAATTCCTTTGCCATGTCGTAGTCGTTGGGAATAATACCATCGAGGATTGCTTCTTCGATTGCTGTTTTGATAACTCCGACTTCGGGGGAAGGCTTAAGGTTGAAAATTTCCATTATCTCTTCGCCTCGAACTGGGGATTGAAATTGGCGAAGTTTATCTTTTTCTTGAACTTGCAGGACTTTGTTCCAAACTTTTTGGTAGTTGTTCAGGTATTTTTTGCTCAAATTTGGATTGTTCGTGGTAATATCGCAACGGCAAAGCAGGAAAAGGTCTTCCAAAGCCTCGCCGGCATAAGCGGCGAGCCGACGGATTGCCGAATCGGTTACCCCATCGTCTACCAAAGCCATAGGCCTTTGATGCAATCGCACAAGTTTTTCAACATAATCAACATTTTCCAATGGCAACTTCATTTTCCTAAAAATCTGGCTAACCATACGAGCCCCGACCTCTTCGTGTCCGTGGTAAGTCCAACCTACCCCGGGAATAAACCTTTTGGTCTTGGGCTTTCCAATATCGTGAATCAATGCGGCAATCCGAAGATATGTATTTTCCGAGTGTTCAGCCACCTTGTCCAAAACTTTTAGACTATGCAGGAAAACATCTTTATGGGAATATTTAATGCCATTTTCTTCGATTGTTTCGACGCCAGCCATAGCATTAAGTTCCGGGAAGATTAATTCGAGCAGACCCGATTGAAACAGCAAGAGGAAGCCTTTGCTTGGGCGTGGCGAATCGATTATTTTAAGAAGTTCGGCGGTTATTCGTTCTTGGGAGATGATTTTGATTCTCTCCCGCATTTCAGTCAGTGCTTTAAATGTTTGTTCTTCTATTTCGAAATCAAGCTGAGCGGAAAATCTGATTGCCCGTAGCATTCGCAAAGGGTCGTCGTTGAAAGTAGCCTGTGGGTCGAGCGGTGTGCGAATAATCCTATTCTGCAAATCTTTGTATCCGTCGAACAAATCGATTAACTTTCCGAATGAATCCTCTTGCAAAGAAACAGCAAGTGCATTGATTGTAAAATCCCGTCGGCGAAGGTCGTCTTCCAAAGTTCCAACGGTAACAATAGGCTTTCGGCTTTTGGAAAGGTAGGTTTCTTTGCGTGTTCCAACAAATTCGAATTCACTACCTTTGACTGGCACCATAGCGGTAAAAAAACGCGGGTAAGCTACGACTTTCGAATGGAAGTGGTCGGCAACAATTTTGGCAAACTCAACGGAATCGCCAACAACTGTGAAATCGGCATCCTTTTTCGGTCGATTTAAAAGCAAATCGCGTACATATCCGCCAACAAGGTAAATTTCGTAGTTATGCTTATTTGCCAGTTCCTTGATTTTAAGTATAGTCTTATCCTGAATTTCGACTTTAACATCGAACGATGTCTGGTAAATTGTCTCGAATTTTTTGATTCTCTTCCTTTTTCTTTCGGGATTAGTAATTTGATTCTCTTCGCTCATATTCTATGCAGCATCTTCTTGGGTACAGAAGTATTCAATAGTCTTTTCGGCACAAGTCTTACAATAACCCAGTTTGTTTATCATAGTGTCTATCATTCTGTTGTAAAGCCGTTGATTTTCCTCGTTTGTTCGGTTGGATAGAGCCCCGACGAGGCTCCCCGCCCCCGAAATATCCGATTTTAATCGAACATCCGTAACTGCTTTGACCAGCTCCGCATTATCCATAAAGTTATAGTTCGGGTCTTTGACAATTCTTTGACCATAGATTTTAATGATTGTAGTTCGGAAACTTTGCTTTTGCTCACGAGTCTTCAATCCCATACGCTCTTCGACGCTGTTGATAAACGATTCGTCGATTTTCAGCGAAACTAATTTCCCAGTTCGCGGGTCGCGATAAGTCCAAATTTTATCGCTGCCGAGGTTCTTTGCATCAATTCCAATGACCATATTTACATAATTCATAACATCGCGTTCGATAGCATCGGGCTCGTCCATATATGCATTGAAAATGGATTTCAAAACATTCTGCCTGTAAAGTTGCTTAGCAATCTTCAAATCGTTGAAATACTTAATTCTATCGTTGGGGTCTTGGACATAATCGAGGATAACGGTTTCGAGAGCTGGGAAGAAGTCGCCCGCATACATACATTTGCCTTCCTGAGTTTCGGTTCGTTCGAGAAGGATTTGAATGGCGCGCCCAAGATTGCGGTGCCCAAGTCCTTTCTGTCCAAATCGTTTGGTAATGTCTGGGTCGGCATTCAACTCGTTGATAACTTCACTTAATGTTTTAAGAGACTTTTCGCCGGCAACTTCACCAGCGGCAAGTTTCATCATCTCCACTGGCGTTAGTTTATCGGATTTGGGCATTCGGGTCAAAATAACTGCGACCGAAGCAGTATAAACAAGATTTGGGTCGATATGCAATTTCTCGCCAGCAAATGTAGTTTTTTCCCAACTTCCAATGGCATATTTGGTTAATTCCATCTGAAGTTTATAGTTTGTATTATGCGACATATAGCAAATTCTGCAACGGTCGACAATGGGGGCTTGCTCTTTCTCTTCCAAAAATCTTGCAAATTCATTATTGTTGCTTGTTGCCACAATTAATGTATCTAAGGGCCATTTGAGTCCTTCAATCTCGATTGTTCGATTTTGAATTACACCAAGATAAACTTGAATTAAATCTTTTTTGTTTTTGAAAATTTCATCGGCGAAATGGATACCTCCGCCAGCCACTCTTGCCAAAGCTCCCCGACGCAAATCAAATCGGTAAGGATTGTCCGTATCGGCTATGTTCAACAAACGGGTAATGGATTCCTCGCCAATCAAATCGACAGCAGAAGAAGTTATCTTATCCTTTGCAGCATATTTCCCTGTCAAAGTACCACGAGATTCCGAAACCGGAACGGGAAAAACTTCAACAAACTCTAACATCTTGGACAAGTCGCCATCGCAGAATTCTCGAATTTGATTCCAGATGTAGTAAGTGCAAGCTCCCAAAGGCCTATACAAACGATAGAAATCCCGAATCTGAGAATCCGAGGCACCAAATTTCTGCAAATATTCTATGTTTTTGTCCTTTTCGTCGAAAAGGTTCAAAGCAAGAATCATTGGGTCTTCGAAAGTTTGGGATTCTATTTCCTTGATTTTGCCGTATCGCCCCAATTTGTCAACATTTTTAAATTTAAAAGAATAGCGGCGGTTTTCGGGCCTCGAAACGAAATCTCGATAAAGTTTCATTAAGTAGTCAACAAAAAAAGTTTTTCCGTTGCCGGGTTCACCAATAAGCACAAAAGCCATTTCTGCCGAGGAGCCACCTTCGGCTGCATCCTTTACAAACGACACGAGACTGTTAATCTCGTCGAACATTCCGATTAGGTGCTTTTTGCCTTCGCGAAAAACGAGAAAATCGTATGTAGGGCGCCCGTTGACAACAACTTTTGCAATTTTACTTGGGTCGCCAAGTATCATACGCGAAATCGACTGGAAAACATTTTCGAAGCGACGCTCTCCTTTGATAACGCTTTGAATATGAAAATCGAGGCTTGTTGTTTCCATTTTCAATTTCCTAAAAATTTTCTATTCAATCATTTCAAATTAATAATTTTTCTTAAAATGTTATCAAGTTTTGCAGATTAATTATCTGTTTCGGCTTCTGTTGCGTGGGAGTGCAAAAGCTTTTCCACCTCGTCTTTTGTAACCTTTTTAGTGCTTCTGCAATTAGGATATTTCGAGCAAGCCAAAAAGTATCCATTCTTCCCAGTTCGCAAAACCATTTCGCTTCCACACTTTGGACATTTTTCATCGGGAACAGGTATTGGTGTAAATTTCTTGCTCTTGGCTCGATTTTCGATTGGTTTTGTTCCCTTGCAATCGGGGTAATTTGAACAGCTGTAAAACTTTCCGTATCTTCCCTCGCGAATAACCATTGGTGAGCCACAGAGGTCGCAAAATAGTCCCTCGGCAATCTCGGGTTCCTCTTTCGAAACCTCGTACAATGGTTTAACATTTTTGCATTTTGGATAATTCGAGCAGCCAAGAAATCTTCCGTATTTACCGACTCGCACAACCATTGGGGCTCCGCATACTTCGCAAACAACGCCGTTTGCTGCTTCTTTTTGGGCTTCTTTGAGCAAATTTTCCAATGGCTCATAAAATTTCGTAAGCACTTCAATATATTTGGTCTTTCCTTCGGCTATTGTGTCCAGTTCTTCCTCCATCTTTGCCGTATACTCAACGTTGAAGATTTCGGAAAAGAATTTCAAAAGAGTTTGGTTAACTTCTTTGCCGAGTTCGGTCGGGTAAAATGCTTTATTTTTCAGTGTTACATAATTTCTTTCCAGCAAAGTAGAAACAATTGTTGCATAAGTGCTCGGTCGACCAATTCCCTTTTCTTCGAGTTCTTTTATTAAGCTTGCTTGGTTGTAGCGGGCTGGTGGCTGGGTTTGCGACATCTTTGCCTCGACTTTCGATAATTTCAATTCCTCGCCAATTTTAACATTGGGAAGGATTACCTTCTCCTCGTCCGAATCCTTTTCGTTTTCCTTTTCCTCGTCTTTGTAAATAGCAAGGAAACCATCGAACAAGAGGATTCTTCCTGTAGCACGGAAGACAAAATTGCCATCGGAGATGTCAATTGTTGTTTGCTCGAATTCGGCTGGGGGCATCTGGCTGGCTACAAATCTGTTGTAAATTAATTCATAAAGTGCGTATAAGTTCTTGTCGAGATATGGTTTAACAGATTCAGGGGTTCGAGAAATGTATGTTGGACGAATAGCTTCGTGAGCATCCTGAACATTTGCACTTTTGCTCTGGTAAATATTTGGCTTTTCGGGCAAATATTTTTCGCCAAAAGTCTTGCGTATAAACTCCCTAACCGAATCGATAGCATCTTGGCTCACGCGCACCGAATCAGTTCGCATATAAGTAATCAAACCTACATTGCCTTCGTTGCCTAATGGAACGCCCTCGTAGAGTTTTTGAGCGAGTTGCATCGTTTGTTTGTTCGAAAAGCCAAGTTTTCGGGCTGCTGCTTGCTGCAATGTCGATGTTATAAATGGTGGCTTTGGCTTTTCCGTGATTTTCTTCTTACGAAGGTCTTTAACACGAAATTGACCTTTCTTGATTCGCTCAATAAGTTCTTTAGCTTCTTCTTCCGATGCGATATATAAGAATTTGCTTATCCTTTTCTTGTATTCCTTTTCGCTTTCATTTCGTTGAGGTTTTTGCGAGCCTTCGGGATTGACTATTTGTTTACCATCGAACTTAATAAGTTTGGCAGAAATTACCTTGCCGTGGGCAAGGAATTTCCCAATGATGTTCCAATAGGTGAATGGGACGAAATTTTCAATATCTTCTTCGCGTTCGCAAATCAAACGAAGGGCAACCGATTGCACGCGACCAGCCGACAAAGCCTTCGAGGTTTTTTTGACCAAAGTATTCGACAAGAACGGTGAAATTTTATAACCAATCAGCCTATCCAAAACACGGCGGGCTTGTTGCGAATTGAACAAGTTTTCGTCTAAATCGCGTGGGTTAGCCATCCCCTGTTTGATTCCTTTCTCGGTTATTTCGTTGAAAAGAATCCGCTTAATGTTTTGGTTGTCGTTGCGAATCTCTTCGGCAATGTGCCAAGCAATCGCTTCGCCCTCGCGGTCTGGGTCGGTTGCCAAGTAAACCGTGTCGCATTGTTTTGCCGCCGCTTTCAATTCCTTTATGATTTCCTTCTTACCTTTGATGATTTCGTACTTTGGGATGAAGCCATTTTTTATATCAACACTCAAAGTGTGTTTATTCAAATCTTTGATATGGCCCACGGAAGCTTTTACAACAAAATTTTTACCGAGGTATTTACCAATAGTTTTGGCTTTTGCTGGCGATTCCACTACAACTAAGTTTTTTTCTCCTTTTGCCATATGGTCTACACTCCTAAAAGATAATCAAAAACGATAATTATTTAATAATATTTCACTGTGGAGTTGAAGCGCAAAATCCAAAGGCTTTTACAATGAAATAGTGAAGCGGATAACAATATCAATTCGAACATTAACAAGAGAGAAATATTTCTTTGTGGTAGTTTGCCCAAGAACTTTTCCATATTCCGAAGAGAGGTAAAAATATGGACGACTGCGAACCACTTCGGTCAACACTTGCGAAATTTCGTTGCTGATGATTTTGATATGGTGAGGCTGACGATAGAAATCGCGGATGTCAAGATTGTAGAATTCGCCCAAGACGAATCGAGGCAATGTTGTGTCTTCTTCGAAGTCACTGGAATCTTTGGGGTTAACAATTCCCGATTTTGGTCGAGCAAAAATCAGAACAAAACGAACGTTTTCGATGATTAAAGAATCTCGCTCGGGGTCGAAAGCTACATTGTTCGAAAACACAAGCGAATCGACCCAATAATTGAACTGCACAATCTCGGCAGAAGCCAACTCATCCCGATGTTTCAAAAATTCGTCGTAATTATTCAAGTTTACGAAAATTCTCGAAGTATCGGGAATCGATTTATCGATATAATTGAGATAGAAATAAAATGGAATTTGAAAGCGAAAGTTTTGGAAGGAATTTATCACATCGGTGTAACAAGATGTTAGAAGAAGGGACATAAAAACAACAACTGCGAATTTCGTTCGACTAATTTTCATTTTTCTTTGTTCCAATAAATAAACCGAACCCTAACGAAATCATTGGTTGGGATGCATACGAAAGTTCGAAATTCAAGAAACCAATGTAAAAAGTAAGAGTGAAACCACCTTTGGCTTGAAATTTTGTGTATGAATTGAATGAAATTACAATAGGCTTGGCTTGGCGAAGTTCGGGGAATGGGCTGTTAATCACATTTTCTTTCAGTCCAGTGGTGTCTTTTACCGCACGGAATTTGCCTCCAAAATCTTCATATTGCAAACCAACATAACCTATTAAGGTATTTCCCCATCGTTGCATTGCATTTATTCCAATGGCATAGGATGTAAGGTCGAAACTGTTACCATAATACATACGGTGCAAAGCAAAATGAACCGATATAGCCTTGTTTTTATCGAATCCAAACAAATTGAACCAATCGTCAACTCTTTGATTTAGCCCGATTGTAAGATAAACAAAAGTTTCATCCTGTATTGGCAAGGAAAAGAAACGGAAGCGAATTTCGTTTTTCAAAGGTGTTTCAACAATTGCCTGCAAAACGGGAAGCCCAGCCATAAAATCGATATGTAAACCTTCGGGGTAGGCTATAGTTTTGTATATTGAATCTGGATAGGTGTGGCTTTGTGGAGCCGAAAATATCGGCGTAGAACTTCTCCCGTAAATTGTAGGTTGGATATTGGGTTTGACAACGGAGCGGCGAACCTCGCCATTGCGTATTTGTGCGACTTGTGTTACCGAGTCGTTGAAGAAGCCATCGGGAACTTCGGCATCGAAAGTCTTTTGTGCATCGGGAATTATCATTCCGCTAACAGACAAATTCAAAATAAAGCAGAACTTGCCATCGGGTAGGCTTGTTCCAAAAAGCGTTGTATTCAAGCTTTGTTCCAATGTCGTAAAGATTGGCTTAATGTAACCTTCGAGGTTCTTCGATGTGAAAAGCACAAAATCTCGGGATATGACTATATCTTTTGAATAGGAAAAGCAAAAACCAAGAGTGAGAATCGAAGCCATCATAAAAAAGGTTTTAAAAGCGAAATTGAGTTTTCCCTTTAACATTCCCAAAATTTTAAATCCTAAAATTGTATTTATTGCATTTATCGAAAAAAAGTTACACCCCCGAAAAATTTTATTTCAAATCCCACTCTAATTTCTTAAACCCTTCAAATATTAAACACAAACACCAAAATCACATCCAAAATCTTAAAAGTCTTAAAAATTATGCCAATTTTTCCGACTCACAAAACGCAAAATCTTGTTCCAGTTTAAAATCGAACAATAGTAGGAGCGAATAATTTTTCGCCCCAACAAGATAATATTATCGCAAAACCGATTTGTGACCCTAACGGAATTCATTACACAAAGACATTGGATGTTTTTTTGAAACATCCGATGTCTGGGAAATACTTGTAGGGGCGACCAGCCGGTCGCCCCTACATCGTTGGAACCTCTGGAACATCATTTTTGAGTAGACACATTGGTTTGCCTTATCGATGTTGATGATGTTGTGGAAATTTTGTTGAGGCGAACAATTATTAGTCCCTACAAAATTTTTATAGTTCAAACTTAGCGTGGATTGCAATGAGCAATTACCTGCGTTTTTCAAATTCAATATTATTTCAATCGAAAAGTTTTGTTATTTTGCAATGTAAAAATTTGAAACATTGGTAAATTGAAAGGCGAATTGGAAAAAAGCAAAAAACTTGAACAAGCTGACGAGGTTGCCCAGTTTCCTTCGACCGTAAATGATATTTCCCGTCGAGTCGAGGCAATTTTGAACGGGATATACACCAAGACAGACCGAATTGTGCTGAACAATCCCTATCCGCTGGTGCAGAAGCCTTCGCTGGAATTGAAGACTTTGGAAGACCTTTTGGAAAGGGACAAACAGCGGGAACAGGACGGATTTCCCCGTAGGATAAGGATTGGAAAGTTGATAAAGCCCGAACCGGGCGGCAAACCCAAAATTGTTATTGTTCCGACAACGGTTGAGCCCAAATTTTACCACGATACTCAGGTTACCGAAGAGGAGCCCCAAACTGGTGGAACTGGCGAAGAACAGGAAGGGGAAGTTATTGGCGAAGCCCCAATGCAACCACAAGAAGGAGAAGGTGAAGGCTTTGGTGCAGGGCAAGGCTCCGATTCCCGGCACGAAATTAGCGAAGAGGCTTTCGACCTTGGTAAGATTTTAACCGAAAAATTTGAATTGCCAAATATTAAACCCAAAGGAAAGAAACCATCTTTTACTAAATTTCAGTATGATTTAACCGATATACATCGAGGATTTGGTCAAATTCTCGACAAAAAAGCCACTTTGAAATCGATAATCAAAACCAATCTTTTGCTTGGTCGAATAGATGAGTCTTTAGAAGCTGACCCCGCCGATTTCCTAATTGCTCCAACAGATTATGTTTACAGAATCTTATCGAAGGAAAAGGATTTCGAAGCCCAGGCCGTTGTCTTCTTTATCCGAGATTATTCCGGTTCGATGCAAGGGAAACCCACCGAAGCAATCACCCGCCAGCATCTTTTCATTTATAGCTGGTTGATGTATCAATATCAAAACAATGTTTCGACCCGTTTTATTTTGCACGATACGGTTGCCCGCGAAGTTCCCGATTTTATGACCTATTTCCGACTTCAAGTTGCAGGTGGCACTCGTGTTGCTCCCGCTTTCCAATTGGTCAACAAAATTTTAGAAGATGAACGGCTCTATATCGAAAACAATATTTATGTTTTCTATGGCGGCGATGGCGACGACTGGGACGAAGACGGAAAGGAAACAATCGAGGCAATACGAAAAATGTTCCCTTACATAAATCGAATTGGCATAACTATTGCGCGCAATCCTTGGGGAACGGCAAAAGTTTCTACTGTCGAAAGATACATCGAACGCTCGGGTTTGCTCAAAGAAAAACCCGATTTGATACGAATCGACGGCTTCAACGCCGATACTTATGACGAAAAGAGAATAATTGATGGAATCAAAATTCTTGTTAGCTAAAATATTCATTTTAAATTTTCGTTTCATATTTTTCATTTATTAGAGGTGTATTATGAAAAGAATTCTGGCATTAGCAATTTCTGTCCTAATCTTTCCTTTGATAGCATTTTCGCAGCCCAAGTTGGAAATTGTTGGTGGTGATTCTTACGACTGGGGCACAGTTAAACCGACCCAAGACCCTTTGAATACGAAAATCAAGTTGAAAAATGTCGGCAACGAAGTTTTGAAAATTACCGAGGTTAAGCCCGGTTGTGGTTGCACAACTGCCCCATTGGATAAAAATGAACTCAATCCCGGCGAGGAAGCCACTTTAAGCGTGACTTTGCGCATTGCCGGATTCTCTGGTAATGTTGTTAAAAGCATTCGAATTGCTTCGAATGACCCTCAAAATCCTAATAAATACCTTTATTTAAAAGCAAACATCTTCCATCCTATTTCAATTTCTCCAACATCCTACTTTGCTTTCAACGAGATGACAGTAGGCAAAGAATCTACCGCAAAGGTAACAATTAAGAACAATACCCAAGAGCCTATAACTCTTTCCGATATTCAAGTTACCCCAGATAATCTCTCGGTGAATTTGCCCAAGAAACTTACTCTTAAAGCTGGCGAGTCTTTCGAGGTTGTTGCAAAAGTTGTTCCGGACAAAAAAGGGTATTTCAATTGCACTGTAAAGATGAAAACAACCAATCCCGACCAGAAGGAAATAGTGATACCCGGCTACGGAAATGTAAAGGAATCTCCGCTATTCAATAATTAGTATAGAAGCATTTGCAAATAATATCGAAATAGATGTGAAAATTTAAAAGAGTTCGTAGCCCCTCTTGAATTATATTAGACATCGGATGTTTCGCAAACATCCGATGTTTTTTTATTACAAAGCATCCGCTGCTTTGACTTCGCCCTTTCCAGCATCGTAAACATACTGTTTCGCCCTAACAGCTACTGTTATTTATGCATATTAGCAGTGCATCTTCAATAAATGTAAAGCGGTTGCATTACTTAGGGTTGTTTTTAAGTTCTGGTGGTAAAACGTAAAATTTCGGGGGGACTTTCGTTGTATCCTTTGCGGATCGAGGAAGCGTAATGTTTGGCTGGGGTTTTGTTTCTTTCACAGCAAACGGTATCTTCTTCAACGAAAATCTTTCTTTTTCTGTAAGCAAAACCCTTGGGAATGCCGACTCCTCGACTTCGGTAAATTTAGTTTTTCGTTTGTCCATAGAAGATTCACGGGCGACTGAGCTTTTGCGTTCTTCGTTGCTTTTCTTGTTGGATTGCTTTTCTTCGAACGACTCAGTCTTTTGGGTCACTTCCAAATGACTTTTTGTTTTAAACGAAATTGCCAGATTATTCCCCGTGCTATCGAACTTTCCCGATGAACTTAAACAGGAAAGAAACGAACGAAATGGAATAAGCAACTTATCCTTGAACGAAAGAATGGGGCGATTCAACTGAAAAATCATTTCAGTTTTGTCTTTGCCTTTCAAAACAAAAAAGAACGAACCCGGAAGGCATTGAATCTGATAATCACCAAAGGAATAGATAAAATTTCCGAGAGCATCGGAAGCGGATTTTTGCTTTTGATTTTCAAAGGAAAAATATTCGTAACCATTGATTGAAGTTATTACGATTGAATTGTAATTATTGTCAATTCCAAAACGAATTTTTCTTTCTCCTTGGGCAAAAAGAGTAATCGAAAGAAATAAAAACAGAAGCAGGGGGAATGATAACTTTTCCCGATGTAAATCGAATATTATTTGCTTTCCAATATAAAACTTCATACCATAAAAAAGTTATGGCTTATTGTGGGCCCTGTCCCGGCTGAGCCCCGGCGTCGGGCTTTTCAATCGATAACAATTCCAGTTCAAAAATCAAAGTGGCATTTGGGGGAATTGTTGGAGGTGCCCCTTTTTCGCCCCACCCAAGATGTGGAGGCACAAAGATACGCCAGATGGAACCTTCCTTCATATGTGTTATTGCTTCTTTCCAACCGGGCACAAGCTGTGCTACACTCAAAGTTACCGGACCGCGAGGATAAGTGTTATCGAATTCTTTGCCATCGAGATATTGGGCTCGGACGTGCATTTTCACGAAATCGGTTTCCTTCGGAATCCTCCCTTTGCCTTCGCGAAGCACAATATATTGAAGCCCGGAAGGAGTTGTGATAACCCCGGGTTTCTTCTTATTGCTATCCAAAAAAGCCTGGCCCGCGGCTAAATTTTTGGGAGCCTGTTCCAAAATTCTTTGCTCTTCTTGTTTCATCCTTTCGTCTTGCTTAGCAAGGAGCATTTTTTGGAATTCAACACGGAAGGAATCGAGTTCTCGGTTGGTAACAAATGTAGAATCGCCTCTGAAAGCATTGCGAAATCCGAGAATCAGGTAGTCCATATTGACTTTCAAAGAGTCGCGCATCATCTGGCGTCCAATGTCGTAGCCCATTAGGTAGCTTGCCTTATCGTCGGGTTTTGTTGGCTTGGGCAAATTAGTCTTGATTTTTTCTCCCTGATTACAAGAAAAAAGTAAAGGTAGCAGCAACAGAATCAAAAACTTTTTCATAATCCATCCTTTGAATAAAAAACAAATTTACAAATAAAATTTTCATATTTTATTAAAATATATTAACTTGCTATCTTGTTTAAAGATAAAAAGGGCAAATGGCAGCGGAGTTCCAATTTCCCAGCGAAATCGACCCTTTGGGCGAAGGTTATCGCAAGAATCTGGATTTTCAAAAGGTTCCACAAACAAGAGTGAAATCAATCACCGTCCGTGTTGGCGAAATTGTTCGGGGACGCATTGTCGAAGTTCTTTCGCCAAAGCAAGCTGTAATCGATTTGCCCGACGGAACGTTTACTGCTGAAATTTCGGGGCGTTTCAACCCCGGCGATGAACTGTTTTTTAAAGTTAACTCGACCGACCCAGCTTTGGTCTTGAAAATTTATAGCACCTTCTCGCGTGTCCAAAACAAAGAACTACCTGTCGATGAGATAATTCGTCTGCTGGATTTACCATCTTCGTCTCTTTTCCAAAAAATTATCGAAAACGAAAAGGAGCAGGCGAATGTTATCATAAGAGAAGATGTTTTGTTGGTTTCTCAGTTTGCCTTGAAGATACTGGAAAAATTCCCCAAAGCCGACATTGACCAAATTCTGAAATTTATTTACTTCGCAATGCAATTGAAAATCGAACCTGCTGTGGATTTCTTCGAAACTTATCTTAAAATGTTAGATTTTGCGAAGCATCTCCCTTCAATAATCAATTCTTTATTGTTGCAACGGAATTCCTTACCAGATTCACTCAAAGAGAAATTCGGTAATTTTTTGAGTGCACTCCAGCGTCCCGTTTTCAGTTCAATTTTCAGCCTTTTCAGTCCAAACACATTTACGAACGACGCCAACATCTTTTCGACTTTCTTGAACCTGCGTAACATCCCCGATTATACCTCCCTGCCAGCAAGTCTTAAGCAGTTGGTCGATGAAATTCTCAGTGGTTTTTCAGCATTTTGGATATTGAACTCAGCGTTGGTTCACACCAATCCATCGCTGATGTTTGTATTTGTTCCCTTTCTGTTCGATGGTAAACTGAACTACACAATTGTTCGCTACAAAAGAAGAAAAATCGGAACTCGATACAAATACGATGTTGAATTTGATGATGACGAGGCAATAAAGCCTGTCGGCGAGGCTTTGAAAAAGGATATGGAGGAATTTTTCAATAACGAAGACAATGCACAGCACTTGTTCAATTCACAAAGAGAATACCAAAGGCAGTCGCGTAAGGAAAGTAACCGAATTGTGATTAAACTTCCCAGTTCCGAAGTTCGCATTCTAAAACTCCTTCCTTCGGGCACCGACAATTCACGCAAAGTTTCAATTGTTATTTAATTCCCTCTTCGTAATTTTGTTACTTTGTAGTCATTTGTTTTCAAAAAATGGAATACACAATATATCTTTTTAACTCATTAACAAGGAAAATCGAAAAGTTTACGCCTTTGGAAGATAAACTTGTGCGAATGTATTCGTGCGGACCGACGGTCTATAATTTCGCTCATATTGGGAATATGCGTTCCTTCCTATTCGCCGATTTGTTGCAAAGAGTTCTCCGAGTTGTTGGTAAATACAAAGTCCGCTGGGTGATGAATATCACCAACATCGACGATAAGACCATTCGCGACAGTGCCATTGGAAGTCCTGCTTGGTTGCCCGAAATGGGGAAGCAAACCAACGACCCGCTGAAAAATTTGCTAAAATTTACGGAATACTACCGCAAAGCCTTCCTTGCCGATATTCAACTTTTAGGCATAAACTTGCGGGATTTCTACAAAATGCCAAAGGCGACCGACTATATCCCCCAAATGCAAGACCTTGTGCGGAGAATTGTCGAAAAAGGTTTTGGCTACATCGTAAATGGCTCGGTTTATTTCGATGTTAGCAAGTGGCGTCAACACGATATTTACGGCAAACTTTATCATATCGATTTCGACAAGTTCAAGGAAGGGTCAAGAATCGACGCAGATTCATACGATAAGGACGAATTCAGCGATTTTGCCCTTTGGAAGGCTCGAAAAGAAGGCGAGCCATATTGGGAATTTACTCTTAATGGTGTAAATTGCGACGGACGCCCCGGATGGCATTTGGAATGCTCCGTGATGGAACGCGAAATCCTTGGTTTGCCTTTCGATATTCACACCGGTGGCGTCGATTTGAAATTCCCGCACCACGAGGACGAAATTGCCCAAAGCAAAGCAGGCTATGGAGTGGAGCCAACCGTTTTCTGGTGCCACAATGAATTCCTTTTGGTCGAAGGGAAAAAGATGAGCAAATCGCTCGGCAATTTCTACACACTGCGAGATTTGATTTCAAAAGGTATCGACCCGCTGGATATCCGCTACTTAATGTTTTCGGCTCACTATGCAACTCAACTCAACTTTACTTTCGATGGCTTGAACGCAAGCCGTAAAGCACGCCTGCGAATTCAAAATTATATCTATGAATTATTCCAAAACCAGAACAAACAAGGGAAAAACCCCGACGCAAAAGAACTGGAAAAAGATGTTTTCTCTGCTCTTGCAAACGATTTACAAACACCGAAAGCACTTGCCTCGATTTTCGATTTCATCAACGAAAACCCTGCAAACGATTTAAGCCAAGACACGGCACAAAAGTTGATTAAGTTTTTCGAGAAATTCAACAAAATATTCAATGTTTGGGAAATAAGCCCACGCAAAGAAGAAGAAATACAAATCCCGCAAGAGGTCGAAGAACTTGCCCGACTCCGCTGGCAAGCAAAACAAAAGAAGGACTTCCGAACCGCCGACGAAATTCGCGAAAAGATAAAATCGCTCGGCTTTCAAGTTATCGACACAAAGGAAGGATACAAAATAGAACCTTTGAGCAAGTAAAAAACGGGACGAAGACGGTAATGCCGGTTTTCTGATAAATAAAATTATGTGAACAAGATTAAGCCGAATAGAGTTCGTAAACTTTTGTCAATTTCATTTCGCATATTCAGACATCGGATGTTTCGCAAACATCCGATGTCTTTTAGTTTGAACAAATGCTGTTTCTCCTTGTATGTTTTATCAAACATCTGATGTTTTTTAAAAAAAGGCACCAAAAAGAACTTAGTTTATTTTTTTTTGGAAGTTTTCAATTAAATTTATAATTTAGAAATACAGGTTACCGAAGATTTGAAAATGTTTTGGCTGAAATGCCGAAAAGTGTTTTTGAATCTTGAACAGCAACGAAGTCTTCCGTTGAATGAAACTCCTTTTATGTTTTACCACGGCTACCTTACCGAGAAGAGAGAATTTTCGGAAAACAAACGCCGAAATAGATGCCCAAGAAAGAAGCGTGCACTTGCTGGTTGCAATCGTTCGGCTCGACCCCCGCCTGCGTGAATCTATGAGCTAAAAACAACAATTCGCGTTTACTTAATTCCAGTTCGCTTTTAATTATTACTTGTTTAACTAACAAGGAGGTTATTATGAAAAATTTCGCTGTTATAGTTTCAATGATGTTATTATTGGTGTATTTATTGCCTGCGGAATGGAAATTGGCAGAGATTAAAGACATTGGCGGTATGTGGGGACCCGATGACTCAACATTTTATTCTTTAGTGGGATTCGAGGGCATAGATTGTGCCGATTCAGCAAATTGTATTGCATTAGATAGAAGATTTATTTATAAATCTACTGACGGTGGTAGAACTTGGTACTTTGCAAAGGATACATCAGCTATTCCGGGTGCAGTCCCCGACCCAATTTACATTTCACTTTCCTTCCCTACCAAAAACTTATGTTTGATTGGTGCTGAAGATGGAATTATTTTAAAAACAACTAATATGGGGAAAGATTGGAAGAAAATCGAAACAATTTTTCATAACGACGAGCTACCATACAATTATAAAAAATTTTTCTCAATACGAATGTATGACTCTTTATATGGTGTAGCCTTCTGTGGTAAAGAACTTCTCTACACAAGGGATGGTGGAGAAAACTGGGAGATTATTCCCCCTGCGGACACTAATTATGGTATAGGTGCACGTCAAGGGGTGGTTATTTGGTCTCCTAATGCTATTGGATATTTGGCATATTGTACGCAAAATAGAGTTTGTGATTATGAACAAGCATTTTTCGTTTCAACAGATACGGGAAAAACTTGGTCTGCCTATAAATATGATATTATTGGGAAATATTATACCGAAAAGATTTATTTTTACGATACACTTTTCGGATGTGCAGTTGGCGGCGAGCCTACGGGTAAAGGTAACCAACGAAGGAAAAAGATTGGCATAACAAAAGATGGAGGCAAAACTTGGGAATTAAAGATAAATTCGGACACCATCCCCCCGATTATTGATTATCTTTTAGATGTCTCATTTCACAACAGGTATTTAGGATATGCTGTAAATGGAGCCGTTTTAAAGACGACCGATGGTGGAGAGACTTGGTTCCGCGATTGGATTGTGCCAGGTTATACACCCAAAGTTTATGTCTGTTACCGTAATGTAAAAAACCCTTTACTTGCAGATTTTTATGGAAGAATATGGTATTACGAAGAAGAACCAATGTCGGCAAGCGAGGGAAGGGAAACAGAGGGAAGCAGTTATTATCCAAATCCTGTTCGAGATATTTTGCATTTCGGGGAGATAGTTGGCAAGGTAGAAGTGTTTTCGCTCGAAGGTGTGAAACTGATGGAAGAGCGAGGGGTCTCGCAAATTGATGTAAGCAAGCTCGCCCAAGGTTTGTATTTCGTCAGGCTCAATGGCATCCGAATGCAAAAGTTTGTGAAGTTAGAGTAAGGTTGGAATTATCGGTAACGCTGTGCCTATGATTCGGTAAAATTATGTGAACAAGATTAAGCCGAATAGAGTTCGTAAAATTTTTGGCAATTTCACATAGCATATTCAGACATCGGATGTTTCGCAAACATCCGATGTCTTTTTTAAACTTTTTGATTTGCAAAATTTTTATAATTATTCGATGGGAAATATCGATTAAATTGTTAATTTTATAATCTTCAAATGGATTTAGGTGAAATGCAAAAGGAAATAGCGGTAATGAAAATTGGCGGGGCGATTTTGAAGACAAGTGGAGACCTTTCGCTCGTGAAAAATATCGTGCAGAATTATTGCCCGAAGCCAACGGTCCTTGTGTTTTCGGCTTTCTCGAACCTTAGCCGGCAACTCCGTGAAATCGCTTTTTTGGCTCGAAACTCGGGACTTACCGCGGCAACGGAAAAGTTCAGCAATGTCGAGCAAAATCTCCTTCAATTCGTTGATTCGAGCCTTGGCTCGACTAATCTTGCCGCTCAGTCAAAATCGGAATTGAACAGCCTGTTCGAGGAGTTCGAAAAAATTCTGTTTGGGATTTCGGTCACCAAAGAATTGACTCCGCGAACTTTAGATAGGGTCTTGTCTTTCGGGGAGTATTTTTCGACTACTATTCTTGCGTCCTACCTAAAATCGCAAGAAATCGATGCGGAATTTTGCGATGCAAAGCAGATTATCAAAACCGATAGCAACTACGGTATGGCGAGGCCAATTTACGAGCAAACTCGTAGCGAGGTTGTTTCCAAGCTTTTGCCTTTGCTGGAAAAATCCAATTTGGTGTTCACGCAAGGGTTTATCGGTAGCACAACCGAGGATATAATAACCACAATGGGCTTCGAAAGTTCCAGCTTGACCGCTCTATTGATTGCCAACATTCTCGACACAAAGGAAGTTATCTTTTGGACCGATGTCGAAGGTATACGAACTGCAGACCCGAAAATTGTGGACTCAACAAGCTTAATTCCATATCTTTCTTTCGACTATGCAACAATTGCCTCGCTGAACGGATTGAAGTTGATTCATCCTGCAATGATTGATTATTTTAAGATGAAGCCCCAAACTTCGTACATTTATCGAAGTGCGTTCAAGCCCGAAAATGGCGAAACTTATATCGTTCAAACAACAACAGCCCAACCAAAGATGATATTGGTCTCCGAGCCCTGCTATCTTTTCGAAAATGCACAACCCGAAAATACAAACACTTTGGCGAAAACCAAGTTCGAGTTGAAAAGTGCCGACAGCAACCTTTTTGCAATTGAATTTGTCGAGCGTTTCGATACAAATCAAAAGTTGATAAACATCGTAACTGCTTTAAATTTCGAGCCCAAGATACTTGCCGAAATTACCGAAAAGAAATTCAAGGAAATTATCTTCTTTCTTTGTTTTGCAGAAAATAAAATTGCGAAGTTCTTTGTCGAAAACGATAAGGTTAAGGAATTTGTAAACGAACTTCATAGATACATTTAACAAACTGATACAACTTTTTGCAGATTCAGATTGCTTGCGGAATGAGTTGGATAATTATTTTTTTTGTGAAAATCAAATAACTTTGATATAAATAAATGAACACTTAAATCGTTTTTTTGCATTACTTAAAATTTTAATAGTAAGATAGGTTAAAGATGAAAATCACATTTCCAGATGGACAAGTAAGGGAGTATCCCGAAGGGACAAGAGCAATCGATATAGCTCGTTCGGTTTCGAATCGACTGGCGGAGGAATCTCTTGGCGCCTTCTTCAATGGTGAAAAAATCGACCTTTCCCGCCAAATTTTCACTGACGGAACTATTCGATTTGTTACCTTCGACGACCCAGAAGGGAAAGAAATATACTGGCACTCCTCTGCCCATTTGATGGCAGAAGCAATTCAGGAACTATACCCCGGCGTAAAATTTGGCGTCGGTCCAGCAATTGAATGGGGATTCTATTACGATGTGGCTTTGCCCGATGGCAAAAAGATAACAAATGAAGACTTGCCACGAATTGAACAAAAAATGCTTGAACTTGCCCAACGCAAAGCCGATTATGAAAGAATTGAAATCTCTTGGGAAGATGCAGTCGAGCATTTCAAAAAAGTTGGCGATGAGTATAAACTTGAATTGCTCGAAGGTTTGAAAGGCGAAAAGATTACATTTTACAAGCAGGGGAACTTTATCGACCTTTGCCGAGGAACTCACATCCCAAATACATCCAAAATTAAATATGTAAAACTGCTCAATGTTGCTGGGGCTTATTGGCGTGGCGATAGCAGTAGGAATATGATGACAAGAATCTACGGGATTACCTTCCCCAAGAAATCGATGATGGATGAATACCTGAAGATGCTCGAAGAAGCTAAGAAGCGAGACCACCGGAAATTGGGCAAGGAACTTGAACTTTTCCTTATTACCCCGGCAGTTGGTGGTGGTTTGCCAATTTGGTTGCCCAAGGGAGCAACCATACGAAGAATCCTCGAAGATTTCCTGCGAAAGGAACAAATCCGCCGTGGTTATGTCGAAGTTATAACTCCACATATCGGTAATCTTGAACTTTACAAAACTTCCGGGCACTATCCCTATTACAAAGATTCTCAATATCCACCGATGAAAGTCGAGGACGAAGAGTATATTTTGAAACCGATGAATTGTCCACACCATCATCAGATATATCTTAGCAAGCCACGAAGTTACAAAGACTTGCCGTTGCGATTGTTTGAATTTGGGACTGTTTACCGTTACGAACAATCGGGAGAATTGACAGGGCTTACGCGTGTTCGCGGCTTCACCCAAGACGACGCTCACATATATTGCACCGTTGAGCAATTGAAAGACGAAATAAAAGGCGTCGTCGATTTAATGCAATTCTTCTTTGGCCTCTTTAAGTTGGAGTTTACAACGCGGCTTTCGTTCCGAGACGAAGACACAAGTAAATATGGCGGGAACCTTGAACTCTGGGACCGTGCCCAACGGGAAATCAAAGAAGTTGCCGACGAGATTAATTTGGAATATACGATTGCCGAAGGCGAAGCTGCTTTCTATGGACCCAAAATTGACTTTATCGTGAAAGATGCAATTGGACGGAAATGGCAACTTGGCACTGTTCAAGTTGATTACGTAATGCCTGAGCGGTTCCAGTTGGAATACATCGGAAGCGACAATCAGCCGCATAGACCTGTGATTATCCATCGGGCTCCTGCAGGCTCTTTGGAGCGTTTCCTTTCGATTTTGATTGAGCACTTTGCGGGCAATTTCCCATTTTGGATTGCTCCAGTTCAAGTTTCAATTTTACCAATTGGGGAAGCACATTATTCCTATGCCAAAGAAATTGCCGAAAAACTTGAGTCCGCAGGCTTCCGTGTCAATCTGGATTTACGAAACGAAAGAATTAACAAGAAGATTGCGGAAAGCGAAAGCCAGAAAATACCTTTTGCTTTGATTATTGGAAACAAAGAGGTCGAAAATCGAACGCTTTCGGTTCGCCGCCATACAAAAGGCGATTTAGGTAGCAAGACTTTGGACGAAGTCGTTGTCATATTCAACGATTTGAACCGCCCCGGAGTTATTGAGTGATACAAATGAAGCGAACCATCGTCTTCTTAATTGAATACGATGGCACAAATTATTCGGGATGGCAGCGACAAAAGAATGCCAATTCCGTTCAAGAAACAATCGAAAAAGCTATCGAAAGCGTTTCGGGTCGTAAAGTCTTTGTCATTGCGGGGGGACGAACCGACGCTGGTGTCCACGCTTTCGGTCAAGTCGCCCACAGTAGAATCGACGAAGATTTTCCCATTCCCGAACGCAAACTTTGCTCTGCCATCAATTCAGTTTTACCGCCCGATATTCAAATCCTCGAGGCAAAAATCATCGAAAGCGAGTTCCATTCGACCAAAGATGCTATTGCCCGTGAATATCAATATTTTGTAACAACGAAAAAAAGTGTTTTCCTGCGTAATTACTCGCTTTTTTTCCCATTTGAATTGAACCTCGATGTTTTGAATAACTGTGCCAAGGTTTTTCTCGGTGAGCACGATTTTCGTTCCTTTGCAAAGAATAACCCATCCACAAAAAATTACGTTTGCAATATCGAAAAAAGCCGCTGGGAAAAATTTGATGATATCCTTTTTGTTTACACAATAAAATCGAACAGGTTTGTTTATGGTCTTGTTCGTTCCCTTGTTGGAATAATGCTCGATGTGGCAAGAGGCAGGCGAAGTATCGAGGAAGTTTCGGCTTCACTTGCCAGTGGAAAGAAAACATTTCCTTCGCCATTAGCCCAAGCTCGTGGCTTGTTTTTAAAAAAAATTTACTATCCAACCGAAAAAGAATTTTTTAAAAAAGATTTGGATTTTAAAAATTTATTCTTAATTTAGGGTGCATTTTATTTGACAGTGTGAAAAATTTTATACAAAATAGAGGGAACTTATGCTGTCGATTTTAACGGGGATAATAGTCGGGGTGGTAATGGCTTTGCCACCCGGACCCGCTGCTCTAACTGCAATCAAGCTTGGACTCAGCAATAGTTCCCGTCACGGTTTCCTTTCTGGGCTTGGAACCGCAGTTATGGATTTTATTTATTGTTTTATTGCAATTGTTGCAACATCGGCTTTAATCGATTGGGCATCGAATTTTTCGAATAAGCATCCGTTTATTACAATCTCTGTCCAAATGACCTTCGTTGTGGCAATCATTTACATTGGTTTTCTCCATCTGAAATCCACCCGAGTAAATATGAGCGAAGGAGACAGCCAAAAATATTCATTTATCGAACGACTTTACGAACGCGGTCCGTTCTTCGTTGGCATTGGAATAGCATTGACAAATATAGTGAATCCTACCTTTTTGCCTTCCCTTGGGTATGTAGCAATTAATGTGCAAAAGTTTGGCTTTGTCGAAAGCGGAATCCTAAGCAACTTTGCCTTTGCCCTTGGGTTTGGTGTTGGGAACTTCCTGTGGCTTATGTTTCTTGTTAAACTTTTCGTTTCGTTCAAAAGCCGAATGTCCGAAAGTTTCATCGCAAGAATCCACAAATTTGCCGGGCTTACTCTAATTGGCTTCGGCACATTTCTCGGCTACCGTGTTCTTGAACTTGCCAAATGGTCCGAAATTTTCCGTTTCGTCTTCGCATTCTAATTTCCGAAACACTTTTTTACAAAAAATTAGGTAATAACTCAATTTCTTCCAACCAAGCAAGTGTAAATTGTTAATTTATCATTTCCCGATTATTCAGTAGGGACGACCGGCCGTCGCCCCTACAAGGGTTTTCAGACATTGGATGTTTCAAAAACATCCGATGTCTTTTGGTAGGGAGAGCGCAGTTTGCCCCAGGCACATTTCACCACACAAGGGGTTTTTCGGACATCGGATGTCTGGCGGACATCCGATGTCTAACTTTGATGATTCCGATTTGGGAAACGAAATCAGTTTTGCGATTATAATGTCTTTTAGGTGCGAATAATTATTCGCCTTTACAACAAAACACAATTTCCAACCATTTAATCATCATTACCATCGTAGGGGCAGACTATATGTCAACCCCGAAAATGCTTTGGTAAAATATATCGAGTAATTACCAATTATTTTTTACTTCTAAACCAAAATTCTTTTTTTTCCCTTCATACAATTTTTTTATTTTGAATTTTATGTAATAAAATTTTTTAGAAATGGTTAAAGCGAAGTTCGATACTTTGCCAAATTTAGTTTATTCAGTATGCCAACATTACTTGGACACCAAAGTTGCTTTTCGGTACAAAGCCAATGGCAGTTGGCTCGACTTATATTATCGCGAACTTTGGGAAAAAATCGAAAATTTTGCTCTTGGGCTTCTTTCTCTTGGTTTCAAGCGTAACGACCGAATTGCTTTGATTTCCGAGAATCGTTTGGAATGGTTATTCTCCGATGTTGCAATTTCACTAATTGGGGCTATTACGGTTCCAATTTTCCCTACTACCTCAGCGAAGCAAATTGAATTCATTTTAAACGACTGCTCAGCCTACGGCATTGTCGTTTTAAATCAATTTCAATTAAATAAAATATATCAAGTACATAGCAATATTCCATCTTTACGGCATTTCATAGTCTTCGATAATGTATCAGAGGAAAATTTTGACTTATCGATCAAGTCGTTCGAAGAAGTTGCGCAAATTGGCCGAACATCGAAGGACCAAGTTCGACGGCAGGAAATTGTCCAATCGCTACTCAACAGCCTTAAACCCGAAGATATTTGTACGCTCATTTATACCAGCGGAACAACGGGTAACCCCAAAGGTGTTGTCCTCACCCACAACAATATCGTGTCGAATGTTGAAGCCTCGGGAAAGACTATTAATTTTGGTGAGAGGGATGTCTTTCTTTCGTATTTACCTTGGTGTCATGCATACGAGCACACTGTTCTATATGCGGCATTTTCCCGCGGAGCGACGATTGCAATAGCAGAATCCATCGATGCCATCAGTTTGAATATCAAAGAGATAAAACCGACATTGATGACCACAGTTCCCCGACTGCTTGAAATCATAAGGAAAAGGATTAATGCTCAAATGGCAAAAGAATCGGCTTTGAAACGAAAAATTTTCGACTGGGCTTGTAAAATTGGGAAAAAGTATGTCGAAGAAAAATTATCGAAGAAGCCCTCGTTTATAACTGCGAAAAAGTATGAAGTTGCAAATAATCTTGTTTTTTCGAAAATGCGAGCAAAGTTCGGTGTTGAAGATATGCGATTCGTCTCGGGCGGAGCCCCCTTGCATCCCGATGTAAATTACTTTTTTTGGGCACTTGGATACAAAGTTTACGAAGGTTATGGATTGACCGAAGCCTCTCCTGTTGTTTCTGTAACTCGCGAAGATGATGTCGAAATAGGAACTGTTGGTAAACCCCTGGAAAACGTGGAAGTCAAAATAGCCGAAGATGAGGAAATTTTGGTGCGTGGTCCCAATGTTATGCGCGGCTATTGGAACGATATGCAAGCTACCAGCGAGGCTATCGACGAGGATGGATGGCTATACACCGGGGACATTGGCTACATTACTGAACGGGGAAATCTTAAAATTACCGATAGAAAGAAGTACATCTTTGTTACCAGCGGCGGGAAAAATATCTCCCCCCAGCTTATCGAGAATATTATCAACCAAAGCCAGTATGTTGACCAATGCATAATTATCGGGGATAATCGTGAATACAACACAGCTTTGATTTTGCCAAATTTCGAAGAGTTAAAGAAATTGGCAGAAGCAATTGGAATTGAATATTCAAGTATTTCCGAACTAGTATCGAACGAAAAGATCATTAAAATCATCAAAAACGATATTGACCGATTGCAAAAAGACTTGTCGAAATTTGAAAGGGTGAGGAAATTCGCTTTGCTGACCGAAACCTTTTCCATCGATAATGGGGAACTTAGCCCAAAACTTAGCATCCGAAGACACGTCGTCGAAAAGAAATTTGCCGATTTAATCGACCAAATGTACAAATTCGATGATTTTCAAAAGGAACTGTAACTTTTATAAAAAAGTTTAGTTATTTTAATGTTTGAAATGATTAAAGAAATATTATTTTAGTATTTGATTTTAAATGAATAAATTATAATTGAGGTTAAATTTGGAGGATTTATGAAAAACAAAATTGCCGCTTTATTCCTAATCGTAGGATGTTTATTCGTTGCAAACTTCGATGTCTTTCCCTTTACCAAAGGATATTATATTCCGAATCGTGGACAATGGGACAGCAGAGTACTATTTCTCTCGCAAAATCAAGGATATAATCTATTCATTACAAAAGATGGTTTAAATTTCGATTATTACAATTTGAAGAACATCGATGCAGGAAAAATTAAAGAAGGGCATCTTGTTAAAATGACCATTTCCGGTGGTACATTCAATAGAACAAAATGTTCGAACCCAAGCCAATGGAAGCTTGCCTTTCTTAAAGGGAATGAGCCATCGAAATGGGTGCGTGATGTCGAAGGCTATCAGGAAGTTACTTTTTTAGATGTTTACCAAAATATCGACCTGAATGTTAAGTTTCAATCGGATAACCCACGATACGATTTTATTGTCAAACCCGGTGGGAATCCTACGGACATTGTAATTCGGCTCGATGGTGCTCTTGGAATCCAATCTGATGGCAAAACCATCCGTTTTTACACTCGTTTCGGAGAAGTTGTCAACGGCAACTTGCTTGCATACCAATTAGAGAATGGCATCCCTGCGGAAATAAAATGCAATTTCAAACAAATTGGCGAAAATCTTTTCACTTTTGCAGTCGGGGAATATGACCCTGCGAAAGAATTAATCATCGACCCAATCGTTATGATGAGTTACTTTGGGGGCAGCGGAAACGAACAAATTGTTGCGATGCAGGAAATTTCTACTGGCATCCTGCTGGCAACTGGTTGGACTGAATCTGTGAATTTCCCCTCAACTGTTGGTTCCTACGACGAAAGCTACAACGACCTTCGAGACATTTTTATATGCAAGCTTAATATCCAAAATGCTAATCGTGACTTGCTTTATTGCACCTTCTTTGGCGGTGGTGGAACAGATTATCCCGTGGGTATGTCTATTGATGACCAAGGCAATGTGTACATAGGTGGTTCAACAAACTCCGCCGATTTCCCGCTCAAAAATTCGTTGAGTCAAACAATAAATGGTCTCTACGATATTTTCATTACAAAATTCACTCCCGACATTTCCAGCTTGGTTTATTCAACTTATGGCGGTGGGAACAAAGATGATATAGCAACTGCTGCTCAACTTGCTCCGGACAAAGGTTTTATTGTCTGCGGTTACACTGAATCCACCAATTTGCCTGTTACTGGGGGTGCTTACCAAACCAAACTCAAAGGGCGAAAGGATATTTTCATTTTCAAAGTTTCATCCTCAGGTCAACTTGTTGACTACTGTACTTACATCGGAGGTGGCGACGATGATATTCCCTATGCTATGGCTGTAAGCGAATCGGGAAATATATTTCTAACTGGAACCACTAAATCGGGCGACTTTCCAATGGTACCATACCGAACAAATCAATGGGGAACTTTGCTTGATTCTCCCTATGACAGAACTTTTAATGGAGGCTGGGATGCATTTGCTATAAAAATTTTGGGCGAAGGTAAATTAGAGTATTCAACATTTTTTGGTGGCACTGCCGACGACATTGGACTTGCTGTAACTTATACCGCCGACCAAAAGATTATCTTCTCGGGTATTACCTATAAAGAGTCAACTACTCCTCAGTTCCCTATTTCGCAAAATGCTTTCCAAACCTCCCATAAAGGCAATGTTGAAACCTTTGTTACATCTTTGAGTAATATAATCGAATCTAGAGACCAATTTGGAAATACCCGAAGACGCCAAGACCTTCTTTTCTCAACTTATTTGGGCGGTTCAGGCAATGATTATCCAAAATCGTTGATTTTATCCAATAACATAATTCATATTCTTGGCACAACTAACTCTACTAACTTCCCAATTGTGAACAATCCCACAGGGAAGAAGATTGGAAAATACGATATTTATTTCGTCAAAATGACAAATGACGGAAGTAGCGTTTCATTCAGCGATATTTATGGCACTCTGGACGACGACAGCGCCTCGGCAATAGTTTTGACCCCCGTAGGGGATTATTACATCGCTGGAATTACAAATTCAAAAAATTTAACACAAATAAATCCTATTAAAGGAACGGGTTACGGTGGTGGAAATGATATTATGCTACTTAAATTTTCATATTCCGATTTAAGAATCGATTACCCTGTTGGTAGCGAAAAGATTTGCCCAAATTCTAATCTGAATATCAAATGGTCGTCCGAAACATTTTCTGCAACCGATACTTTCAACATCGAAATTAAAACCAATTTGAATCCGCAATGGGAGAATCTTGCATCAAATGTCAAGGGCTTTAACTACAATTGGTCTATTCCTCCCACATTCTTTGCCGATAGTGTCTGGCTGAGAATCTCTCACAAGCGCGGAACTATTGCCGCCTTGTCCACCCCATTTAGAATTTACGAGCTTCCAACAATTCTTGAATCTAAAAGCATTCCCGAAGATACAAAAGTTTGCGAGGGCGACTCCGTTGTACTTTCTGTTAAAGCTCGTGGTTCAAATTTAAAATACCAGTGGATGTTTAATGGCTCTCCAATTTCCGGTGCCACCGACACGGTTTTAGTTATTCGAAATATCAATCAAGACAAAAAAGGTCAATACAAGGCAATTGTTTCGGGTCCTTGCCCTGCAACTGTCGAAACTCCCGTATTTAACATTGACTTCATTCCACGAACAAAAATGATTCATCATACTTCCGACACAACGGTCAAGAAAGGTTCGATGTTGCTCCTTTTTGCCTATGCTCAAGGAGACAAATTGAATTACCAATGGTTCAAAGATGGCGAGAAAATACTTGGAGCCACAAGTAATATTTTTTTGATTCAAAGTGCTGCATCGCCCGATGTTGGTATCTATATGTGCAAAGTTTCTGGCACTTGTGGTTCCGACTCAACTCAACCAATTAAGGTTTCCGTCGATACAGTTATCGTCAAAGTAGATTACACCCCCGAAAAGGATGTTAACCACTACATCGTTGGAGATTTGCTAACAATCATACTTCCCTCTGGCTTAGAAACAACGCCACAAATTGTCAACATATTTAATTCTCTTGGGCAAAGGTTGAACAGCAATCTTTACAATATCGAATTCCACAATGGCAAGATGATTGTCGACTTGGCTTCGGTCCCTGTTGGTGTTTACTACTTTGAACTTAACACAGGAAGGATTAACATTCGCTTCCCGATAATAATTATCCGATAAAATTCTGGAACTTAATGCAATCAAAAAAGGGGCTGTCTGCAAAGGGCAGTCCCTTTTTTATTTCTCATTATAGATAAAACCTTTAAGAGAAGTAACAATTCAGTTTTTGAGCCTATTAATAAAGATAGCTCCTGAATTTTGGACTTCGAAATATAAAAATTATATTAATATTTTGTTTAAACCAATAAAAAAACTTAATTTAAAAGTTTGATTTTTTGGTAAGTTAGAAATTGATTGGCGGAATTTTAGAGGTAAGGAATCTAACAAAAAAGAAGGACCAGACTGCAATATTGAAGGATATTTCTTTTTCTGTTCAAAAAGGGGAGTTGGTCTCGATCATTGGGCGTTCGGGATGCGGAAAGACCACTTTGTTGCGCTGCATAAATTGCCTTGAAGTGTTCGACAAAGGTTATCTTCGTGTCGACGACATTGAGGTCTCCCGCGTGAACGGGGAAAAACCTCAATCAAACGCAAAGGAGGAAAACGATTTCCAAACCAAAGCGCGCAAGATTAGGCAAAAAGTCGGGATGCTTTTCCAAACTCTGGACCTTTTCTCTCATCTTACTGTTTTGGAAAACATTATCCTCGCTCCTGTTGTTGTGAAGAAAGAACCAAAAGAGAAAGCAATCGAAAGAGCCCGCGAACTTCTTGAGAAAGTCGGTTTGAAGGGCTACGAAAATCGTTATCCTTACCAGCTTTCGGGGGGGCAGTCCCAAAGGGTGGCTATTGCACGCTCGCTTGCAATGAACCCCGAGATTATGCTTTACGACGAGCCCACCTCGGCTCTCGACCCCGAACTCGTTGGCGAAGTTTTGAATGTTATGCGGGACCTCGACCGCGAAGGTATGACCCAGATTATTGTAACCCACGCTATGAGCTTCGCCCGCTCTGCTTCGGACTTTGTAATTTATATGGAAAATGGCGAAATTATCGAAATCGGTTCACCAGATAAAATTTTCGACCATCCATCGGACCCCCGAACAGAAGCTTATGTTCGTTTATTTCGAGAATAATAATGAGAAAATTGTTAAAAGTATCATTGTGCTTTTGGTTAATCTTTTTAGCCCCTGCGTTCTCATCCCTTGCTAAAGAATTCAAGGTGCTTCGTTGGGCTGCCGATGCCGAAAGCAACGCCCCGTATATTTTCCAAGACCCGAAAATCCCTTCGAATATAATCGGATTCGAAGTTGACATCGTTAATGCTATTGCCGATGTTCTTGGTGTTCAAACTCATTTTGTACAAAATCAATGGGATGGGCTTATTCCCGGACTTTATCGCGGTGATTACGACATTGCAATAAACGGCTTGGAAATCACAGAGGATAGGAAGAAGGAAGTCAACTTTTCAAAGCCATATTATATAACCCACGAACAACTTGTGGTGTTGAAAGGTGTAAACTACATCTATAGTTTGTCCGATTTGGTTGGTCGTAAAGTTGGGGCTCTAAAAAATTCACTTGCAGAAAGGATTCTCAGAGCCAAAGGAGGAATAAATGTTCTGACATACGAAGGCGAGGTCAATGCTTTTGTCGATATGAAAAATGGTCGCATCGATGCTGTTCTGGTCGATGCCCCTATTGCGATATATTATACAGCAGTGAACCCAGAATTTGAAATGGTAGGACAACCGATAGGGGAAATATCTTATGGTATTGCTGTTCGGAAAGAGGATACACTTCTACTGCAGGAACTAAACTATGCAATAGATGTAATCCAAAGGAATGGAAAACTTCGGGAGATACTCGACAGCTGGAACCTATGGAACTTTATGATGGAAACTTACCTGAATGACTTCGCCCCAACAAATGTACCTCCAAAGAAATACCAATACTTTGTCGAAAGTGTAAGTCAAAAGAGTCGATTTACCGAGCGGATAGAATTGTATTTGAAATTTATGCCTGTATTTTTCGAAGCAGCGTTGATTACCTTAGGTTTGTCTTTTGTTGCAATGCTATTTGCAATTTTTGCTGGTCTGATTATCGCATTGCTTCGAATTTATGGCGGGAAAATACTCTCTTGGTTCGCAGTTGCATACATTGAAATTATTCGAGGGACACCACTTTTAATACAATTATATTTGATTTTCTATGCCCTACCATCGATAGGGATAAAGTTGTCGCCTTTTCTGGCTGCGGTTCTTGGACTTGGCTTGAATTATGCAGCATACGAGGCAGAAGTTTATCGTTCGGGCTTCTTTGCAATTCCCAAAGGGCAAATGGAAGCTGCAATTTCTTTGGGTATGAGTAAATTCCAAGCTATCCGCTATGTTATTTTCCCCCAAACAATTCGTATTGTTATCCCTCCTGTAACAAACGATTTTATTTCGCTTCTGAAGGATTCCAGTCTTGTGTCGGTGATTACTATGGTTGAATTAACAAAAGTTTACAATCAAATTGCTTCCACATACTACGATTATCTTGGTACTGGTATTATTACAGCTGTCCTGTACTTACTTTTAGGATTACCATTTATTAGGATTGCTCGGTATTTCGAAAGAAGACTTGCTGTTGAAAGAAAACCTCCTAAAATAAAGAATAATATTTACAATTCTCTATCGTTTTAGTCATTTGCATTTGGAGGTGGTCGATATGGTTAGAAATTTGTGGTTATTGTTCTTTTCTTTTGCAATTGTAACAAATATTTATGCACAAAATGAGGTTTCCAAGCCCGACACAGCGAATAAAAAGAGATTCCATCCAATTCAGCAACAGCGGTTTAATTCATTCGACGAAGCAATGGAACAAGCCTCCGAGCTGAAAAGTTTAATCCTTGTTGGCAAAAACATTTCCGAAATTCCACCTACAATCGAAAAATTCCAGAAGCTCGAAATTCTCGACTTGTCGAACAATCAAATTACATCACTTCCGCAAGAGATTGCGAAACTTCAGAACCTAAGAGTTTTGAGGATGAATAAGAACAAATTGACGAAGTTCCCCGAAGTTTTGAAAGCCCTTCCAAATTTGGAATCCCTCGAGCTTTCGGAAAATATGATTGCTTCCTTTCCCGAAAAATTAATCACTCTGCCTAAGCTCAAAAATCTAAATTTGTCGAAAAATAAAATAACAAAGCTTCAAAATTTGGATATGCCCGAGCTCGAGAACCTTGATTTGAGTTTTAACCAATTGGAACAGTTCCCCGAAATTCCAAATCCTTCGAAATTGGGCACATTGAACATTTCGAATAACAAAATCAAAAAAGTTAACGGCTCTATCTCGAAATTTACTGGTCTCCGAAGACTTTTTATTTCCAACAACGAGATTGATACATTAGGCAAAGAACTTGCCTCGCTCGATTTATTGAATTTCTTGAAAATTAACAATAATCGGATAAAATATATTCACCCAGATATTGCAAATTTAAAAGCATTGGTTACGCTCGACATTGGTGGGAACTTTATCTCTTCGTTCCCTCGAAGTTCCGATGGTTTCAAAGTCCTCTCTACTTTGATTCTTAACGACAACAAGGGCGAAAAGTTCCCTGTCGAAATTTATGAAATCAAAACATTGCGTGTTCTAAATTTAAGCAATGTGAAAAATGTTGACCTAAAAGGTATCGAAAATCTAACTAATCTCGAGAGCCTTAAATTGAACAATTGTGGCTTGAACGAATTGGCCCCCAATTTTTGCAAACTTACTGGATTGAAACAATTGGATTTGTCGAATAACAATCTCAAGTCGCTACCTAAAGAAATTGGGAACCTGACGAAACTTTCTAATCTCAATCTAAATTTCAATCAACTTGAAGAGTTCCCGCCCGAATTCTTCAATCTTGGCAGCTTGCAGGTTCTTTCGGCAAACAACAATAACTTAAAATCCCTTCCCGAAGATATAAAGCGATTAGTTAATCTTAAACAATTGCAACTTCGACGGAATAAGTTCTCCGACGAAGAACTGGAAAAGATAAAGAAAATGCTTGTAAATGTCAATGTTATGTTATAAAAGGGTATTAGAATGATGAAAAAAGCGTTTGCACCGGTTTTATTTTTCTTTTTGTTGTTCAAATTATCATTTGCCGAAGAGGCGCGTTTGCTTCGATTCCCCAACGCATCGAAAGACAAAATCGTTTTCGTTTACGCTGGCGACCTTTACGTTGTGAGTAAAAATGGAGGCTTGGCGCGCAGAATTACAACTTCCGAAGGATTGGAATTATTCCCAAGATTCTCCCCCGATGGCAAATACATTGCATTTTCGGGCGAATACGACGGAAATCGCGATGTTTACATTATCCCATCCGAAGGGGGCGAACCCAAGCGGCTTACTTATTCTATGGATTTGCCCAATGTCCCGGAGCGAATGGGTCCAGACAAAATTATTATGGGATGGACACCCGATGGAAGCAAAGTTCTTTATCGTTCTCGTTCAAATTGGTGGCATTCGTGGAGCGGGAAACTTTTCCTTGTTTCAATTGATGGCGGACTTCCCGAAGAACTTCCTTTGCCGAGAGCAGGCTTTGCTTCGCTTTCACCCGATGGCAAAAAGTTGGCTTATAACCGTGTGTTTCGCGAATTCCGTACTTGGAAAAGGTATCGTGGCGGCCAAGCCGATGATATCTGGATTTATGATTTTAACACAAAGAAGATTGAAAACATTACAAATAATCACGCTCAAGATATTATTCCTATGTGGTTCAAGGATAAAATCTACTTCCTTTCCGACCGCGACCACACTATGAACATTTTCTGCTACGACTTGAACACCAAACAAACCAAGAAGATTACCAATTTCGACAAATATGATGTTAAATTTCCTTCGGTTGGAACAGATTACATAGCTTTCGAAAATGGTGGTTATATTTACCTGCTCGACCCAAATACAGACAAGTATGAAAAAGTAACAATTGAAATTGCAGAAGATTTTCCCGACCTTCGACCCCGCTTTAAGAATGTAAAAGAGCAGATTCTTTCTTTCGATATTTCGCCCGATGGTTCTCGTGGGTTGTTTTCTGCCCGTGGCGAAATTTTCACAATTCCAGCGGAAAAGGGACTCACCCGCAATATTACCAATACACCAAATGTTCACGACCGAGCCCCTATTTGGAGTCCCAATGGTGAATGGATTGCTTACATCAGCGACAAAAGTGGCGAGACGGAGGTTTATATTTCCAAACCCGACGGAACTGGCGAAATTCAACTTACCAATAATGCTAAAACTTATCGCTACTTTTTGAAATGGTCGCCCGACAGCAAAAAGCTACTTTGCACCGATAAATTGATGGAACTTTACATTATTGATATTGAAACGAAGAAAATAACCCCAATTCGCAAGTCCAAAGTTTGGGAAATAACCGATTTCACTTGGTCGCCCGATAGCCGTTGGGTTGCATTCGTGGATTATATCGAAAACGACTTCCCCGTTATTTATGTGTATTCGCTCGAAACTGGCGAAACCCACCAAGTTACAAGCGAATTTTTTGCAAGCTACGCACCAGAATTTTCATCCGATGGAAAATATCTGTTCTTTGTTTCCGACCGAACCTTTAAGGCAACTGTTGGAGCATTCGAGTGGAACTTCCAATACCGCGATATGAGCAAAATCTATGGCGTAACCTTGCAAAAATCATTCACCTCGCCTATTACTTTCGATGAGGATAAACCGAAACAAGAGGATAAGCCTAAATCGGAAGCAGAAACGAAAGAGAAGGATAAGAAGGCAAAGGATTCGAAAGAACAAACCGACAAAGATAAAAGCAAAGTGAAAATTAATATTGATTTCGATGGAATTATAGACAGAGTTTTCGACTTTCCCGTCCCAAATGGTGAATATCGTAATCTTCGTTCCATTGGAAATAAATTATACTACGTTCGTTCCAGTTCAAGCGAAGCCCCCAAATTTTACGTGTTCGACTTTGAGACCCGAAAGGAAACTGAAGTTGGCGACTTTCATCTATACGAAATATCTTCCGATGGCAAAAAGATTATTTTTAAGAAAGACAAGGATTACTACATTACCGATTTGAAGGACAAAATTGGAACGGACAAGGGCAAACTCAATTTGCAGGATATGGTGGTCTATGTCGATCCCAAAGCCGAATGGCAGCAAATATTCGACGAAAGCTGGCGTCAGATGCGGGATTTCTTCTACGACCCAAATTTGCATGGTGTCGATTGGAAAGCAATGAAAGAAAAGTACGCCGAACTGCTTCCATATTGCCGACATCGTTATGATTTGACTTATATCATTGGCGAGATGATTGGAGAGCTCAATGTTGGGCACGCTTACGTTGGCGGTGGAGATATGCCCAAGGTTGAACCGGTGCCTGTTGGTTTGCTTGGAGCAGATTATGAATTCCACGAAGCATCGGGATTTTACAAAATCAAAAAGATTTATCGCGGAAGAAATTGGGAAGAAAAAACCCGTAGCCCGTTAACTGAGCCCGGAATAAATGTCAGGGAAGGAGACTATTTGGTCGAAATAGATGGAGTTCCTCTTTCGAAGGAAATGACCCCCTACCGAGCTCTTCTGAACAAGAGCAACAAGTTTGTTAAAATCAAGGTCAACAGTATTCCTTCCCTTGAGGGTGGAAGGGTGTACATAGTGAAAACCATTTCGAGCGAAGCAGGGCTTCGTTATCTGGATTGGGTTGAGTACAATCGGAACTATGTCGAAAAGAAGACAAGCGGAAAGATTGGATACATTCATATTCCGGATATGGGATTGGACAATGGACTGAACGAATTCGTAAAGTATTTCTATCCGCAAGTTCGAAAAGAAGGTTTGATAATCGACGATAGGTTCAATGGTGGCGGGAATGTGTCGCCAATGATAATCGAAAGGCTCCGCAGGATTCTTGTGGTTGCCAAAAATGCCCGAAATCAGGAAGTTGTTCAAACCAATCCCGATGCTGTGATGACCGGTCCTATGGTTTGCCTTGTCAATGAACTTTCGGCATCGGACGGCGACCTTTTCCCATACCAATTTAAAACACTTGGCATAGGGAAAGTTATTGGAAAGCGCACTTGGGGCGGTGTGATTGGTATTCGCGGTTCCTTGCCTTTCCTCGATGGTGGTTACCTGATGAAACCAGAATTTGCCAATTTTGGAGCAAATGGTAAATGGATTCTCGAAGGCGAAGGGTTAACCCCCGACATTGAAGTCGATAACGACCCCGCTCTGGAATACCAAGGATTCGACCAGCAACTCGACAAAGCCATCGAGGTAATACTCGAAGAATTAAGGACCAACACCAAGCCACAAATTCCAAAGGTTCCTCCGTACCCAATCAAGAGGTAATTATTTTCTTTGTAGGGGCAAATAATCATTTGCCCCTACAAGTTAATATAATCGAAAACACGTTTCTCTTACCCAAAGGAGATTTATTACCAAAAGACATCGGATGTCTGGCAGACATCCGATGTCTGGTAACTCTTTGTCCTGTGAAATGCACCTATGAACAAAAAAGCGGTCGCCCTGCATAAAGACATCGGATGTTTTTGAAACTTACGATGTTTGCGAGATTGCACGAATCGACAACTCTATTGCACTTTGACCGCCCCAAATTGCAATTTGTTTCGGAAATGTGATTTATCTTAAATCTTAAATGTTTTTCAAAAAAGGGAAAAATATTTGTGGGAAAAGTTAAAGAAATAAAATAGAAAGAAAGAGTGGATTTTGTATCTTTAACCAAAGATTTAATTGCTAACAATTCAATAAGTTCTCGAAGCAAAGCCCTAAGGGCATCTTAAGAAATAATCCCCGCCCTTTTCAAAGCATTTCGCATTTTCTTGCGTCCCTCGAAATTCATCGGGAGAAGCGGTAGACGATAAACTTCTTTCGTGTAGCCAAGCAGCGACATCGCATACTTTACGGGGATTGGGTTCGGCTCGATGAAGTTCAATTCCATAAGCTCGAGGAGTTTGTAATGAATTTCCCGTGCCTTTTCGAATTTGCCTTCGAGGGCAAGTTTAACCATTTTCGAAAATTCCTTTGGTGCGTAGTTTGAAACGACCGACACCACTCCTTTTCCACCAACTGCAATGATTGGTAAAGTGAGCGAGTCGTCGCCCGAAAGAACAGAAAAGTTTTCGGGAGCATTTTTGATTATTTTCATAATTTGTTCCAAATTGCCAGAAGCCTCTTTGGTGGCTACAATGTTTGGGCAATCCTTTGCAAGACGGATTTGTGTATCGGCAGAGATGTTCACCCCAGTTCGCCCGGGAACATTGTAAATAATGATGGGAATTTCCACGTTGGTGGCAACAAGTCGAAAGTGTTCGTAAAGCCCTTCCTGATTGGGCTTGTTGTAGTATGGAGCGACAAGCAAGCAAGCATCTGCTCCGTGTTCCTTTGCAAAAATTGTCAGATTCAAGGTCAGTTCGGTTTCGTTAGTTCCAGTTCCAGCAATAACCGGAACCCGCCCATTTGTGTATTCCACAGCTTCGATAATAATAGCCTGCTTTTCTTTTAACGAAAGAGTGGCGCTTTCGCCCGTCGTCGCAGTTACAACTATGCCATCGACCCCGTTGTTGATTTGGAAATCAATCAAGCGTCGCAAGGCTTTGAAATCGACTTCACCTTTGTTCGTAAAAGGTGTTATCAATGCAGTGAAAGTTCCAACAGGAGTAAATTTTCTCATCTTTTCGCTCCTTTTTTCTAAAATTTTTTATTTTTCATAAATTTCAAAATTAAAAACATTTGTTAAACAAACTAATCTAAATTAATTATTTTTTAAGAAAAAACAAATTTTTTTGAAGTTTTATTGTCGAAAAAATTTCAATAATTTTTAACTAATAGGTAGGTGAATTATAAATTTGGTGCCTTTGCCGGGTTCGCTCGAAACTTGGATGTTTCCATCGTGGAGAAGGATAATATGCTTGACTATGGAAAGCCCCAATCCAGTGCCCCCTTGCCGACGGGAGTGGGATTTGTCGACCGTATAAAAGCGTTCGAAGATTCTGTCTTGGTGTTCCAATGGAATACCAATGCCTTCGTCGCTGACGATGATTTTTACTGTATCCTCATCCTTTCGGCTAAGTTCGATTCTTATCGTTCCTTTTTCGGAATATTTAATTGCATTGTCGACCAGATTTATAAAAACTTGTTCCAATCTGAAAGCATCGGCGTAAATTTTTGGAAAATCGGGCTCGCAAATGACTTCGATTTTTAAGTTTTTCTCTTCCAATTTGTGTTTAAAAGTTGGTATTATTTGATTTATCAGTTCGTTTAAATCAACCTCGCCAACAATTAACTTCGACGAAGCGTCTTCCAACGACATCAAGGTCAACAAATCGTCGACAATATGAATAATCCTTCCTGTATTTTTTTTGATTGTTTCGATATAACGCAGTTGTTCAGAAGGAACTTCCTCTTCCAAAGTTTCGATGTATCCTTTAATTGCGGTCAAAGGAGTTCGCAGTTCGTGCGAAACATTCGCTACAAAATCCTTCTTTATGTTTTCAACTTTTTTAAGCATCGATATGTCGTAAAGAATATGTAAAATTTGATTCCCCGAACCCAGAACTTTTACTGTGGAAATATATGCTTTGTTGTCTATTTCGATTTCGATTGAACTATTGCTTTTGTTTTCGAAAGCCGATTTGATTTGCTCTGAAATTCTTTCATCTTTGAAACTTACAGAGTGGGAATCGTCGAGTATTATGTTCTTGTAGTTTTGATTTGCAAAACTTATCGAGCAGTCGGGATTGATAATTGCAAAGGCTTGGTCGATTGATTCAACCAAGTTCTTCATAAAGTTCCTCTGCTCGGTGAGTTCTTCGAAGCTTCTTTTCATTTCCGAAACCATCTCGTTGAAGTTCCGTTTTAGCAAAGCAAGTTCCGTTTCGCCCCGCTCGTCCAATTGAATATCGAACCTGCCCGAAGCCACCTTTTTCGATGCTTCCATTACTTCGATAATTGGCTTCGTCAGTTGTTTCGAGAGTATATAGGAAAGCAAAACAACGCTTCCGAACAAGATAACAAAAATTATTGTTATATTGCGTTGAAGGTCGAGAAAAAAAGTATTCAGATTGCCCTTTGGCAAACTTACTCGCAAAATAAGATAGTTGCTATCGGGAAGATTAATTTTCTTTGCAAAGTAGATGTAATCCGTGTTCAAGGTTTTGCTGAAACGAATCGACCAACCTTCGCCATCGTTGATAGCTTGTTGGATTTCGGGACGATTGCGATGATTTTCGAGCAAAAAGGCATCCGAACGAGATTCAGCAAAGACCTTGCCGTCGGGAGCGACAAGTGTAATTCGTAGATTCAGCAAAGAATCTACTGACTTCACGAACCTGTCGATTTCCTGTTGGTCAAAGTTTCCTGATGCAATGATTCCTTTTAGATTACTTGCAATAATTGCATTGAATTTTCTCAATTCATTGAGTTGAAACTTGAAAAAAAAATCCTTGAAGGATGACAATGTTTGATATGCCAGCATTAGTGCAAAAGCGAAGGTGATTGCTACGAAAGTCGAAAAGACCAGCGTGGAGTATTTTCTCATCAGTCTTCGGAAATCTTGTATCCAAAACCACGAACGTTTTTGATGAACTTGCCAGCCGAGCCCAACTTTTCCCGTAGGTTTTTGATATGGACGTCGACCGTACGGTCGAGCACGCCTTTTTCGTTACCGCCGAGCTCTTCGAGGATTGCTTCTCGCGAAAAAGCCCATCCCTTCCGTTTCAACAGCAACGACAAGATTTTGAATTCACTCGGCGTAAGTTCCACCTTTTTGTTTTCGACAAACACTTCGAACTTCCGAATGTCGACTTTCAGTATGTTCCCGAAGATTATCACATTTGGCTGCTCTTCTTTTTGGTCGCGGCGGAGTACAGCCTTTACTCTTGCAACAAGTTCGCGGGGGGAAAACGGCTTGGTGACGTAATCATCGGCTCCAAGTTCCAGTCCCAAGACCTTTTCCATCTCGTCGCCCTTTGCAGTCAAGATAATAATTGGGATATGCTTGAAGTTATCGTCGTTTTTGAGGAACTTGCACACTTCCATCCCATCGGCATCGGGCAACATCAAATCCAAAATGATAAGGTCGGGAATTTCTGTTTGAAGATAACGATAGAAACTCGAAACATCGCGAAATTCACGAGCAGCAAAATTATGGCGCCGCAGGTGCAAACTCACCAGTTCGAGAATGTCGTCCTCATCATCGACTATCGCTATCACAGGCTCGTCGAAATCTTGTCCGCTCTTTTTTGTTTCCATAAGCACTCCTTTAATGAACAAAATTAAGTGTAATTTGTTAAAAAATAGTTAATTAGATAGAGACGAAAGAAAATCAAAAGCTTGGGGAAATAATCAAAACAAAAAAAGCCAATGATGCATTTAGTTTAAAAAATTTTGTTATTTTGGGATTTTATGAATAAAATTTTACTTGATTTTTTACATAACGAAATGTCGAAAAAATGAATTGTGATAGATTATGAATAACAATTTTTATGAATAAATTTTAAACGAAAGGTATTAATATGGCTTCGCCAATGTATCGAGATAGCAACTAAAAAATTAGGATAGAAAACTATTAAAGTTATGACAAAAGAAGAGGTGCAAAATAATTCCGAGGTGAGCCAAAAATCGCTTGTGAATTTGGCAGACCAACTTGTCGCCGAAACAAAAGAGATGCTTCGGGAATCCCAAACGGAAGAAGATTTAAGAGTTCGGTTCGAAAGATTTTTAGACCCAATAAAAAAAGAATTAGGAATTCAATTAATTGCAAAGTATGAGAAATCAGTATATTGCGGGCGGTCGGACGCAATGCATGGGCAGTTGATAATCGAATATGAACGACCCGCGGCGTTTTCTTCCAAAAACAACATCGAACACGCTTACAAACAGTTAGTCAATTACATTACTGCTGAATCAAAGGGAACTAACTTAAATCAATTTGTGGGTATAGGGTTTGATGGTGAACGAATTTTCTTTGTAAAAAATTATCAAAATCAATTAATCAAAGAACCAAAAGATGTCGCCTACGATTTTAATCTCGAAACCGCAAAAACATTTTTAATACATCTGCGTGCTTTGTCCCGCCTACCGCTTACTGCCGAAAATTTGGCTCAAAAATTCGGACCCAAAAGCGAAGTAGGACAAAAAGCAGTTCGTGCTTTTGCTAATGCTTTAGAATACTGGGGACCACAAGGCGAAAAGAATAGACCCCGCGAAGTGTTTTTCTATGAATGGAAAAGGTTATTTGGTATTATTTACGGCGAGCACTTTAATAGCGGCAACAAAGAAAAAGAGTCGCAAACACTCCTGCGAGTTTATAAGCTTGGGAAAGAAATCGACTTCCAAGAACTTTTATTTTCTATTCATACTTATTTCGCTTTTTTAATGAAACTTATCGCTGCGGAACTTTTGAACTTGCGCGAGACCACTTTTACTTCCTCTCTAACTTCTCGCCTGACTCATATACCGGATGATGAACTTAAGAGTCAACTTGAAGATATAGAAAATGGCGGAATGTATTCCAGAAAAGGAATCACCAACTTTTTGGAAGGCGACTTTTTCCGATGGTATCTTGATACTTTTGAATCACCGGAATTAAAAGATGCAATTAGAGAAATTACCCGCACTCTTTCGGAATTTGAACCAGCCACGAGTACTTTAGACCCTTCGCCAACTCGCGACTTACTTAAAAAACTTTATCAATATCTTGTCCCCAAAGAAGTCCGCCACGGACTTGGTGAGTATTACACACCCGATTGGTTAGCAGAATTATTGCTAAATGAAGTAGGATATGATGGAGACAATGCCAAAAGATTTTTAGACCCAGCTTGCGGTTCAGGAACATTTTTAGTTTTAGCAATTCAAAAGGCTATAAAATGGGGAAGAGAAAATGGGCGACCAGATTTAGAAATAGCAAAAAGTATAAAAGCAAACATCTGGGGCTTCGATTTAAACCCAATGGCTGTTATTGCCGCGCGCACCAATTATCTCTTCGCACTGGGTGATTTAGTAAATGTAATTTTAGAGAAAGGAGGAACAATAGAAATTCCAATTTATCTTTGCGACTCAGTTCTGACCCCAACAAGAACAATAGGGAATCTCTATGGGGAATTTTTGGAAGTTTCAACTTCTATTGGGAAATTCCAAGTTCCGGCAGAATGGGTAAGAGATGGTGGATTTTTGCTCGCACGTGCTGTACCCCTTATTGAGGAAATGGTAAAAAATCAATACTCTGTTGATGAAGCAATGGCAAGATTCAAAAAAGAAGGATTAGTTTTCCAAAACAATGAGCAAATAGTAGAGAATTTTTATAAACAAATATTAGAGCTCGAAAAACAAAACAAAAACGGAATTTGGGCGCGGTTTTTGAAAAATGCTTTTGCCCCAATGTTCGCCGGAAAATTTGATTTTGTGGTTGGCAATCCGCCGTGGGTTATGTGGCAGTATTTATCAAAAGAATACAGAGAAGCAACGCAAATTTTATGGGAAAGTTATGGGTTAACCAAAATTGGAAAAGCACGGAATGTTCTCATTCGTGGTAGAAGAGATTTTTCAATGCTCTTTGTCTATGCCTCTGCAGATTATTATTTAAAAGAGGGTGCGAAATTAGGATTTTTAATAACTCAAGAGGTTTTTAAGTCGAAAGGTGCCGGTGAAGGCTTTAGAAGATTTCAACTTGGCGATGGGTTACATCTTAAGATATTGAAAGCCCATGATTTAGCTGCTATCCAACCCTTTGAAGGGGCAAACAATAAGACCGCTGCAATTGTTATTAAGAAAGGAGAAAAAACTGAGTACCCCGTGCCTTATACTGTTTGGGTAAAGAAAAAGGATGCAGGGAGAATTGCTCCAGAAAAATCCCTGAAAGAAGTAAAACCTTTGCTTTCCAAAAAAATATTTATTGCTAAACCTATTGGTTCAGAAACAGGAACTTGGCAAACACAAGCAAAGGGACTAAAAACTTCTATTATTGAGGGTAAAAATTATTATAAAGCTCACGCCGGTGCTTTAATCTCTCCTTATGGAATTTTTTGGCTCGAAATAAAATATGTATTCTCTAATGGAAATTTATTGGTTGAGAATTTCACCGAAAAAGTAAAAACTAAAATTCCAGAAACAGAAGCTCAAATCGAACAAGATTTAGTTTATCCGGCATTGCGTGGTTCAGATATTCAAAGATGGGATGCATTCCCTCAAATATACGTGTTAATAACGCATTCTGCATCTCAAATTCCTTATTCTGAAAAAGAAATGAAAACGAAATGGCCGAGAACTTTCAGTTATCTGACTAATTTTAAAAATATCCTCCTCCAAAGAGCTCTTTATAAACATTTTCATGAGAAATTGGGCGGTCCTTTTTATGGGCAACGGCTTTTTGGAGAGTACACTTTTTCAAACTATAAAGTTGTGTGGAAACGAATGTCAAACGACTTAGTTTCTGCTGTGATTAATCAACATAAAACCTTATACGGTTATAAAACTATAATACCTCTTGAGACTGTTACTTTTTTCTCTACCGACACCGAATCGGAAGCTCATTATCTATGTGCAATCATCAATTCAAAACCTGTTCGGGAATTTATCAAATCATTTTCTTCTGCCGGTCGGGGCTTTGGAACTCCTTCGGTAATGGAGCACGTCGGCATTCCAAAATTCGACCCAAAAAATCCGCTCCACCAACGGCTCGCTGAAATTTCCAAACAATGCCACCAACTCAAAGCCCAAGGTAATGAAAAAGAAATTGAAAAGTTAGAAGAAGAAAACGATAAATTAGTTATACAATTATTCGAGGAAAAACAAAGTTCTAATATGACCAAATCTTAAATTTAAAACCAGATTCCAGCCTTCCCCAATCTGCTTTGTTTGAATCAAGTCTCTGTGAGTTCGCCAATGAGTTTGCCAGTGGGCAAAACCATAGGATAATTGGGAACTATCAACCCTTTTTTGATTTTTTTCAGCTTGTTTTGAATAAGCGTTCGGCGAATTGGGGAGATTCTTTCGAAAAAGAGTATGCCATTTAGATGGTCAATTTCGTGTTGGAGGACACGAGCCAGCAAACCATCGATACTTTCGCTCCTTTCGTTGCCATTTATATCAATGTACCGAACTTGAATTTTCTTCGGCCGGGTAACGGTCTCTCGAAGTTCGGGAACCGAAAGGCATCCCTCGTTGAAATCATCCATTTCGTCGCTGAATGAAGTAATCACAGGATTGATATAGGCTTTTTTGGGATGTAACAATCTGTCGTCCTCATCGTAAATATCATTGACCGTAACAATGGAAATGGAACGCCCAACTTGGTTTGCAGCCAAGCCAATACCTTCGGCAAAGTCCATCGTTTCGTACATATCGTTGACTAATTGGATAATGCTTTCATCAAAGTTTTCCACATCCGAAGTTTTCTGCTTCAGAACAGGGTGAAAAGCATTATAAATTGGCAAAACCATTTTTAAATCCACTTTTAAAAAAATATTAACGAAAACTAAAATTTTTTATTTCAATCATTTTCGTCTTGTTCAAAAGGTTTAGGCTCCCAATCGACACCACCGCAGGGCACATAGCCTTCGGAGATGTGTTCGTCGTAGAGCTTGCAAAGTTGCCCGGTTTCGTCGAAATGCACACACTTCCCGCAAAGTGTCGATTCCGATACATCTTGAAGATGTTTTTTATAGAACAGATATTGCTTCCATCCGGGATAGGCAGCGAAAGCCCACAGCACCAAGAAGGAAATCCACCAAATTTTTCTATTTTCAATGAGGCTCATAAACAAGAAACTAAGGAAAATCACAATTGCACTCCTAAGCAAAATGCCCCAAGCAATCGAGCCAAGAGTTACAATTGGCGTAACTTTCCCGTTCTCGGTTTGCTCCGTCCCTATGCGGAACATCAATAAGTCAAGTATTTTATTTAAAACATCCATCTTTAAGTATTTATCAGAATACAAAACTACAATAAATTTAGGTGTTTTTTATTAATTTGCATTTTTTTATTGGTCGGAACTATGAAAAGATTGGCTTTGTTCGTGGTGTCGTTTGTCTTTTTCAATTTTCTTTTTGTTAATATATTAGATGCTCAAAAACCATCGAAAGCGGGCAAGAAACCAGCTACAATGGGAAAAGACATTAAAGAAACTGTTGTTGCTACTGTTGGGAACGAAAATATAACCTACCTTGACCTCGAAAAAGCTTATTCCAAGAATCTTGCCAAAAAGAGTTCCCCAATGTACCAACTGCCAAAGGATAGTCTGCTCGATTTCGTTAATCTTTTTCTCAAATACAGGCTCAAAGTAAATGATGCTATGCGGCGAGGATTGGACAAGGACTCTTCGGTAGTCGAGGAAATTAAAAACAATCGAAGATTATTGGCAGAAACCTTTTTCTTCGAAAAGAACCTTGTCGAACCCAATGTCGAAAAAATGCTCGGTTATCGTAAATGGGAAGCACAATTTTCCTACATTTTTGTTCAATTCCCATCGGATAATCCCGATACAATGCCAACCTATCGAAGAGCGATGAGATTAATCGAGATGCTTAAAAACGGCGCCGATTTTGCTAAGTTGGCAAAAGATTCATCGCAGGACAAAGAGTTTGCAGAGCGTGGCGGCTTGATTTTGAATTACATTACAGGAGGAAAAGTTCAACGACCCTTCGAAGATATAATCTTTTCGTTAAAACCCGGTGAGTTTTATCCATACCCTGTCAAAAATAAATTTGGTTACTTTATCATTAAGTTGAATAGGCTGGAACCACGAGTCAAAGTCAAAGGCAGACATATACTTATTGCAATCAGCCCCGACCGCGATTCTGTCGCAGCATTTAAGAAAGCCGATAGCATTTACACACTAATCAAAGCGGGAGTTGATTTTGCCCGCCTTGCAGAGGAAAATTCCGACGACCCATCGAGTTCTATGCGTGGGGGGGATTTCGGTGGATGGTATTCTCGTTCAAGTGGATTAGAACCTTCGGGCAAATTTTTCTCGACAAGTTTTGAAGAAGCTCTGTTTTCGCTTAAAGATGGCGAAGTTTCCCGGCCTGTTCGCACCGAGTATGGCTTCCACATTATCCGCAGGGATAGCACAACAAAATTCAGTGTTGACGAAGACCGCGAAGATTTAAAGCGAATTTATAAGCGATTGTATTTCGAAACAGACAAAAAGGAACTTGTCGAAAAATTGCAAAAATCCTACGTCTTTTCTATTGATGAAAATGTTTTTGCAAAGTTTTTGTCCTCTGTCGACACAACCCGAACAGTTCTCGACACTGCTTGGTTTAAAAATATTCCAACAGAACTCGAAAAGGAAGTATTGTTTAAAATCCTGAACAATACCTATACGGTTGGAGATTTTGTTTATGCCCTGAGTAAACGGAACGAATTTCGAACAACTGCACTAAATCGTGCAGGATTAACTAATGCCATAAATCGAATTGTGTACCCGGTAGTAATTGATAAAGCAACCGAAAATCTGGAAAGCCAAAGCCCCGAATTCGCCACTATGATTAAAGAATTTCGCGATGGCATTCTTCTTTTCAAGGTCGAAGCAATGGAAGTTTGGGACAAGTTGAAGTTCGATACCACTCTTGCTCGTGATTATTGGGAAAAGAATAAATCGCGTTACAAGACCTATCCTGCCTACGATGTAAACGAAATTTTCGTTCTTAGCGATTCTCTTGCAAAGGAAATTTACGAGAGGATTACAAAGAAGGGCGAGGACTTTGAGCAACTGGCAAGCCAATTTACCCAAAGGGCAAACTTGCGGGAAAAGAAAGGCTATCTTGGTCGAATTACAACAAAAGAGAGCAGGCTTGCCCAAAAACTTTACGAGATAAACGCAACTGCTGGTAGTATTGTCGGACCGATTAATTCCGATGGTGGGTATTCCATTGTTCGGGTCAACAAGTTTGAACCCGAAAGGGAGAAAACATTCGAGGAAGCCATCCCCGATTTTGCTACCGATGTCCAAGAAATTTTGCAAAAAAGACTTCTCGACAATTGGCTTTCAAGTTTGCAAAAAGTCATTCCTGTTAAAATTTACGAGCAGATGCTCCTTTCGGTTGTTAATACTTTGAAAAAGCAAGAAAAAAATAAATGAAAATTATTAAAGTTGTTCTTGCATTAATACTTTTTTCCTTTAGCATATCGTTTTCTCAAACCGAAGGCGAAACAATAGACAAAATCGTTGCCATTGTTGGCGACGAGATGATAATGAAGTCCGATGTCCAAAGCCAAGCATATCTGTTGGCTCAGCAAGACCCAACGATTAACCCCGAAGACCCAAAGGTATTCCAATACATTCTTGACCAATTGATAAACGAAAAACTTGTGTTAATCAAAGCAAAAGAAGATTCTATAACAGTATCGGATGAAGAAATAGACCAGCGCTGGCAGTTTCAACTCAATGCATTGATAGAACGCTACGGCTCGGAACAACGCATCGAAGACCTCTATGGTATGTCCATCCCTCGATTGAAAGCTGAGTTTCGGGACGAAATCAAGAAGTTCCTCCTTATCGAAAAGATGAAGGAAAAGAAGTTCGGGAATGTGAAGGTAACGGAGCGTGAAATAAACGAACTTTATGAGCAATATAAAGATTCATTGCCAACAATACCCGAGCAGGTCGAGCTATATCATATTGTCAAAGATATAAGTGCGCCCGATGAACTTCGCCGCCAGAAGTATGAATTGGCGAAAAGAGTGCGCGATTCGATTGTTCAAACTGGCGACTTTGCTCGATTTGTGCGTACGTATAGCGACGATTTAACTACAATTAACTCCGATGGCGAATTGGGGTGGGTCGCTCGCGGCAGGCTTTTCCCTGAATTCGAAAGGGTAGCTTTCAATTTGCAGTTCAAGGAAGTTTCGCCGCCAATAGAAACTCCGCTGGGATTCCACATAGTTCAGCTTCTTGGAAAAACAAAGGACTCCGTACTTGTTCGACACATACTTTTCAAAATCACACCCACGGAAGTCGAAATCGAGAACGCCAAGCGATTTCTCGACTCCTTGCGGAATTTGTTCTACCGGGGTGTTCCATTCGAAGAACTTGCGAAAAAGTATTCGGACGAAGCCGAAACACGCGGAGCAAGCGGTTTTTTGGGTCGGTTCCCTGTAAAAGATTTGCCCGAAAACTTGCGCTCCATTGTCGATACACTTTCTGTTGGCAATGTTTCCGCCCCAACGCTTTACAAAACACATCCCAACGTATCTTATCACATAATTTATAAAAAGAGAGTTATACCTCCCCACAAACCTTCTCCCCAAACAGATTTCAAAGAATTGGAGCAGTTCTTCACCACATTCAAACAAAACAAACTCTACCTTGAATGGATTAACGAACTCCGCAAAATAATTTATTGGGAAGTAGTTAAGTAATTTTAACTTTTGGGTATTCCGTAAATCTCTTGCTATTTTTTGCTATTTCACTGAATGATTAAAATAATTTGAATGCTATAAAATTGCTAAATGAGCTTGTTATCAAGACATCGGATGTTTTCGAAACATACGATGTCTAACAAATTGTCATATTTTACGCAAAACCATTCACTCCATAATTTAGCTTTTCTTCGCAGGGTTTTTTAGCATAATGACTGTAATCCAAGAGAATTTTTTCAGAAATGGGAATAGGTTGAAAATTGTATGGTCGAATTTATTCAAAAAACTCAAAATCTGCGGGAAAACTTTGGTTTTAACGAATGGAAAAGCAAGAAACGAAAATAGGCAGAAGTATTTTATGTGTGAGTAATTAAAAAAGGTTTGGATAAAGGATAAATCTTTCGGTTTTAGCGGGTGTTCATCGGGTGAGCGATATTTAGGCGTGAGTTTCCTGAACAAAACAATGAAGGGATTGTTACCAAGTGGCTCGAGGAAAATTGCCGTACCATCTGGTTTTAACACTCTAACTAACTCCTTCATAGCTTGGTCGATATTAAGATGATGCACAATTGCATTTCCAAAAACCAAATCGAAGGAATCTTCGGGAAAAGTTGTGTTTTCTGAATCCATAACGAAAAACTCTACATTGTTCTGGTTCAGCTCTCTTGCTCTTTGGTTTGCAATTTCAATTGCAGTATCAGAAATGTCGATACCAACAATTTTTTTGGCATATGGGCTGAAAGTAAAAGTATATGAGCCTGTTCCACAACCAATTTCGAGTATGTCTTTGCCCTGTCCACCTTCGGAAATTAATTCGTGGAAATATTTGCGTGCATAAAAGGCAAGTTTGTAAAAATTGTCAAACGATATTCTCGACCTAACTTTGTGCTCAATGTTAAAAAACTCTTTCTCTTTGCTTTTGTTTACTCTTTTCAATAAGAAAATCTAAGATTTGTGGACCTCGAAAAAACAATTTAATCAAACATTGGAAAATCAAATCCCTACTTATTCAAAGTCAATTCATCGATTATATTACCGCGAAGGTCGTAGAATGTGATTTTAAGAGAATTTGGGGTTACATCGGCAATGCCGTAGTGGTAATCTTTCACAGATTTTTGCACAAAAGGAGATTCTTTAGGAGTGTACAAAGGTGAACCACCTCCTCCACTAACTATGTGATAAATGCCATTAACGAAGCTTCGTTGGTAGAAATGATTATGACCATTAAGAACAATATCGACCCCGTACTTTTCGAGGATTTTTGAGGTCAATTCCTGCATATTTTTGTTGCCATTATGTCCGCCCCAAGAGTATGCGGGGATGTGAAACACAACAATCTTCCATTTTCGGGTAGTATTTGCTAAATCTTCTTCGGCGAATTTCCATTGTGCAGAGCCGGGCTGTATATTTTCCTCTGTATTCAATACCAAGAAATGAACATCGCCATAATCAAAGGAATAATAATATTCATTGTTGGATTTGGATTGCGGAGCTTGGAGAAATACTTTTGTCAATTCGGTTTGGGCTTCGTGATTTCCCAAAGAATTGAAGAAGGGCACACGGGCTATTAATTCCTGTTCTTCGGGGGTGAAAAATTCTTTTTTCCATTCGAAATATTTGCCAGAATAGCAAAGGTCGCCTGTGTAAATCGAAAAATATGGTTTGTGCCGAGCCATTTTGAGTGCTATCCGTGAATGCACTTCGGGATTGGACCGATTGTCGCCCATAATTGCAAAGCGGAATGGAACTCCTTCGGGGACGCTCGTATGAAATTCGAATATTTCGGATGTATCTTTTAAATGAATGGTTCTGTACTTATAAACTTTTGCGGGCGAAAGATTGGTTAGCGGAATACGATGGACATAGGTTTGCTCTCGGCGGTCTTCGGCAACTTTTACGAATGCAGTTGTCGAAACTCTGTCCAAAGCCGATTCACCAAATTGGACAACGACGGGGTCCTGTGTGTCGGTTTCTGCCATAATGATTATCGAGCTGTCTGTTACTGCCTGCAAGTAAGGTTTCATCAAAAGCTTTGCGCTAAGATGGAACAAGGACAAAAACAATGCAGGGAAGATTAGCAAATAAATTTTAAAATTCTTCATAGTTTTGCTTTTTTTAAAAAACTAAAATCGTATAAAATTTTGTAATATTTTTAAAAAGAATATGAAAAAGCTGTTAATTTTACTTGCATTCAGGCTAATTTTAATTTTCTATCTTGAAGCAAAAGATAAAAATATGGAAAAGTCGGTCGATATGTCCTTTGTCCGCCAAAGGTTAAGAGAATTTGCGCCCATTACAATCAAGCCCAATCTGAGCAATTTGACTGAACGGGAACAAAAAGTCGTGCGATTACTTATCGAAGCAGGAAAGCTTGCCGATGAGATTTTCTGGAAGCAGACTTCCCCCGATGCAATTGCCGTAAGAGATTCGCTGGGAAAACTGACCAGCAAGGAAGCAAAAGAAATACTTGCGCTTGTGAATATTTTCTATGGACCCTACGATTTGGTCGAGGGCGGGAAAAGATTTGTTGGCTCTGGCTTCGATTATAAGCCCTTGGGAGCTAACTTCTATCCCCTCGACTTGACAAAAGAAGAGTTCGAAAAGTATGTCGAAGCCCATCCTTCGCAAAAGGAGGAACTCGAAAGCCAATACACGATAGTTGTTCGTGATGGCAACAAATTGAAGGCAATTCCATACCATATTGCATATCCCGAAACCCAAAAGATTGCAGATTTATTGGAAGAGGCAGCGAAATATTGCGATAACGAAAGCCTGAAGAAGTATCTGCAACTGCGTGCCAAAGCCATTAGAACCGATGACTATTTCGAAAGCGACTTGGCTTGGATGGACATAAAGGATTCCAAAATTGATGTGGTTATTGGACCAATTGAAAATTATACCGATGGACTATTTAATTACAAAACTGCTTACGAAGCCATTGTAATGATTAAAGATGAAGAAGGAACCAAAGAATTGGATATGTTCGAAAACAATCTCGATTATTTCGAACATCGTCTGCCATACGATAAGAAATACATTCGGGAAACAGCGGGCAAAGGGAATGTTCTGCAAATAATGAATGTTGTGTTTTTTGGTGGGGATTGCCAAGCAGGAACAAAAACAATTGCCAATTCGTTGCCAAACGACCCACGCGTCCACGAACTCAAAGGCGGTAAGAAGTCGATGTTCAAAAACATTATGGAAGCGAAGTTCGACAAAATACTTTTGCCAATTGCCCAAAAGATTCTCGACCCAAAACTGATTGGACTTGTCGACAAAAAGGCATTCACAAGCTTCGTAACCTTGCACGAGGTTTCCCACACTTTGGGGCGGGGATTTGTTTATGGCAACGATTCTTTGCCTGTTCGCAAAGTATTGAAAGAGCGATATTCAGCAATCGAAGAGTGCAAAGCCGATGTGCTTGGAATTTATAATTTTACTCATCTGCTCGATAAGAAGCTCATCGATTCCGCACTATTAGAAAAAGCGAAGGTAACCTACATCGTAGGTCTTTTCCGTTCGATTCGTTTTGGCGAGGAAGAGGCACACTCCAAAGCCAATTTGATACAACTTAACTTTTTGGAAGAGAATGGAGTAATTAAATACGAAAAGGATAAGATTAAAATCGATACCAAAAAGTTTTTCGATGCTATCAAGGAATTAGCCCATGAAGTTTTGACAATCGAAGCCGAAGGAAATTATGCTCGAGCTGGTGAAATTCTGGAAAAATATGGCAAGATGAAACCCCAAACCCTTCGATTGATTTCTTTGCTGAGTGATATTCCAAGAGATTTGAACATCATTTGGGAAAGTCCAAAATAAATTTAAGCAACATTAAAAAATTCTTTTAATCGTTATTTAAAATTTTGGAGGGACGATATGGTTCGTGTCGAAGTTCAGTATTTTCGTGGTTGTCCTAATTCCGATGAAATGATTCGTCAAGTTAAAGAAGCAATAAAGGATTTGGATGGAGTTGAGTACAATGAAGTTCTTATAGAAACAGAGGAGTTAGCTCGTAAATATGGATTTCGTGGCTCGCCAACCCTTTTGATTAATGGCAAAGATTTCGAAGGAATGCCGATTCCGCCTCTTGCTTCATTATCCTGCAGAGTTTACATCAAAGGATTACCAACTATCGAACAGATTAGAGAAAAAATTTCTTCAATTTTGGAAAATAAATGAGAAAAATTTTTTTTCTGCTTTTGATTTTATTGCTTTCTTGTAGTAGAAATCAGATTGAGCAAAGGAAGGATTATATTGTCGCCAGTAATTATCCATTAAAATTAATTATACAGGAAATAGCAGGCGACACGGGAATTATTCATTGCTTAGTTCCGCCGGGAATTTCGCCCCATTTGTTCGAACCAAAGGTTTCGGACATCCAAAAACTGGAAAATTCAAAAGTTGTTTTCTATGCTTCCAACGAACTCGAAGGCTGGTTGACCAAAAACATTCAAAACAAAATTGCATTGATTAGCCTTCTGCCAAAAGATAAAGTAAAATTTATGCCCGACGGCAAAACCCTTGACCCTCATTTTTGGACCGACCCGATGACCGTCTATTCGCTGGTAGATACTTTGACAAATGTTCTGGCAACATATTTCCCTCAGAGTAGTAACAAATTCATTCAAAATGCACAGAATTTCAAGAACAAACTGATTGAACTCGACAAAGAATTGCAGGAACTTTTAGCCCCTGTGAAAAATCGTTATGTTTTTCTTTATCATCCTTCATTTCTTTACTTAATTAGTAGATATGGCTTTAACTATGGGGGAAGCATCGAAGAGATTCCTGGGAGCGAGCCAACCCCTTTACAAATTTCCAAACTTGTTCAAAAAATCAAAGAGACCAAAACCAAAGCAATTTTTTCGGAACCTCAACTGAATAATTACACAGCAAAAGCTGTTGCCGAAATGGCTGGAGTCGAACTCTACGAACTTGACCCTCTTGGCTCTGAGGAAATAAAATCCTACTCTGAATTAATTTTAAAAAATGCAAAAACACTTGTCGAAGCACTAAAATGAACGAAATAGCAATAAATGTTGACTCTCTTACGGTATTTTACGGAAAATACTGTGTAATTCGAGATATTACATTTTCGATAAATAAGAACGAATTTGTAACTATTGTCGGACCGAATGGCGGCGGGAAAACTACTCTGCTCAAAGCGATATTAGGCCTTGTTGAGCCAACGAATGGCAAAGTCGAAGTGTTTTCGAAACCCCCGAAAGAACTCGATTTTCACGAAATTGGCTACGTTCCACAAATCAAGAACCTCGATAGGACATTCCCTGCAAAAGTTATTGAACTGGTTGCAACGGGCTTGACTGGAAAATGGAAATTTGTTATCACGAAAGAAATCAGGAACTTGGCTTTGGAGGCTCTTGCGAAAACTGGAATAGAAAACTTAGCCGAGCGACCTTTAACCAAACTTTCGGGCGGTGAACTTCAAAGAGTTTACCTTGCACGAAGCATAATCCGAAAACCAAAACTTTTGATTCTCGATGAACCCGCAACTGGAATTGATTCAGTTGCCGAAGTCGATTTTAGCAAAATTTTGGAAGAACAGCAAAAAATGTTTAACACCACAATTTTGATGGTAACACACGATTGGGAGTATGCTTTTCACCACTCGAATAAGGTAATCCTTTTGAATAAGCGACTTATTGCTTTCGATTCTCCCAAAAAAGCATTTACCGAAGAAAATTTGAAGAAAACATTTGGACATATTGGACACGAACACACAATGCAATTTATCATAGATAAAAATGCTTGAGATATTTCAACACCATTTCGTTATCAAAGCAATCTTGGCTGGGGTTGTAGTTGGTTTTCTGGGTGGATTTTACGGGAACTTTGTCGTCCAGCGGAAAATGAGTTTTCTCGGCGATGGACTCGCCCACGTTACCTTTGGCGGGATAGCACTTGGGCTTTTGCTACAATTCGAGCCGTTCTTGGTTGCTTTGCCTTTTACATTGTTTGTCGCAATTGCCCTGACTTACCTGAAAGAGCGAACCACATTGGAAATCGATACTACAATTGGGATATTTTTTGCCATTAGTGTTGCTCTTGGAATATTGTTCATAACATTGAACAAAAGATACATCTCCGACGCTTTTTCTTACCTTTTTGGCTCAATTTTGCTTGTTTCGGACAAAGACTTGCTCATATCTTACTTTTTTGGGCTTGCAACAATTCTCTTAGCCATAATTTTTTGGAAAAGATGGACTTACGCCACTTTTGATTATGAATTGGCAATGGTCGATAGGATTAATGTTCGGTTCGACGATTACTTGCTCTCTGTTTTGATTGCACTTTCGATTGTAATTTCAGTCAAATTGGTAGGAATTTTTCTTGTTGCTTCATTTTTGGTCATTCCGCCAGCCGCTGCAAAACTTTTGTCCAAAACATTTGCTCAAATGACTATTCTAAGCATCATCTTGGGGATAATTAGTTCGATTTTAGGCATAATCATTTCGATTTTGTGGGATTTGCCCACAGGCTCGACAATAATTCTGTTGCAATCCATCATCTTTTTGTTTGCCTTCGCAGTTAAGCAATTAAGATAATGACGGATGGATTAAAGAGATTTTTTTATTGAACCAAAGCAACTATTTCAATAAAAATTTAGATGATTACTCAATTAAATTCACCAAAGCATTTTCGGGGTTGAAACATAAGTCCGCCCCTAGGATGGTGATAATGATGAAATGGTTGGAAATTTAGTTTTTTTGTAGGGGCGAATAATTATTCGCCCCAATGTAAAAAGACATCGGATGTTTTTGAAACATCCGATGTCAGGAAAGTAATTGTATGGGCGGCCGGACCGTCGCCCTTACATCCCATACACCAAGCCTATGCGGACATTTTCCTTGTATTGCAAGCCAGTTCGCTGGCGAATGTCGTAACTGCCTTCGGTGCGGATAACAATTGCGAACAGGCGCGTTAGGTTTGCCTGCAATTCGCCATTCAGTCGAAACACCGTTTGGTTCAACTTCTGGAAGTTGTAGAATAACTCCACAACACCGTTCCAATGGATGTTTTCGACAATCCGAACATTAGCCTCGCTTTTGAATTCCAGACCAACCTCGGTTTTCCAGCGCTCTTTTATGTTCGGGGTTTTCGGGTCGTCGGTCATCTGGGTGTAATGTTCGCTGCGGATTTGCTTGTAGGAGAAGCCCAGCCGGAGCGCCAATCGGTTTCGGCTCAAGCTATCGGCGAAAGCTTTTGCCAAGCCGAAGGTTTGGGTTGTGGTTATCGGGTCGCGGAATTTTGCGGTGGTACGCTTGCCCGCAGCGGTAACGATAAACGATTCGGTGATTTGCGTGCGGGCGTTTGCCGAAACGAACGGGTCGACCAGCCAGCCGCGGGGATACCGCAATGTGCCTTCGGCAAACAATTCGTTATCGGTTGGCAGAATATATGGTTGACCGATATTTTCGGCTTTGAAATACTGCACGCCGATAGCCCAGCGAACAGCCACATTCAGACGCAAAGTATCGAACCGAAACACCTTCGAGAAGTTCAACGAATGGTTCAGTTCAAAGCTTTGCGTTTCCCCTTGCTTCCAATCCCTCGCCAGCGCTTGGGAAAAAGTTATTGATGCCCGAAATTGCGATAGCAAGGGAAGGGGAAGGAAGAGAAAAAAATAGATAAAAATAATGCGCATTGTTGGCTTCTAAAATTAGCGATTTGAAATATAATTCTTTAAAACATTGAACAATGTATCGCAAGTTATTTTTGCTT
>Ga0209750_1000059_pt1 | contig 70875 bp, 55 predicted proteins | sample YNPBryulayer2012_FD_185813 | JGI IMG/M metagenome (GOLD analysis project Ga0209750, IMG submission 185813) | Anoxygenic and chlorotrophic microbial mat microbial communities from Yellowstone National Park, USA - YNP Bryant MS upper layer 2012... ...
GAAAAGGTGGAAAAGTAATCCTTAAACTATCCGTTAAGCCAGAAAGAAGAGCTTGGATTAAGGGATTGTTTGAAAATATCGATAATTTTTCTCCCCCTTTGGATATTTCTAATGCATAATTCGGGTTTAAAACACTGCCCAATCGCAGGTTCTCCGATAGGTTAAATATTGGAAGTCTTCCCAAAGGAGCCTACTTGTTTTTGATTTTCAGAAACGAAGGTAATCCTGATGTTTTGAAGTTTGTAAAGATATACTAATTTTTAATTTTGACTTCCAATTGCGGGAAGGGAATTTGGATTCCGTTTTCTTCCAAGGATTTTTCAATCATAGGCAACAACTTCGTCTTTGTATCATACCATTTTTCTGTTGGCGACCAAAAACGAACACGCACCCTTACCCCGCTCGAAGCAAATTCTTCAACAAAAACTTCGGGCTGAGGAAGCGAAAGAACAAACTGCTCGTCGGCAAGCAAGTTCAAAATAACTTCTTTTGTTTTGTAAAAGTCATCGGAATATCGTATCTCCAAAAGATAATCAATTCTGCGAGCAACATTTTCAACTAAGTTAATTATTACAGAATTAAATACCTGTTCGTTGGGTATTCTTATGAATTGCCCTTCGAAAGAACGAATAATAGTCGAAAGGAACCGCACTTCCTCGACGAAACCAGAAACATCTCCAATTGTCACGGATTGACCCAACTTCACAGGTCTTTCGATAATTAAAAAAATGCCTGCAATCATATTCCCCAGCACTTTCTGGGTTGCTAAACCAATAATAATCGAGAGAAAACCACCTGCAACAATGAACCCCGACAGATTGACGCCAAAATATGATAAAACCGATAGAAAGTAGATTAAAATAAAACCATAAATTATTAACTTATTTAAAATGCTTAAAGTATTTTTTGAATATTTGTCTCGGAGGATTATTCTCAACCGTCGAAGTATGATGTTGATAACCAAAAGCAAAACAAGAAAAATAACAACTATTACTGCAATCTCTATTAGTTTAGCAGGGGTTATGAATTGCCAAAATTTCATAATCCAAATTCCATAAGATATTTTGAACTCGTAAGAATTTTCGTAGGTATTAAATCAATCGATTTATTGTATCCATCGAGTCCGCTTGGGGTAATAAACTCCGTCTCTGCAAATTTATCGGAAATTATCTTAACTCTGGCAGAAGTTTTACAAGTTGTAGGTTTAAAATAAATTTCCATATAGGAAAAGTTCAAAACCAATTGTGAAATTACAACTTTTGATGAAGTTGGATTATTTATGTTAAGCTCCAAAATTCCTGTGGAAAAAAGTTTTTCGTCGGGAATCTCACTCGAAAAGGATGTTTCCCAATATCGACAAATAATTCCATTGTGGGGATTGCTATAAAGAGCAAGCTTAGGTTTCAGTATGGAAAATGTATCAATGTGATGAATCTTATCTTCTTTGTCACTGACAAACAAAGACAGACTTATCGGGAAACTAACATAGCCATTTAAACTCGATTCAGGCAAAAGATGTAAAGGCTCACGAAGTTTCAACAAAAGAAAAGTAGTATCCAATCCTTGTGCAAAAGGTTCGCTTGGTTGTACATAAATCTTTGTTATTTCTGGTATTGAAATAATTTGCTTAGAACTATCGAGATTTGCAACATCCCTTTGGTATTGATAGAAAGAATTAATTTTTTGGAAAATCAGCTCAAAACTTTCGTTTTTGTAGAACGGGCTAAACGGGTAATAGCCATATTTATTTAATTCGAGCGTCTCCACAACATTTATCGGTCATATTCCATTAAATCGTCATCAATATCCTCGCCAATGTCATCGGAGCTGATAATGTCTTCGATATCAATATCGGCAATGTCTTCGGGAATTAAAAATTCATCGTCGATTTGCTCATCCTTCTGCCGTTTAAAGAAATTTTCCTCGTCAATAGTTTCAATGTTCAGCAAATCTTCGTCGCTAAGAAATTCGCCTTCGGAAAAGTCTTCATCTTCGAAATCTTCAAAGTCATCGTAACTATCGGATGAGCGACCACCAGCAAAAAAGCGATAATCTTTATTTTCTTTTTCGTCGCCACTAAACCTTTTCATTTTAAAATATTCTTTGTTATACAAATCCAAAGCTCAAAATTATTCAAAATTATTCAGAAATTCAAAACAAATCTATTTTATAGATAACAATTGTAAAAAAAGCTGTTGCAGGTGTAATCTGCAACAGCCTGAAAATAAGTTGTTCGAGCTGATTATTATTTCAAAGCAGTTTTCTTTTCGAGCTTCGGGTCGGTTAAAGCTTTGAGAAATGCAACGATTGACTTCAATTGGTCATCGGTTAATTGTTTACCCAAGTTGATATCTGCCATTATTTTCACAGCTTCTTCGAGAGTTTTAACAGCTCCATCGTGGAAATAAGGAGCAGTTAAAGCAACATTCCTCAACATAGAAACTTTGAACATAAACTTATCGGATTCCTGCTTTGTGACATCAAATCGACCAAGGTCCTTGGTATTTGAGTATGGCTTAACTAGACCCATTTTCTGGTAAAGATTTCCCCCAAACAAAGGTCCCGTGTGGCAAGTAATACATCCAACTTCAATAAATGTCTTCAAACCAATTTTTTCCTCATCTGTTAATGCATTTTTGTCGCCTGTTACCCATTGGTCATAACGAGACTTGGAAACCAAAGTCCTTTCAAATGCTGCAATAGAATGAGCAATATTATCAAATGTTATTGGATTTTTCTCGTTCGGGAATGCTTTTTTAAACAAATCCTGATACTCTGGAATCGAGGAGATAACCTTTACAACTTCCTTTTCGTTTGGCATAGCCATTTCGACAGGATTCAAAATAGGTCCCTTTGCCTGCTCTTTCAAATCGGGGGCTCGACCATCCCAAAATTGTGCGAATTGAAATCCAGCGTTGAAAACTGTTGGCGTATTCCTTGTTCCAATTTTTCCCGGCAAAGCACCAGGTGATGTTGGTTTCCCATCTACACCTGCCATATTATTAATATCGTGGCAAGTATTGCAGCTCATAGTATTGTTCACAGAAAGCTTCGTTTCGAAATACAATTTTTTGCCAAGCTCGATTAATTCCGGTGTATCGTTTTCGCTTCCGGGCATTTTTTTTGGCAATGCCCCAAAAATTGAACTTGCTTTGGTCAGAAGTTCGCTTTCCTCTGCTTCGCTTAATTTGCTCGAACCGCTTTCTTTCTTGCCGCCGCAGGAAAGAACAAATACAGAAATTAAAAAAATGCTAAATAAACGAATAATCATATTACTCCCAGAAAATGTTAAACATCAAAATTCAAAAATAAAAAAATTTAAAAAAGAAAAATAAAAAAGGGCAAGCCAAAGCCTGCCCCATTTTCAAAGTTCATCATTAAATAAAACTATTTTTTCTTTTTCTCACTTTTTTCCAGAATAGCAGCACGGGCAGAAGCAAGCCGTGCGATAGGCACCCTAAATGGCGAACAGGACACATAATCCAAACCAATACGGTGACAGAATTCAACAGAGGCTGGCTCGCCGCCGTGTTCACCACAGATTCCCACTTTCAATTTCTTACGAGCTTTTCGTCCTTCCTTAACAGCATACTTCATCAAAAATCCTACACCATCTTGGTCAATAGTTTCGAATGGGTCGCGCTTGTAAATTTCTTTTTCGATGTAATATGGAAGGAATCTACCAGAATCGTCTCGGCTAAGTCCCAACGTGGTTTGGGTAAGGTCGTTGGTTCCGAAGGAGAAGAATTCAGCTACTTCGGCAATTTCTCGGGCTGTGATAGCACCACGAGGAACCTCTATCATAGTTCCAACAAGGTATTCGAACTTAACTCCGCTCTCTTGCATAACTTCTTCGGCAACTCGGCGTACAATTTCCTCTTGGTGTTTCAATTCCTTGTAATTTCCAACAAGAGGAATCATAATTTCGGGGAAAACATTAAAGCCTTGCTTCTTGACACTTACAGCAGCTTCAAAAATAGCACGGGCTTGCATTTCGGTAATCTCGGGATAAAGAATTCCAAGCCGGCAACCACGAAAACCAAGCATAGGATTAAATTCTTTGAGCGACTCTACCCTTTCCTTGACCTTTTGCAAAGGAATGTTGAGCATTTTGGCAACTTCCTTCTGTCCCTGCTCATCGTGAGGCAAAAACTCGTGCAACGGTGGGTCCAATGTACGAATGGTTACAGGTCTGCCATCCATTGCAATAAATATTCCCTCGAAGTCCGACCTTTGCAAAGGCAAAAGTTTAGCCAAAGCTTTCTTTCTTTCCTCTGGTGTATCAGAAAGTATCATTTCTCGCATAGGACCAATTTTCCCTTCACCAAAGAACATATGCTCGGTTCGGCAAAGTCCAATTCCTTCGGCGCCAAAAGCAACAGCATTCCTGGCTTGGTCTGGTTGGTCGGCGTTCGTTCGAACTTTCAATACACGATATTTATCCGCCCATTCCATAATCTGCTTGTAAATCTTATAAGTCGGGGCCTGGTCTTCGGTCAAAGTCTTTTCGATAAGAACCTGAATAACTTCACTTGGCTTAGTTTCGATTCTGCCTTGGAAAACTTCTCCAGTTGAACCATCCAATGATATGTAATCACCTTCTTTCAGAAGAACATCTTTACCTTCGACACGAATTTCACGAGCTTTATAATCAATCAACAATGCACCACATCCAGCAACACAAACTTTACCCATCTGGCGGGCAACCAAAGCTGCGTGTGAAGTCATTCCACCCCGAGATGTTAAAATTCCTTCGGCAGCGTTCATTCCGGCAATATCTTCGGGCGAAGTTTCGATTCTAACCAAAATGACTTTTTCGCCTCTTTTTGCCCATTCAACAGCATCTTCAGCATTGAAAACAATTCTACCAGTAGCTGCACCCGGTCCGGCATTTAAACCTTTAGCAATTAGCTGATTGTTCTTTAGAGCTTTATTCTTTTCCTCGGCATCAAAAATAGGACGAAGTAGTTGATTTAACTGGTCGGGTTCAATTCTTAATAGAGCTTCCTTTGGTTTAATTAGTCCTTCATTGACCATATCGACAGCAATTCTCATTGCTGCGATAGCAGTTCTTTTTCCAGTTCTGCATTGCAACATATAGAGTTTGCCTTTCTGGATGGTAAATTCAATATCCTGCATATCGCGATAATGTTTTTCCAAAATATCACGGATTCGGAGAAGTTCCTCATAAGATTTCGGGTCGCGTTCTTTCAGCTGCTCAATTGGCAAAGGAGTTCTAATACCAGCAACGACATCCTCGCCTTGAGCGTTCATCAAAAATTCACCATAAAATTTGTTTTCGCCAGTTGCTGGGTCACGAGTAAAAGCAACACCTGTACCGCTATCTTCACCAAGATTACCAAACACCATTGCCTGAACATTCACTGCAGTTCCCCACCAGTCGGGGATATTGTTCAATTTACGATATACAATGGCTCGGGGATTGTTCCAAGAACCAAACACTGCACCAATAGCGCCCCAAAGTTGCTCCTCGGGGTCTTCGGGAAAATCAACACCAAACCGGTCTTTTATTGCTTTCTTGAACTCTACAACTAATTCCTTTAAATCATCGACATCCAGCTCAACATCATAATGGACACCTTTGGCTTTCTTTTTCTTCTCCAAAATTTCTTCGAACGGGTCGATGTCGTCCTTGCTTTGCGGTTTCAACCCAAGCACAACATCGCCATACATTGCAACAAATCGACGATAGGCATCGTAAGCAAATCGAGGATTGCCAGACTGTTTAATTAAACCTTGGACGGTCACATCGTTTAGTCCAAGATTCAATACTGTGTCCATCATTCCGGGCATAGAACTTTTTGCCCCCGAACGAACAGAAACTAACAACGGATTTTCGGGGTCGCCAAATTTGGCACCCATCTCCTTTTCGACTTTCTCTAAGGCTTCTTTAACCTGAGGATAAAGTTCCTTCGGATATGTTTTGTTATTCTCATAATAGTAGCGACAAACTTCAGTTGTAATAGTGAAACCAGCGGGAACTGGTAGCCCTAAATTTGTCATTTCAGCAAGATTTGCACCCTTACCGCCGAGGAGGTCTTTCATTTCTGCATTACCTTCGGCTTTGCCACCACCGAAGTAATAAACATATTTTTTCACTTTCTTTTCCTTCTTCTTGCCCATAAAACTTCTTTTAGTTGTGGATAATAAAAATTCTAAAATAAGAAATATTCGGTAAATATTTGGTAGGCTTTTTAAAATATTGTAATTAGTTTTAGTTAATTTCATTTGATAATATTTAAATATGGTTTAGTAAATTTGTAGGTTTTAACGAGGTGTTTATTCTACAAAGATGAAAGACCCGAATACTCCCCTTATAAGGCAATATTTGGAAATAAAAAATAAATATCCCGAGCATATACTCCTCTATCGCATCGGGGATTTTTACGAAACATTCTTTGAAGATGCAGAAAAAACTGCCCGAGCCTGCAACATAATTCTGACCAAAAGAAACAACGGCGCCGCTGGCGATGTTCCTCTTGCCGGCTTCCCCTACCACCAATTGGAAAATTATTTGCCAAAACTTGTCTCTGCTGGCTATCGTGTTGCAATTTGTGAACAAGTCGAAGACCCAAAAAAGGCAAAAGGAATTGTCCGAAGAGAAGTAATCGAGGTCGTTACCCCGGGCATTATATTGAACGAACGACTCTTGACCGATAAATCCAACAACTTCTTATGCTCAATTTTCCTTTCACCCGGACCCGAGCGATTGCAAGTTTATGGGATATCATTTTGTGATGTTTCTACTGGCGAGTTTTTTATTGGTGAAATCCCTACACGAAAAATTAGGGAATTTCTTGAAACATATCCAATTAAAGAGATAATAATATCGAAAGAACAAAAGCAACATTTCGAAAACCTTATCAATTCCCTTCCGAGGAGAAATATCGTAAACAAGTTAGAACCTTGGATATTCGACCATACTTTTGCCCGGGAAGCATTACTTGGGCACTTTGGAACAACTTCGCTCAAAGGTTTCGGGGTCGAAAATCTTCACTATGGAATTATTTCTTCGGGCGCACTACTTTATTACATCAAAGAAACACAACAAGCATATCTCAACCAGATACGCAGAGTTAAGTATTACAACCCCAACGAATTTATGCTTCTCGACTTATCGACCCGAAGAAATTTGGAAATATATTCTTCGCTGTCTAATGACCAAGCTGGAGGGCTTTTCGCTGTTTTAGACCAAACTTTAACTCCAATGGGAGCTCGCCTTTTGCGAAATTGGATAAATCAGCCGTTAATTAATTCTGAAAAAATAAATCAACGGCTTAATGCTGTTGATTTCTTTTACCAAAACGTCTCGATACGCGAAGCATTAAAAACGGAACTAAGCAAAATAGCCGATATAGAACGAATTGCTTCACGAATTTGTTCATTCAAAGCTAATCCCCGAGATGTTCTTGCCCTCAAATCCTCTTTGGATGTTATACCAACATTACAAACGATTCTAAGCTCCTCCCAAAATGATTTTCTAAAAGAAAAGATTTCATCATTAGATACATTCGATCCCATAAGAAAACTTATTTCAAATTCAATACGCGAAGATGCTTCGGTAAATGTTGGTAGTGGAAACACAATTAAGTTAGGATTCAATCAACAATTCGACAATTTGCTCAACCTTTCTCATAACGGGCGAAAATTAATACAAAAATACCAAGAGGAAGAAAGAAAGAAAACAAATATCCCCTCGTTGAAAATTTCATATAACAATGTATTTGGATATTATATCGAAGTTACCAAAGCCCACTCAAATAAAGTGCCCAATTATTACGAAAGGAAACAAACTTTAACTAATGCTGAAAGATATACAACTCCTGAACTTCGGGAACTTGAATTTAAACTGCTAAATCTTGAATCGGAAATCCAAGCCCTTGAAGTTGAATTATACAACCAAATCCTTTCCGAAATTTCAAAGTATATTGAGCAAATTCAAACTGCCGCAAATATTATCGCAGAACTGGATTGCTTATTAAATTTCGCCACCATAGCCAAGAAATACAATTACTGCAAGCCTATCGTTACTGATGGTTTTGAACTGGAAATCATCAATGGTCGCCATCCTGTGGTCGAAAGAAATCTTCCCATTGGCGAAAAGTTTACCCCGAACTCCACGAAAATGGACCAGAACTCCGTTATCCACATCATAACCGGTCCGAATATGAGCGGTAAATCCTGCTATTTGCGTCAGGTTGGACTGATTGTTTTGCTCGCCCAGATTGGTTCGTTTGTTCCTGCCGATTCAGCAAAAATTGGCATTGTCGATAGAATTTTCACCCGAGTAGGAGCACAGGATAATATCTTCCAAGGCGAAAGCACCTTCCTTGTCGAAATGCAAGAATCTGCAAACATTTTGAACAATGCAACCCGGAAAAGTTTGATTCTTTTGGACGAGGTTGGACGCGGAACTGCTACATTCGATGGAATTTCCATCGCTTGGGCAATTGTGGAATACATTCATAACCATATTGGTTCCAAAACTCTTTTCGCCACCCACTACCACGAACTAAACGAACTCGAAAAGAAATACGATAACATTGTTAACTATCATATCGAAGTACTCGAAAAAGACAACAAAGTAATATTTACCCACAAACTGAAACCCGGTCATAGCGATCACTCGTTTGGAATTTATGTTGCAGAAATGGCAGGCATACCCAATGAAGTTACAACACGAGCAAAAGAAATTTTGAAAATACTCGAAAGCGGCATAACATCCCAAGACGAAATCATCAGTGTTGCTAAACCAAATCCAAAAAAAATAAAAGCCATAGGCAAGGAAATTCAAACCCGCCAACTTGCCATTTTTGATTTCTCCGATTCAAAGCTTAAAGAAAAGATTTTAGAATTGGATTTGAACAATTTAACTCCTATTCAAGCTTTAATGTTTTTGGAAGAATTGCAAAAAGAATTAAAAAATGAAAATTAAAATTAATACATTATCAATTTTGATTTTAATCCTTGTTAATTTCCAGTTTGTTTTTTCCCTTTCTCAAGATTCTTATTTATCATTCAAAGCCAAAAAAGGCGACAAATTGGATAAAATCCTTCGATTCTACCATCTTCCTGTTACAAAAAATACAAAGCAAAAATTTGCTGAGCTCAACAAAAAGAAAATTGATGAAGATTTTCAACTTCTGTATGGTGTCAAATATTTCCTTCCAATCTACATTGTCGAAAGCCAAAATTTGACTAAATTTTTAAAAGACAAAGTTCCAAACGAAGACTTAGAAGTATTAAAACAACGCATTTTGAATTATACAAAGTTGCTTAGAAAACAAGGGGTTGCAGTTCCAAAATCAACTTTTTTAATTCCCTACAATTATTTATCTGCACAGGTTCAAACTGTTCCAAAAGAAGATAAGAAAGAGGTTGTTTCCAAAGTTGAAAATGTAAAATCTAAAGAAAATTTTAAGCTTTTCAAACCATATTATGGGAAAAAATATCAAAAAGTTAAAGTTAAAAGTAGAATACTTAAAAACTGTGCGTTCTATCTTGTTAGTGGGCACGGTGGTCCCGACCCCGGTGCTATTGGATACTTCGAAGGGAAGGAACTCGACGAAGACGAATATGCATACGACATTACATTAAGATTAGCACGGCATCTGGAAGAAAACGGTGCCACTGTCTATATGATAACTATCGACACAGTTGATGGAATCCGAGATGACAAGTTTTTAGAAACAAGTACTCGCGAAGTGTTCTATGGTGGTGTGCCAATCCCATTGAATCAAAAAGAACGGCTTCAAACCTGCGCCGATATTGTCAACAAGTTGTACAAATCAAATCGAAATAAGAAGAAACATAATATTTCAATTAATATTCACTTAGATTCTCGTTCCGAAACTGAAAAAGTGGATGTTTTCTTTTATTATCAAGAACAAAGCCCAACGAGCAAGCAAATTGCAATAACCTTGCAAAAAACTTTAGAAGAACAATATGAAAAGCACCAACCGGGAAGAGGTTATAGCGGAACAGTTGAAACAAGGAACCTCTTTATGTTGAAAAACTCGCTTCCACCCACCGTTTATATCGAATTAGGGAACATAAAAAATCGAAGCAACCAATATCGGTTTATTGACAACACAAATAGAGAAACACTCGCAAAATGGCTTTGTCTTGGTCTTATCAACTTTATCAAGGACTTGCAAAACAAAAAATAGCAACAATAGTAAATGAAAACCAAGAAAACCTTTTTACAACGGAAAAAGTAATTGTAATTTTGTATTTTATTTTAACGGGGTTAAAATGAATGTTTTAGTTTTGAATTGTGGTAGTTCATCTGTTAAATTTCAAATAATTCAAACAGACTTAGAGGCAATTAAGAATGACCAAGACAAAATGCTTGCAAAGGGGTACTTGGAAAGAATTGGTAGCCTAGCAATCATCACTTTGCAAGCTACTGGACATCCTCCTTTAAGAACTGCTGAACCAATTCGCGACCATAAAGCAGCTTTGAATTATATTATTCGGTGGATTAACGACCCTAATACAAAGATAGAAGGCATAAAAGACCTTTCCGACATTCATGCAATAGGCCACCGGATTGTTCACGGAGCTGAACGACTCAAAAAATCTGTCATTATTGATGATGAAGTAATTGACCAAATCGAAGAGTGCATACCATTGGCACCTTTGCATAATCCTGCAAATCTAAAAGGAGTTTATGCTGCTCGCGATGTTTTTCCGGGCATTCCACAGGTAGCAGTTTTCGACACTGCATTCCATTCTACTTTGCCAGAACAAAATTATCTTTATGCTATTCCTTATCAACTTTATCGTAGATTTAAAATTCGTAAATATGGATTTCACGGAACATCCCATCGCTACATTGCTTACCGATACCGAAAAATCAAAAATATTGAACGAGAGCAGGTCAACATTATAACTTTACATCTCGGAAATGGTTGCTCGGCTTGTGCAATTAAAAATGGCTTCTCCCACGATACTTCTATGGGAATGACGCCGCTCGAAGGATTAGTAATGGGAACTCGTTCCGGCGACATTGACCCGGCAATAATTGAATTTTTAATTCACAACGAAGGCTCCTCTGTCGAAGATGTATTCAATGTTCTCAACAAACGCTCTGGATTACTTGGTATCTCTGGTTTAACCAACGATATGCGTGACCTTTTAGAAGAAGAACGCGAACACAACGACCGGAGAGCCAGTTTAGCAATCAATATTTTCTGCAACAGAGTGAAAAAATATATCGGTGCATATCTTGCTGAACTGAATGGTGCCGATGCAATTTGCTTCACTGGCGGAATTGGAGAAAATTCGCCCGAGGTTCGCCGCCGCTGTCTTTCGAACCTAGATTTCTTTGGAATAAAACTCGACGATGAATTGAACGAAAAAGCTGTTGGTGTGAAAGAAATGAAAATTTCCGCCGAAGATAGTAAAATCGAAGTCTATGTTATCGCTACAAACGAAGAATTACTTATTGCACGCGATACCTTGCGTGTTGTTTTAAATGTTCCTCGCATCTGGTAATTATTTTAAATATTTGGAGTAACTATGAGCAACAACTTCATCTCAGAAATCAGAGAAAAGGCGAAAGGATTAAATTATCGCATCGCTTATCCCGATGCCGAAGATATCAGAACTCTTCAAACTGCAAGATTTGTGAAAGACAATAACCTTGGACAACCAGTGCTCGTTGGTGATTGGAAAAATATCTTAAAAATTGCAGAAGAAAACAAAATATCCCTCGATGGTATTGAAATTGTTAATCCAATTGAATCGGCTTTGTTCGAGAACTTCACCCAAAAACTTTACGAAAAAAGGAAAGCTAAAGGGATGACTTTCGAACAGGCTCGGGAGTTAACAGCTAAGCCTACATATTTTGCAGGATTGATGCTCGACAACGACGATGTCAAAGTCGTTGTGGGTGGAAATGTTTCTTCTACGGGCGACATAATTCGATCTGCAATTTACACCGTCGGGGTTGCACCCGGAATTTCTATCGTCAGCAGTTATTTCATTATGGTTTTTCCCGATAAACTTCTGTGTTTTGCCGATTGTGCTGTTAATCCCGACCCAACAGCGGAACAGCTTGCCGACATTGCAATTACATCGGCAAAGAATTTTCAGTCCGTTTCTGGCTTGACGCCTTACGTTGCAATGCTCTCATTTTCGACAAAAGGAAGTGCAACCCATCCTCACGTAGACAAGGTGATTGAAGCCACAAGAATTGCCAAAGAAAAGGCACCGGAACTGATGATTGATGGTGAAATGCAAGCTGACGCTGCACTTGTGCCTTCCGTTGGAGAACGGAAGTGCAAAGGTTCCCCTGTTGCAGGCAAAGCAAATGTCCTTATTTTCCCCGACCTTGATGCTGGAAATATTGGTTACAAACTAACAGAAAGATTAGCTGGAGCTTCGGCTGTTGGACCAATCATTCAAGGATTGAGCAAACCCTACTGCGACCTTTCCCGTGGATGCAGTGTTGACGATATGATAAACGTGTCTTGTATCTGCAGTCTTATGGCAAAAGGCTTGGTTTAAGAATTCTTTCGATTACAATCAGATTTGCGGGCAGAAATTATCTGCCCGTTTTTTTAAAACATTTCAAATGCCAAATTTATTCTTGTTCTAATAAAAAGAAAATTTAGTTTCCCTCGTCATTTAATTTTATGTTCAATTAATTTTTACAAAAAATGGCTGCGACACCATCGAAAATGATACCATTAGGAACCGAAGCACCCTATTTCAATCTCTATGACCCAATAGCCCAAAAATATTATTCGCTCGACAACTTAAAAGATGGCAAACCATTGCTTGTAATGTTTATCTGCAACCATTGCCCTTATGTAATGCACATAATTCACAATCTAGTCGAGGTTTCATCCGAATACATAAAAAAAGGTGTAAATATTGTTGCAATAAATCCAAATGATTACATCGCCTACCCCGAGGATAGCCCCGAGAAAATGGTTGAATACGCCCGAAAGTTTAACTACCCTTTCCCTTACTTAATTGATGAAACACAAGAAGTAGCAAGAAGTTACGATGCTGCCTGCACCCCAGATTTTTTCCTTTTCGACAAAGATTTAAAGCTTGTCTATCGTGGGCAATTCGATGATTCCCGTCCCGGGAACAATATTCCACCTACAGGTAAAGACTTAACATATGCAATGGATTGCCTTTTGAACAACAAAGCTATTGATATACCACAAAAGCCTTCATTAGGATGTAGTATCAAATGGAAATCATAACCGAAGTTATTTAAAGGAGTTGCTATGGTAAATGAAATTAAAATGTTCACAATCGACACAGGAACATTTGGATTAGATGGGGGTTCAATGTTCGGAGTTGTTCCCAAACCTCTTTGGACAAAAGCATATTCCGAAGCCGACGAAATGAATCGAATTCCTCTGGCTTCCCGACCTTTGTTAATTTTGGAAAGCAAACGAAAAATTTTGATTGACACAGGAAACGGCAATAAATTCAACGAGAAGCAACAAAAGATTTATAAAATCGATTTGGATAAGTCTAATATTATTAATGCCTTATCAAAGCACAATATTCGTCCAGAAGATATCACCGATGTCATTTTAACCCATTTGCATTTCGACCATTGCGGTGGTTCGACTATCTGGAACGATGGCAATTTAGTTCCAACCTTTCCTTATGCAAAGTATTATGTTCAAAAAGAGCAGTGGGATTGGGCATTATCGCCCACCGAAAAAGACCGAGCCTCGTTCATTCGAGATGACTTCGTCCCCTTGTCCGAACACAACAAAATTGAATTTACCAAAGGCAGGGGTTATTTAACTGACACAATCGAAGTTATTCCTTTCTATGGACATACCAAAGCTATGCAAGGTGTTAAAATTCATCTCAACGACCAAATTTATTTCTACGCTGCCGATTTGTTCCCTACCTCTGCACACATTCATCTTCCCTACATTCTCGCCTACGACAATTTCCCACTTACTACATTGCAAGAGAAAAAAGAAATCCTGAAACAAGCAGTCGAGGAGGATTGGATAATAATTTTCGAACACGATGCTTTTGTAAAAGCTGCAAAAGTTGGTCTTAAAGATGGAAATTACTTCATCAAAGAAAAAATTGATTTATGAGCGTGAAAATTGGAGACAGAATTTTCGAAAATGGTAAAGAATTCATCGCTGTCGAATTTACTTCGAACCTAAGCGAAAACAAAGGAACTTTAATTCGACTTGGTGAAGAAATTGAAAAACAAGTTGCACTTTTCCGACACCAAGGAAAACTCTTTTGTCTCTCAAATATTTGTCCCCATCGACATCAACCCTCAATTTATCGTGGCTACGTTGAAAACGGTTGCGTTACTTGTCCCGAGCATTTCTGGACATATCGACTCGACACCGGAGAGAACATCAACCAAAAGCAAGGAATTAAAAAACTCAAAACATACGAGGTAATTGAGAAGGATGGAGTAATATTAATCCACATAGATTATTTTGAAAAACCTAAGTAGAAAGAATGCAAAGAAATAAATGGAACAACTTAAAAATATCATAAAAAATCGTGCTTTTGAATTGGGATTTTGTGAAATAGGTTTCGCCCGCTACGAAAAGCTTGAAAAAGAGATTCAAAATTACATCCAATGGCTTAAAAATGGCTATTCTGCTACTATGACATATCTTGAAAAAAATATTGATAAAAGAGAAGATGTAAAACTAATTATAGATGATGTTAGAACAATCATCGTTACAGCATATCCTTATTACAATAAGTTCAAACACTCGTCAAATTTATTTAAAATCTCTCGTTACGCCTGGGGAGAAGACTATCATAAAATCTTAGCAGATAAACTTACTAAACTTGTTGATTTTATTAGCGATAAAATCAATGATTTTAAGTATAAAATTTATGTCGACACTGGTCCTTTACTCGAGAAATCTTGGGCAGTCCGCGCTGGGATTGGTTGGCAAGGCAAAAATAGTATGATTATCTCTCGAACTTATGGTTCTTATATCTTTTTGGGAATAATACTTACAAATATTGAATTTGAGCCGGATAAACCAATTAAAGATTACTGCGGAACTTGTACTAAATGTATCGAAAGTTGCCCTACTAATGCGATTGTCCAACCAAAGGTAGTAGACTCTCGCAAGTGTATTTCCTTTTGGACAATAGAAGCAAAGCCTGAATATGAAATTCCTTCATCAATCGACCTAAATGGTTGGATTTTTGGATGCGACATTTGTCAAGAAGTTTGTCCTTGGAATAACAAAGTCAAAATTACAGACGATGTTGCATTTTTTCCCCGCTACAATCAAACAAATCTGGACAAGAATTTTTTGGAAAACTTAACCCCCGAAATCTTTAAAGAGCGTTTCAAAGGCTCACCTATTAAAAGAGCAAAATTCGAAGGATTGAAAAGAAATTTTTTACACATTATCAAAAACATTGAATATGAACAGATTAATCAATGAAAAAAGCCCATACCTATTGCAACATTCAAGTAATCTAGTAGATTGGTTTCCTTGGGGCATCGAAGCATTCGAAAAAGCAAAAACCGAAGATAAACCGATATTCCTCTCCATTGGATATTCGACCTGCCATTGGTGTCACGTTATGGAAGAGGAATCGTTCGAAGACAACGAAATTGCCCAGATTTTAAATGACAACTTCGTTGCAATCAAAGTCGACAGAGAAGAACGACCCGATATAGATGCTTTCTATATGAAAGTCTGCCAAACTTTGACTGGAAGTGGCGGCTGGCCCCTGACAATCATAATGACACCCGACAAAAAGCCTTTTTTCGCTGGTACATATTTCCCCAAAGAAAGCGTTTACGGACGCATTGGTTTGAAGGAACTTTTGCTTAATGTAATCAGAGTTTGGACAACACGCAGGCAGGACATTGAAAATTCAACGGAAAACCTGTTGAATTATATAAAAACTTCCGAAAAAGAGACCAAGAAAGAGGAGCTTGATGAAAATCTCATTCATAATTCATTTAAAAGCTTAGAATTTTCGTTCGACAAAATCAATGGTGGATTTGGCTCTGCTCCGAAATTTCCAGTTGCCCACAACCTTCTTTTTCTCCTCGATTATGCATACTTTTTCAAAAACCCCGTTGCTCTTGAAATGGTCAAAACAACTTTAACCAAGATGCGACTTGGTGGTATTTACGACCAAATCGGCTTTGGCTTCCATCGTTATTCAACAGATGCTAAATGGATAGTGCCACATTTCGAGAAAATGCTTTACGACCAAGGAATGCTTCTTTGGACATTTTCAAAAGCATATCAACATACCAAAGAACCACTTTTTCTGCAAACTGCTGACGAAATAACCCAATTTGTATTCGATGAGTTTCTATGGGATGGAACAGCTTTTTACTCCAGTTTGGATGCCGACAGCGATGGTATGGAAGGCAAATATTACCTTTTCACCTTCACCGAACTCGAATCAATTCTGAAAGAAGATTTCCCAATGTTCAAAGAGATTTTCAATGTCCCTCCCGATGGCAACTTTTACGACCCACATTTTCCAGAAAGAAAAGAGAACATTCTGTACCTATCAAAGGATTTAAAGGAAATTGCAAAAGAAAAGCAAATCGATTTTATTCATTTGTCGAACAAGTTTTCCCAATGGAGAACCGAGCTTGCCAAATATAGAAACATTCGAACAAAGCCTTTCAAAGACTATAAAATTCTAACTGATTGGAACGGTTTAATGTTTGCAGGATTATCTGCATTCTTTTCGGTTACTAAAAATCCTAAAATACTTGACTTGTTTTCAAATTACCATTCCTTTCTTATCAACAAGTTAATTAACGAAGATGGAAAATTGTTCCACTGCTTTATAGATGGAGATTGTACCATTGAAGGTTTCATTGATGATTATGCTTATACCATTTTGGCACTACTCGAAATGTACAAAGCAACATCGCAAGTGAAATGTCTTCAAACTGGTTTAGAACTTTTGGAAAAGGCAATCGAATTTTTTTGGGACGAAGAGGTTTCGGCATTTCGTCTTGCACCACAAAATACCACCGACATTGTATACAATCCAATAGAGTTTTTCGATGGAGCAACTCCTTCGGGAAATTCGGTGATGTATTACAATTTAAATTCGTTTTACAAGTTAACAAGAAAGAAACATCTTCAGGAAATCTCCTCAAAATTGGAAAATACATTTTCTGGTTTAGTTTCCGAAAATCCTTCGGCATACAACTTTTTCAATTTTGCCTTTCAACAAAAAATGATGCAAAATGACGAAATAGTTATATGTTATTCCGATGAGCATCAAATAACAGAATATAAACATCTATTAAGCGATTACAATTTACCCAACGCCCTAATAATCTGGTTTAACATTAACGATAAATCAAATCACAGCGAATTTTTCTGGAAAGATTACAAAATGATTGACAACCAACCCACAGGTTATATTTGTAGCAATTTCCAATGCAAGCAACCAATCACTAATTTTGAAGTTTTTAAAAATGAAATTGAGAAATTTGGAAATATAAAATGAATCAAGAGTATTTTTATGTTACTCTTTCGAGTAAAGAAGAGCTGTTCGAGAAAATAATAGCAATATTAAGCAATTTCCCTATACTTGGTATCGAGGAAATCGATGACAATTTGAAAGTAGCTTTTAAAAAGGAAAACTGGGATAAAATCGACAAAGAATTTCTTCTCGAAGCATTAAAGGTTGCCGACCCAAATATTTCGATAAGCCAAATTGATAAAGAAATCGAGAAGAACTGGAACGAGGAGTGGGAAAAAAATGTTACCCCTGTGATTTTGTCCGATAAAATTTCTGTGGCACCCTCGTGGCGAAAAGGTAGCACGGGCAAGCCCATCGAGATAATCATCGACCCTAAAATGTCTTTTGGCACTGGGCATCATTCCACAACAAAACTAATGGTTCAATTGGCAGAAAAGTATTTGAAACCCAATTCTTTTTGGATTGATGTTGGCACTGGAACAGGAATCTTGGCTATTGTAGCAAATAAACTTGGGGCAAAAGAAGTTTTAGCATTCGATAATAATCCTTGGTCAATAGCAAACGCAAGCGAGAACTTTCGGTTGAACAATATCGATTCGGGTATTGACCTAATTGAAATGGATTTAGACACCTTACCAAACTTACCCGAATGTGATGGCATTTTTGCTAATCTTAATCATGAGTTGGTTATTAGGAACCTTGGCAAATTTCATTCTGCAATTGAGACAAAAAAAGGAGTAGCATTAATTAGTGGAATTCTCATTTACGACTCCAGTGAATTAGAAGAAATTGCACTAAAAAAAGGTTTCAAAATAATAGACAAACTTACAGACCAAGAGTGGTCGGCTTTTGCATTAACAATTTGAGCCAAGTATGAAAATTTCCGCAATTGATATTGGAACAAACACAATCCTTATGCTTGTTGCCGAAGTTAACGAACAAGGTGAAATAATTCCTATTCGAGATTTCCACGAGATAGCAAGATTGGGCGAAGGCTTGAACAAAAACGGCAAAATTTCGGATGAAGCTCTCCAGAGAGCCATCAAAATTTTAAAGTCCTACTCAACTTATTCCAATGAATTGAGAGTTGGTAAAATCTTTTGTGTTGGAACTGCTGCTTTTCGTGATGCCAAAAACTCGGCTGAGGTTATTGAAAAAATTCGAGCAGAAACTGGAATAGAAGTTCGAGTTATCGACGGCGAATTGGAAGCGTTTCTGAGTTTTATTGGAACAATTTCGGACAATAGTTATTCTGTAGTTCTCGATATTGGTGGCGGTAGCACAGAAATTATCGCTGGGGAAGGCGAAAACATCAAGTTTCGCAAATCATTACCAATAGGGGCTGTAAAACTCACTGAAAAGTATTTCAAAGTTCACCCTCCACAAGCAAAAGAACTTGATTTAGCCTATCGAAACATAATAGATGAACTCTCAAAAGTGGACTCCTCCTTTATTAAAGGCAAAATTTATGCAGTTGCAGGAACTCCAACAACGATTTCTGCAGTTGTTCAAGGCTTGAAAGAATACCAAAAAGATAAGATTGAAAACTTTGTTTTAACATACGAAAAAATTATTTGGGCAAAAGAGAAGTTTTTGCAATTGTCAGTATCCGAAATAATCGAAAAACTTTACGTTCCACCAAAACGTGCAGATGTTATTCTGGCTGGAACTATAATTTTGGAAAAGTTCTGCGAATTATTCAACTTGCCTTCAATCATTGTAAGCGATAAAGGGCTACGATACGGAGTGGCAAAGTATTTTTCTCGAAAACTAAACTGAAAATCATTTCACAAGTTAAAATAATTCAAAATATTTTGAACAGCTTTCTGGGTTGCTCCTTCTTCCCCAAGAATACGTCGCAATTTAAGGAATGAATTTTGCATTTGATGATAAACTTCCCTATCTTCGAAAATTGTTTTGAGCGAAGCAAAAATTTTTTCTGGTTGTGCAAACTCTTGTATGAACTCTGGGATATAGTTCCCATCGAGTAAAATGTTAACAATTGAAATATGCTCCAAATTTACCAATCGACGAGCGATAAGATATGTTAGCACGGAAGTTTTGTAAAACATCACAAAAGGTAACCCAAGTAATCCAGCCTCGAGATTCGAAGTTCCAGACTTAATTACCCCAGCCTTGCTTGTTCTTAAAACTTCGAGTGAATCGTATTCAAATCTTACAGACTTAATACGCTCTCCTAAATAATTTTTCAAAAGAATTTCGTTCTCAAAATTTGATATTGGTATCACAATCTCATATTTAGAACTAAATGATTTAATCAATTCTACCAATTTTGAGATTAATGTTAGATGGTGCAATATTTCCACTTTCCTTGAGCCCGGCAAAAGAGCAATCGTATCGTCCCTTTCCTCAAAATTTAAAAATAGCTCTTTAAAAATTGGCAAATCCAACAAAGGATGTCCAACAAATTCCACATTCTTCAAATACTTGGAGAAAAAGTCTTTTTCGAAAGGGAAAACTACAAGGAGTAAGTCAACATTCTTCTGAATTGTCTTTATTCTTCTTTGTCCCCAAGCCCAAAGTTGAGGTGCAATGTAATAGCAAACGGGAATTTTATATTTTTTTGCAATTTTTGTCAATCGCAAGTTGAAGCCCGGAAAATCAACACAGATAAGCAAATCAATTTTTTGTGTCTTAAAAATTTCCTCACATTTGTTAAAAACCCATTTAAAAAATTTCAAATTTTTGAGAACTTCTGCAAAGCCAACAACAGAAATCTTGGAAATATCAACGATGGTTTCCAGTCCCGATTTAGCCATTTTGCTTCCGCCAATTCCAATGAAGTTCAAATTTGGGCGATTCCTCCTAAGCTCCTCCATTAACAACGAAGCGTGAATATCGCCCGAGCTTTCACCTGCTACAATAAATACATTTAATTGTTTTTCCATAAATCCTATGTTCTTGGAATGGTGAATAGGCGGAATTTTTCTGTGGATTTTTCAATAGAAATTCTTTCAAGAAAATATTTTTGGGCACAAAATTCTTCCACGTCGGGAGCAGGAGTGATTTTCTCGTAATTTCCATCGGGCAATAATCGCCAAGATTTTGTATTGTCTTTCCAATAAAGTTCTAAAATTTTATACAATTCATTTTTCAATTTCTGGTCTTCGACAGGATACATTAATTCAATTCTTCTATGCAAATTTCGAGTCATCCAATCTGCACTTGAAAGATAAATTTCGGGATTTCCATTGTTCTTGAAGTAAAAGATTCTACTATGTTCCAAAAATCGACCAAGAATGCTTCGGACCTCAATATTTTCGCTTATCCCTTTGACTCCCGGAACCAAACAGCAAATGCCACGAACAAGAAGTTTAATTTGGACGCCTTTCTGCGAGGCTTTGTAAAGTTCCTTAATAACCTCTTCGTGGGCAATCGAATTCATCTTTGCAAATATCAAGCCGGGGTTATCGGGTGTGGAATATTCAGCCTCTCGCCTAATTAGTTCAATAAGTTTATCTTTTAATTGATACGGTGCAACAATGAACTTCCTCCAATCTCTAAATTTAGAATAACCAGTCAGCACATTAAAAAGATGAATAGCGTCCCAACCGAAATCCTCTTTGGAAGTAAACAAGCCAATATCGGTATAGATTCTTGCTGTAACAGAATTGTAATTACCTGTACTTAGATGAATGTATTTACGATATTGATTTCCTTCCCGTCGTATGACTAATGCAATTTTGCAGTGTGTTTTATATCCCACAACACCATAAATAACATTCACTCCCTTCGATTCAAGCTCCTTAGCCCAACCGATGTTGCTTTCTTCGTCGAAGCGAGCTTTAAGTTCAACAAAAGCCACAACATCTTTTCCGTTCTCTGCTGCTTTCATTAAAGCATCTACAATCGGGGCATTCTTTCCAACGCGGTAAAGTGTGATTTTAATCGAAACGACGTTGGGGTCGTCGGCGGCACTTCGAATAAAACGAAGCACACTATTGGTAAACGAATCAAAAGGATGATGAACCAGCAAATCGGAATGGGCAAGGACCTCGAAAATACTTTTGTTTGGGTCGCGTAATTCTGTTGGAATTCGTGTTTGAAACGGTATGTCTTTTAATTCCCTTCTATCAATAGAAAGGAAATACATAAAATCTGGCATTTTCGATGGACGATTTAGCCGATAAACCGAGTCGGTCCTAATATTAAGGTGGTCCATCAAAAATTGCAGGAGTCGGTCGTCCATTCGGGTGCTCACTTCCAAGCAAACGACGGCGGTCCCCCACTGCCTGAGCTTAATTTGCTCGGAGATTTCTGCAAGCAAGTCTTCCGCTTCGTCTTCGGCAATTTCAATATCGGCATCCCGTGTGACTCTGAATGTGTTTGCCGATACAACTTCGTAGCCGGGAAAGAGTAAATCCCGATTCGCTTTGATGATTTGCTCAACAAGAACAAAATGGTATTCGTGGGGATTTGAACGAGGAAGTCGAACAAATCGTTCTATTTTATCTGAAAGCTGCACGAAGTTAACAAAGTATGGGGAACGTGGATTATCCTTTTCTTTCAGCACAAAAACAATATTCAAAGCTCGATTAATCAAATTTGGGAAAGGATGAGCTTGGTCTATTATTCTTGGAGTTAACAATGGCAGAAGATATTTGCAAAAATAATCTTTAAGATAAAGTTGGTCTTCCTCTGTTAATTCTTTGTAATTTAATACATAAATTCCGTTTTGTTGTAGTTCGGGGAGAATTTCGTTAAAATATATTTCCTCTTGCAGTGAGTACAATTCCAGAACCTTTTTCCTGATTTCCTCAAGTTGTTCTTTTGGTGTTAAGCCGTCCATCGAAAGCTCAACAACACCGGATTCCAACTGTCTTTTCAAACCAGCAATTCTTATCATAAAAAATTCATCAAGATTGGAACTAAAAATCGATAGAAACTTTAATCTTTCCAACAAAGGATGGTTTTTATCGCGTGCTTCAAGAAGAACTCTCTTGTTGAATTCTAAAAAGCTTAACTCACGATTAAAGAACAACTTATTTATTTTCGCTTTGCTTTGAGTGCCGTTCTTTTTTAAATTTTTCTGAATTCCTTTCATATAATTTCCCAAAATTTACTTAATTTACAATGTAATTTATGTAAAATTTTACAATAGAGAAAATATGAAGACAAAAATAATACCAAAATGTGCTTTCTTTTTTGCACTTTTTTTAGCCTTTGTTCAATTATCCTTCTCGCAGCCAGCACGCGATACATTGGCTCCTATTTGGAATACCATCCCAGTTCCAACCCAATCCCACATTCGAGTGATTTCTTTCGATAGCAGCGATGTTATGTATATTGGAGTTTGGGGACAAGGCATTTTCCGTTCATTGAATCTTGGTCAAAACTGGACTGAACAAAACAATGGTTTAACAAACAAATTTGTGACCTCAATCGAGTTCGACCAGAAAGGAAGAATTTTTGCCTCTACTTATGGAGGCGGTATCTTTGTTTCAACTAACAACGGGGCAACTTGGTCGTCGATTAACTCTGGCCTGCCAAGCTTAAAAATCAAAGCATTAAAAATTAAATATCCCGATACAATTTTTGTCTCTGTCGAAGGCTATGGAATTTATAGATTTGTTGGAACTGGCGGAAATAAAACTGCTGTCAACAGTGGACTCTGGTTCCGAGATGTTAACTGTTTAACTATTGGCGACAATGGTTCTGTTGTTGCAGGAACAAACGGAGGTGGCATTTACTACTCGAACGACAATGGCAATTCGTGGCGTCGTAGTGGTTTCGCAGATAATTTCAAAGTCATAACCTCCTTTGCAAAAAATGGATTTGGAGAAATTTTCTGTGGAACATATCAAGGAGGTGTTTTCTCCTCAGCCGACCATGGCCTATCTTGGGTGGTTTTCAAACGAAAAGACACCCTAAAAAATGTTACTGCTGTTACTTATTACAAAAATGCGGAACCAATCGCAGGTACAGACCGGATTGGTGTCCTTCGTTTTGATTCCAGAGCAACAGAGGACTGGCGACTTACAAGCTTGCGTGACATTGGAATAACTGCTCTTGGGCGGAGCCGTCAAGGAATTCTATTTGCTGCTACCATTGATGGTTCACTCTTTAAAAGCACTGACGGCGGCGCCAATTGGTCCAGTATCATTTCACCAAAAAATAACATAAAAGCTTTCTATTCATTCAACAATGTTCTTTTTCTCTCAACAAGTTCCTATAACTTATATCGTAGCACCGACTACGGATTGTCTTGGCAAGATATTTCAATAAGTAACCTTTGGGTCACCCGCTTAGCTAATGATTCCTCTGGACGACTCTTTGCCATTTGCCGTTCAACACTGGCTCCGCGAGGGTATTTATTGGTTTCTACAAATCTGGGGGACTCTTGGGATACAGTTTTAACCAAACAAGACACAACATTCACTGTTCTTGCCAATCGAAACAACTTATATTTTCTTGGCCTTTCCTTCCAGCCAGCAGACCCCAAAAATCCGAATTCCCCTTCCAGTGATGTTATGCGGTCTACCGATGGGGGCACCTCGTGGACAATTCTAGGAATTCATTCCCAATCAACACAAGGCATAAGTGCTATTGGCTTTAATACTAACGGAACAGTTTACATTTCTTTGACTGATAGCGTAATTAAATCAACAAATAATGGGAATACTTGGTCTATTGCTCTAAATAAGTCGGCTAACAATTATCGGGATATTGCATTCACCAGAAATGGCACAATTTATGTCGCAGGAGATTTTGCTTTGCTGCGTTCTACAAACGATGGCTTAACTTGGAGTTCGAAACCAATTTCTGCTGAATTTCAATTCCTCCGCTCGGTAATTGTTTCTAAATTTGACCAAATTTTGTTTAGTAGTTACTATGGAGGGCTCCAAACTTCTATCAATAATGGTGCCAGTTGGGATTCTACTCATATCACTTTTGGCTTTTTGAAGGAAAATATCGCTTCCCTTTTGTCCGATAATAACGGCTTTTTGTGGATTGTTACGAATACAAACATTTATCGCGGAATCGACCCCAATGGCTTGCCAGTTCCAAAACTTTTTGAGCCTCCGCATACTTCCCAAGGTATTCCCCTTTCAACATCCTTCAAATGGTCAAAAATTCCTTATGGCGACTTGTTTGAATTTGAAATCTCCGACGAGAGCGATTTCAATAATGTGAAAGAGCGAATTATATTTGGCGATACTTCGTGGACAAACTATTATACTTTGTCCTACAATACATTATACTTTTGGCGAGTTAGAGCAAGATTGAATAATGCTCTGGGCAACTGGTCCCAAACTTTTGCTTTCACAACCATAATCTCTCCACCTAAACTTATTTCTCCTCCAAACAATACCGGAGGGCACCCCATTCAACCAACTTTCGTTTGGTCAAAAGTTGAAGACGCATCTGGCTACATTCTCCAAGTATCTAAAACACCCGATTTTAAGACATTAGTAATCAACAAAGAACTAAGTCGAATAAACGACACAACATACGCAGACAATGCCAAACTGAACTATGCAACCGATTACTACTGGCGTGTTGCTGCAAAATCTGGTAAATCACAATCAGACTGGTCCGAGGTCTGGAAATTTAGAACCAAGGTGCAAGCTCCCAAATTACGTTCTCCTGCAAACACAACCTATGGTATTCCTCTTGTTGCAACGTTAAGGTGGGACCCAACCGAAGGTGGAAGTACTTATGAAATCCAAATCGCTCTTGATGAAAACTTCGAAAATAAATTTTTCGATGGTGTTAGCCAAGCAAATGACCATTTCGATACAAAATTGCTTGAATACTTCACCAAGTATTATTGGCGGGTTCGTGCTTCGGATGAATATGCCCCAAGCGATTGGTCCGAAACTTGGTGGTTTATTACTACTATTCAGGCGCCTGAATTAATTTCGCCATCAAACAATTCCAAAAACCTAAAATCTCCTATCGTCTTGAATTGGTCAAATTGGGAAAAGGCAACTCAACACCATATTCAAATTGCAACAGATAACAATTTCAACAATCTTGTAGTTAATGATTCTAATCTTACAACAAATAGTTTCTCTTTCGAAAATATCAAACCAAATACAAAATATTACTGGCGTGTGCGTTACCGCGTAAACAACTATGCCGGTTTATGGAGCGAAACATTTTCCTTCGCTACGTCAATTGGTGTTCCAAAACTCCTTTTCCCACCCAACGATACAACCAATATGCCACTATACTTCACATTTAAGTGGAAGCCAGTAGAAGGTGCCGAATTTTACGAGTTTGTTTTGAGCACAAATCCCAATTTCAGTCAAAACATTGTTTTCCAAAACGATATGGTAACTTCTACTCAACTCGATATTTCCGACTTATCCTATGAAACAACATATTATTGGCGAGTTCGCGGGAAAACTGCCCAAGGAGATGGTAACTGGTCTGAGACTTGGAAATTTCAAACTCAAAGCCAACCCGGTTCTGTCGATGAATTTTTATCTACGATAACAATTTATCCCATTCCTGCAAGCGATTATCTTATGATTGAATTCCCAGATGGGAATATTCCAAATAAAATCGAAATCAAAGACATACTTGGGAAGTCACTTGCACAATACACTTTTGCAAAAGCACAAGGCAATTCCATACGACTTGATTTATTTGATTTGGAAAAGGGAATTTACTTTATTATTTTAGAATTTGAAGGAAAAAGATATATACAAAAAGTAATAAAGTTATAAAAGAAAAGCAAATGTTAACTTTAGAAAAATTGCTTGATATACCCGAAGTAGCAACATTACCTACTGTTACTACAAAAATTTTACAAGAAATCGAAGACAATAATGTCGATATTCGTAAGGTCGCACACACTATTGAAACCGACGCTCCCTTGACCGCCAAGGTTCTTAAAGTTGCTAATTCGGCAATTTATGGTTTGCGAACCCCTGTTTCTAACATCGTACAAGCAATTATTACAATCGGACTAAACCGACTCGCCAACATTGTAATTGGAATTTCGATATTTTCCCGTTTTATGTTGCGGAGCCAGGAATACGCCAAGCAACTTATGGAAAAATTTTGGTGGCATTCTGCTTCGACAGGGGTTGTCTCGAAATCACTTGCCAACAAAATTGGTCGAAACTACAAGGAAATGGAGTTTATCGGTGGCTTGCTTCACGATTTCGGCAAACTCATCCTTATGCAATACAGGCTTAGCGATTATGTAAAAGCAATCGAACTTACTACAACCGAAGGAATATTAGATGTTGAAGCAGAGAAAAAAATATTTGGTTTCGACCATTTGGAGGTTGGCTCCTTTATTGCAAAGAAATGGAAACTTCCTAACGCAATTGTTAATGTAATGGGATATCACTCAAAGTTGAACTTTCTCAAAGAAGATGTTGAGCTTGCCGCTGTAATTAGATTTTCCGATTTGCTTTGCGAAATGTGGGGAGCCGACTTCTTCGAAGGCTACAAAATTGTTAACTTCGAGGAGCAACCCTCGTGGAAAATTCTGGTTGAGTGTGTTCCTTCCCTCAAAGATTTAGACCTCGAAAAATTTACTTTTGAATTAGAAGAAGATTTCAAAAAATCGAGCGAATTCTTGAAAATTATTTCATCAGTTTAATTATATTTTCAACAATATTCTTTTAACAATTTTTTCGGTTGAACCCAATCTATTAGAAAAGAACTTCATTGCTTCGTCAGAAGTTTTTGTTAATAAGTTTTTATCGAAATAAAACTTCCTCAACCAGTTTTCGAGTTCGCCACTATTCTGAACAACTTTAAGAATGCCTGATTTTTCGAGAGTTACAGCCTCTGGGGAATTAGAAATGTTACCCCCGCAAAAAATTGGCAAGCCATAGCCCAACGGCTCAATTACACTGTGAATTCCTCTGCCAAAACCCCCTCCAACATACGCTACATCTCCAAGAGAGTACAAATCGAGTAACAAGCCCACTCGGTCGACTAAAATGTTTTTTCCCAAAATTACATCCTCGATATTATGATTTCCCTCAATCATAGAAACCAAGCTACTAAACCTTATAGTCTTGGGGTCAAGGGATTCGATAAATTTGAGCCTCTGCTCAGTTGGCTCGTGAGGAACATAAATTATTTTTAGATTTATTTCTGCTTCTAACTTATTTTTTGCCTCAACAATTAGCTCGATGTCTTTACCCCAAATACTCCCTGCCACGAGCACAAATTGATTGTCGAAGCAACTTCTATCGAATGGCAAAGTTTTTGGGGAAGCAATTTTTTGAGCAACACGGTCGTAACGAGCGTCGTAGATTAATTCCAGCGGACATTTCAACTTTAAATTCTCGAAATAATTGAAGTCATTTTCACTTACAGGAAAAACCATAGTAAATAAATTGTAAGCATATTTAAAATAGGCACGATTAATCCATCCGTCTGCAAAACGAAAAGGTTTTGAAGCAGAAACGAGAAAAACTGGTATTCTTTGCCTCTTTAACTCCACCAGAAAATTTACCCAAAGTTCATACTTGATAAAAATCGCAAAATCGGGCTTGATAGCAGATACAAATTCCTTGGCGTTCTTTGGTGTGTCGAAAGGAAGATATAAAATCACATCTGCAAATGGATAATTCTTTTGGTGTTCGTAACCGGATGGAGAGAAAAAAGTTGCAATAATAGCAATATCGGAGTTGTTGTTTTTAAGATATTCAATTATTGGCTTTGCCTGTTCAAATTCACCCATAGAAGCTGAATGAATCCACACTTTCTTTTTTGTTTTCAGACTTTCCAAAATCTTTTTGTTCTTCTTGAATAGGGATTTCCACTCTCTTTCCCTTGTTCTAAACTTCCGCGAGAACAAAAAAATTAATGGTCTTAAAAGGTATAGAAGATAAATTAAGATATTGTAGAAAATTTTAATCAATTCCTAACTCGCTTTTTAAAAACATTCCGGTTAGGCTTTTGGGATTTCGAGCAACTTCTTCGGGTGTACCTTCGGCGACGATTTCGCCACCTTCATCCCCACCTTTTGGTCCAAGGTCAATAATCCAATCGGCACACTTAATCACATCAAGATTGTGTTCAATAACAATGACCGTATTTCCTTTATCCACAAGTTCATTCAAAAGATTAAGTAAAAGCCGAATATCTTCGAAATGTAGACCAGTCGTAGGTTCATCGAGAAGGTAAAGTGTTTTCCCAGTACCGCGCTTAGAAAGTTCCGTAGCAAGTTTAACCCTTTGAGCCTCTCCGCCCGACAAAGTTGGCGCCTGCTGTCCTAACTTAATATAGCCAAGCCCAACTTCATTCAATGTTTGAAGCACTTTCTTAATTTTCGGTATATCCTTAAAGAACTCGACAGCCTCGGCAACAGTCATCTCCAAAACATCGGCAATGGATTTTCCTTTATATTTTACAGAAAGAGTCTCGTCGTTGTAACGTTTCCCCCCGCAGGTATCACAAACAACATAAACTTCGGGAAGGAAGTTCATTTCAATAACTTTCATCCCGGCGCCCAAGCAATCTTCGCATCTTCCGCCGGGCACATTGAAAGAAAATCGTCCTGCTTTGTACCCGCGTAGTCTCGATTCAGGCAGCATTGCAAAGAAATTCCGAATCTCGGTAAAAACTCCTGTATATGTTGCAGGGTTCGAACGCGGTGTCCTCCCGATAGGCGATTGGTCTACTTCAATTATTTTGTCAATATTTTCGATACCTTCGATGCTATCGTATGGCAATGGTTTCTTCGTAGTACTATAAAAATGATTTGCCAATATTGGATATAAGGTATCGTTGATTAAAGTAGATTTACCAGAGCCGCTTAAACCAGTAACACAAATGAATAATCCAAGAGGAATTCTAACAGTAATATTTTTTAGATTGTTACCACGAGCTCCTCGAAGGATAATCGCTTTGCCATTCCCTTTTCTTCTTTTCTTTGGAACTTCGATTCGCCTTTCGTTAAGCAAATATTGAGCTGTTAAAGATTTTTTTAATGTTCCCTTATCCAGATTTGAAAGAGCTTGCGGCGAGGAAGCAAAAACTATTTCACCCCCATTGATTCCTGCTCGTGGTCCTAAGTCGACAATATAGTCAGAATTTTCAATTGTGGCTTTATCGTGTTCAACAACAATAACCGTATTGCCAATGTCCCGCAATTTTTTTAGTGAATCGATTAATTTATGATTATCATATTGATGAAGACCAATGCTCGGTTCGTCAAGAACATAGGTAACACCAACAAGTTCGGACCCGAGTTGAGCAGCCAGCCTAATTCTCTGTGATTCACCGCCGGAAAGAGTTCGGACTGACCTGTCGATTGACACATAACCGATACCTAACTTTTCCAAAAATCCAAGTCTATCAACAAGTTCCTTGAAAATTAGTTTTGTAATCAACATTTCCCTTTCGGTCAAAGAGTCATAAATTTGCTTCAAAATGGCTCGGGCTTTGATTACATCACTCCTCGAAATATCATAGATAGAAAAACCGTGAACAAATACATTCAAACTTTCTTCCCGCAGTCGAGCTCCGTTACAAACCGAGCAGGGGAAGCCTCGTATATATTTTTCCAGTGTCTTTATTATCGTTGGAGCTTCGGAAGTCTTGTAAAGATTTCGCAGAGCATTAATTATTCCCGTGTATGTATGCTTATAAAGCGTAGAATCTGGTTTTGGCTTGTAAAAAATCTCAATTGGTTCGTCAGGGTCTCCATAAAGTAGCAAATTCAATTCGTGTTCTGTAAATTCTTTCAATGGCTTCGACAAGTCAATGTTAAACTTTTGTGCAAAAGCAACTACCTGCTCCAAAAGCCAAACGAATCGTGAATCTTGCAAAATTTCAATCCCACCTTCTGAAATCGATTGCTCTTTATCGGGGATTAGTAAATCTACATCGAAATCAAACAATTCGCCAATTCCATCACAATTTGGACAAGCACCATATTTGGAATTATACGAAAAGCTATTCGGTGCCAACGGTTCGAAAGCCCGACCACATTTGGGACAAGAATAATTTATGCTCATTATGGTTTCGCTTTGGCTTTCATTTTCGAACACAATTAAGTTGCCTTCGCCATAGTTCAATGCAAGGTCGCAGGATTGATATAATCTTTGCTCTTGATTCTTGCTAACCTGAAGCTTATCGATAACAAGTTCAATATTGTGCGTTTGATATCTCGCTACTTTCATATCTTCAACAAGTTCCCGGAATTCACCATCCACTCGGACACGGGTGAATCCAAGCCGATAAAATTGTTCAAAAAGCTCGCGATAATGTCCTTTCCTTCCACGAACCACAGGGGCAAGAATTTGGATTTTGTCGCCATCGAAGTTTGTTAAAATGCTCTCAACAATTTGGTCTAATGTTTTCTTTTCCACAGGAATATGACAGTCGGGGCAATACTGACCCCCTATTTTTGCAAAGAGCAATCGAAGATAATCGTAAATTTCTGTAACAGTTCCAACGGTGGAACGGGGATTATGACTAATTGTCTTTTGCTCTATTGAAATTGATGGCGAAATTCCTTCTATAAGGTCAACCTCGGACTTTTTGTAATTTCCAATGAATTGTCGGGAATAGGCAGAAAGACAATCAACATATCTTCGGTGTCCCTCGCTATAAATTGTATCGAATGCAAGCGTCGATTTCCCCGAGCCCGACAATCCTGTTATCACAATGAATTTGTTGCGAGGCAAAGACAAATCGATGTTTTTTAAATTGTGCTCTCTTGCACCTTTAACTTTTATATATCCGTTAGTTTCCAATGTTTTTGAAAGAATTTCTTTCTCTTTCTTCATAATTTAAAAGTCTAATCTAAAGACCCAAAAATTGAATTAATGGTAATACGACGAATGAGTATCTTCAAAATTATTTAGTATATCGAAATCAATGCAAAATCTTTTTGCCAAGATTATTGTAAATATAATACTTAACTACTATTCCCAGTATTTGAACATTATATTTTAAATTTGTATTTTTTAAAATCTGGTAAAAATCTTGGAAAAGTGGAAAACCCTAAAAGTGATAGAAAGCATCGACCTTAAAATTTTTGCTGCTCAATTGATTAAACGGGAAAATCCGAAAACCAAAAGTACTTCCGACTTTGTTGTTCTCAACTCGAAGGACTGGGTAAACATAATTCCCGTAACAACCGATAATAAAATCGTTATGATTCAGCAATATCGCCAAGGGATAGACGAAATCACACTCGAAATTCCAGGAGGATTAGTTGAACACGGCGAAGAACCTTCTTCGGCAGCCACACGCGAATGTATGGAAGAAACAGGTTACTTTTCGCCTGAACCTGCTATCCTTCTGGGTATGATTCATCCAAATCCTGCATTCCTTAACAATTCGTGCTATACATTTTTGTGGAAAAATGTTGAAAAGAAGTTCGAAACAAAATTCGACAAAAACGAGGATATAGAAATCTTGCTTGTTGATGAAAACGAAATTGAATATTACATTCGTTCAGGGAAAATTACGCATTCTATTGTTCTTAATGCTTTCTTGTTTTATTTTCTAAATAAGAAAAACAAAATTTTATGAGTAAAACAATTGCAATAGCGAATCAAAAAGGTGGTGTTGGCAAAACTACAACAGCAATAAATTTATCTGCTTCGTTGGCTTCAACAGGGAAAAGGATTCTCCTTATTGATATTGACCCGCAGGGAAATGCTACCAATGGTTTTGGCTTTGAACAAAACAAACTCGAAAAAACTACATACGAGGTTCTAATCGGGAAAGAAGAAATCGAAGATGCTATTTTACAAACTGAAATACCAAATCTTTCATTGCTCCCTGCAAATATCAATCTTGTTGGAGCAGAAATTGAACTTGTTAATTTTGTTGGGCGCGAAAAAATTTTGAAGCAAAGAATCGCACCAATCAAAAATCAATATGATTTTATAATCATTGATTGCCCGCCATCGTTGGGCCTGCTTACAGTGAATGCTTTAACCTGTGCCGATAGTGTGTTAATCCCCGTTCAGTGTGAATATTATGCACTCGAAGGTCTAAGCAAATTATTGAACACAATTCATATGGTTCGTAAGGCATTAAATCCTGAACTTGGCATCGAAGGTGTTCTGTTGACTATGTTTGATTCACGTTTACGGCTTTCCAACCAAGTTGCTGCGGAAATCTGGAAGCTCTTTGGAGATAAGGCATTCAAAACTGTTATAAATCGAAATGTTAGGCTTTCGGAAGCACCGAGCCATGGCAAACCAATTATTTTATACGACCCTTCCAGTGTGGGTTGCAAAAATTACCTTGACCTTGCAAAGGAAATCTTGAAAAATAATAAGTAAAATAAATAGATATGAAAGAAAAAAAGCAACAATTTGGATTAGGCAAAGGATTAAGCTCTTTGATTCAAACGAACTTGGAGACACTGGAACAAACAGACGAAAAGGCGAAACTTCTTGCCCAAATTTTTCAAGAGGTGGAAATAAGCAAAATTCAATTTAATCCTTATCAGCCTCGACGGAATTTTGACGACAAAAACATAGAAGAGCTTGCTGAATCAATCAAAATAAATGGAGTGATTCAACCAATTACACTACGAAAAACCGAAACAGGTTTTCAATTAGTCAGCGGAGAACGAAGAATTCGTGCAGCACTTAAAGCTGGGCTTACAAAAATCCCAGCATTTATCATCTCGGTGGACGAAGATTATAAAATGCTCGAAATGGCATTGATAGAAAATATTCAACGCGAAGACCTAAACCCAATTGATTTGGCAAATGGTTTCAAAAAGTTAGCAGAAGAATTCCATTTTACGCAGGAAGAAATCGCCCATCGTGTTGGAAAAGACAGGTCGACAATTACAAACATAATCAGGCTTTTAAAATTGCCTATCGTTGTTCAAGATAGCCTAAGAAAAGGCGAAATTTCCATCGGACACGCTAAGGTTTTATTATCTCTGGACAACGACGAGTTAATAAAACAAGCATGGAAAAAGATTATTGAGAACAATCTTTCTGTGCGTCAAACCGAAAAATTGATTACGAGCCTATTGACTAATAAACCAAAGGAGACAAAACCTAAAAAAATTACTGTCGACAGCAATCTTCGATACTTTGAGCAGGAAATTTCCAAAACCATAGGAACTAAGGTCAAAATCGAAGATAGGAACAAAAAAGGTAAAATTATCATAGAATACTACGGAAAAGAAGATTTCGAAAGAATTGTCAATCGCCTGCTCAAATCCGAATAAAATTCAAGCCTCTACGGGCGAATGGAAAAAATTATAAATTTTCCGTGCCAAATTAATCCCAACAACTTCTGCAAGTTGTTCTAAGCTTTTTTCTTTTATTTCCTTCACCGAACCAAAAGTTTCAAGTAGTTTTTGGGTGGTTTTAGGACCAACACCTTTAATATCAAGGAGTTCAGTAGTTAAGGTTCGTTTATCTCGAAGTTTCCGATGATAAGTAATCGCAAAGCGATGTGCTTCATCCCGAATTTTTTGGATTAGTTGCAAAGTTTGGGATGCGCGAGAAAGTTGAATGGGCTCAGTTAGTTCGGGCTTAAAAATTTCCTCCATTTTTTTGGCAATCGAAATAATAGGAACTTTATCCTTAATCCCAAGTTCTTCGAGCACAGATATTGCGCTACTAAGTTGCCCCTTTCCACCATCAATAATCACAAGGTCGGGTAAGCTTTTTTCCTCTTCGAGCAACCTTTTATACCGCCTGTAAACAGCTTCCTTCATTGCAGCAAAGTCATCGTTTTGCTGAACTGTTTTGATTTTGAACTTTCGGTATTCGCTTTTCAAAGGTTTTCCATCTTTAAAAACAACCACGCTCGAAACAAATTCAGAGCCTTGAATATGGGAATTGTCGAAACATTCAATAATTCGCGGGGGTTTTGGAAGTTGTAGGTCCTTTTGGAATTCCAAAATACGCTTTGGCAACTCAGCGTCCTTCTTCATTAAAGCCAAAATGTGCTCCTTCAACTGAAATTCAGCATTTTCGTTTGCAAGGTTCACCAGCTTTCTTTTATCACCAAGTTTCGGAATAATCAATTCAACTTTTTTACCTTTCTTTTCCTTCAAATATTCGCGAATAAAATTCTCTTCCTCCAACTCAAATGGTAACAAGATTTCCTGTGGAATAAAATCATTCTCGAGATACCATTTTTCGAGGGCAATCTGCAAAATCTTCTTCTCGGTGTATTCCAAAGAATTTTTTAGAACAAAGTGCCTTTTTCCAATTAATCTGCCATCTCGGATTGTAAAAATTAGAACACACGAAAAATCGCTCTCGGTGGCGAAACCAAAAACATCTCGGTCGACCAACTCTGTCGAAACTATCTTTTGCGAAGCAGAATATTCTTTCAAAAGCAGATACTGATTCCTAAAGTAAGCGGCTTGCTCAAAATCGAGATTCTCCGCCGCTTCTTCCATTTTTTGAAGTAACAACTTCTCGACCTCGGTAGTTTTCCCGTTAATCAAACTTATTGCATTTTTTACATTTTCCTGATAATCCTTTAACGAAATAAAACCTTCGCAAGGTCCATCACATTTTTTAATTTGATAATCGAGACAAATTTTGAACTTACCATTGGCTATTCCTTCCTCCGACAAGTTCAATTTGCAACTTCTTAAACGGAATATCGTTCTAACAAGGCGAATCATTCTCTTCATATTTTTCACATCAGTGTAAGGTCCAAAATATTTTGAACCATCACGAACTACTCTTCTTGTTGAGAAAATCCTCGGGTAAGGTTCATTGGTAATTCTAATGTAAGGATAAGTTTTATCGTCCCTTAACATTATGTTATATCGAGGCTTATGCCTTTTAATTAAAGTATCTTCGAGAATCAAAGCCTCCGCTTCGGTGTCGGTGATTATGTATTCCAAGTCGTGAATATTTCTCACCAATGCCGTGGTTTTTGCGTCGAAATGCTTGTTCGATTGAAAATACGAACGAACTCTATTCCTAATGTTCGAGGCTTTGCCGACGTAGATTACTTTCCCATTCTTGTTTTTGTAAATGTAAACACCAGGATTACTGGGCAAGTTTTTTATCTTTTCTTTTAGTTCTAACCCAATTTCTTTGGTAAAATTCGATAATTCTAATTCTTCCATTACCCTTCTAAATACAATTTTTTTTGTAAGTTTGTAATGTAGATAATGTAAATTTTATTATGTCTAAAATCAAAGTTGTAACTATCGATTTTTGGAACACACTTTTCGACTCATCAAATGGAATTGAAAGAAACGAACATCGCATAAAGAAATTGAAATCTGCTTTCGAATCGATTGGGTTGGAAATTTCTGACTCCGATTACGAAAAAGCAATGCAAGACGCTTGGGAATATTTCAATAATATTTGGCGAAATGAACAAAGAACAATTTCCACCCGAGATGCCATCCAGTTTTTTTGGAACTACTTCCAAGCCCCCGTTATTGAAGAACTTATCGAAGACGTTGTCGATACATTCGAAAAAAGCATTTTGGTTCACCCCCCAACATTAATCGAAGGCGTCCCAGAAGCATTGGAAATTCTTTCCAAAAAATTCAAATTGGCGATTGTATCCGACACAGGATTTTCGCCGGGCTCGATTTTAAGGGAACTTCTTAAAATTTCGGGAATATACGATTATTTCTCTTACTTCAGTTTTTCTAATGAAACTGGCGTCGCCAAGCCTCACCCCAAAGCTTTCCTAAGTGTCTTGAATCATTTCGATTGCGAACCGCAAAATGCTCTTCATATTGGAGATATTGAGGAGACAGATATTCAAGGAGCCAAAAATTTGCAAATGTTCGCCATACGCTTTATTGGCAATCACCTTGATTTTCTTAATGAAGATTCGGAAGTTCACACTCTCGCTGATGCAATAGCAACTTCTTGGAAAGAAATTCCTCAAATTATCGACGAAATTGATTCAAATGGACACACTGAATCCCACTAAAATTGGTATTTTCGGCGGCTCTTTCAATCCTGTTCACATTGGACACTTGATAATAGCACAACATTTCGTCGAGGAATTGAACCTCGATTATTGCTACTTCGTTCCCAATTATATTTCGCCTTTCAAAATTGGCGACAATGAGATAATCCCTTCGCATACCCGATTGGAAATGCTTAGATTAGCAACTGAGGATAATCCAAAATTTATTATCGACACATTTGAAATCAACAAAGCCGATATATCTTATACCTACCAAACTATTCTTTACTTTAAAAACAAATTCTCCAGTGCACAATTATTCCTTCTTGTTGGTTCCGACCAAGCCGAAAAATTTACTCTTTGGAAAAACTGGGAAACTATACTCGATAATGCTAATCTTGCTGTCGCTAAAAGGAAACCAGAAGTTTTCGACCCACCACAATACAATTTCCCAAGTGAATATTCCAAAAAAGTCATACATCTTTCAAATCCCATCATCGAAATAAGTTCTTCGAGTATCAGGAATTACTTAAAAAGTGGACGCTCAATTCGTTACCTTGTCCCCGAAAAAATTTTCAACTTTATTATTTTCAACAAACTTTTTGAATAACTACGCATTTTTTCTTAATTTTGTATTTTATGTTAAATCGGAATTGAAAAATGGCGAAAAAAGAAGCAAGGATTAAAATAACACTTGAATGCACAGAGGCAAAAAAGGAAGGCAAGCCTGCTTCCCGTTACACAACAACAAAAAACAAAAACAATACACCCGACCGCTTGGAATTGAAAAAGTACAATCCATTCCTTCGACGCCACACTATTCATCGTGAAATTAAATAAAAATTTCGTTAAGTAAACTTTTGAATCTGCACTGAAAACCTTTTCGTTGGAGTTTACTGGAAAAGTAAACTCCATTATTTTTTTGAAATTTATTTTCAAAATTTAACTCAATTTTTTAATTTTCATTAGTTCATTTTTTCCATTAGCCAAAATTGTATTAATTTGCTTTTTTGGATTTTATATTTGAGGAAAAAATGAATAGAGCAATCAACTTTGCACCTGGTCCAGCAGTTCTTCCTGTGGAAGTTCTGGAAGAAACATCGAAAGCTGTTCTCGATTTTAACAACACTGGGATTTCCATTATGGAAATCAGCCATCGGTCGAAGGAATTCGATGCACTTATCAAAGAAACACAGCAATTGCTTCTGCAAATTATGGGACTTTCGCCCGACGAATATTCTGTCCTCTTCCTTGGTGGCGGCGCAAGTCTCCAATTTTTGATGGTTCCGATGAACTTCCTACGAAACCAAGCCGATTACGTCAACACTGGGGCTTGGTCCAAAAAAGCCATTAAAGAAGCGCAATGGGTTGGTAAAACTAATGTTATTGCTTCCAGCGAGGAAGCAAAATTTACTTATATTCCCAAGGACTTGAAATTCACACCCGATGCGGACTATGTTCATATCACAACGAATAACACAATCTACGGCACGGAGTGGAAAACAATACCCGACACTGGAGGAATTCCACTCGTTGCAGATATGTCGAGCGATTTTCTTGGAATTCCTCGCGACTTTTCGGAATTCAATTTGATTTATGCTGGTGCACAGAAGAATGTTGGTCCTGCTGGCGTAACCGTTGTTGTTATCAAAAAGAAATGGGCAGAAGAAAAGGGAAATCCAAATGCCCCGACAATGCTTAATTATATGACCCACATCAAGAACGATTCCTTATTCAATACTCCACCGTGTATTAATATTTTCGTGGTAAATAGAACTCTCAAATGGATTCAAAAGCAAGGGGGCGTCGAAGCAGTTTACCAAAACAACTTAAAGAAAGCCCAAATGCTTTACGACTTTTTCGATGCTAATTCCGATTTCTGGATTACCCCTGTCAAAAACAAGGAAGACCGTTCAATTATGAATGTTGTTGTTAATTTGCCTACGCCAGAACTTGAAGCGAAATTTGTTGAAGAAGCAAAAGCCAAGCACAATATGACGAATTTGAAGGGGCACCGAAGTGTTGGCGGAATAAGGGTCTCGATTTACAACGCCTGCCCCATCGAATGGGTCGAAAAACTTGTCAAATTTATGGAGGAATTCACAAATCAGCATAGGTAAGATGAAAAATAGGCTGCCTTGTTTCCCCAAGGCAGCCTTTTCTTGCCAACAATATGTTGGAAAAAATCTTTTCCTACTAATTATATATCTTCTGTTTTTTTTTCTCTGCCTAAATAAAGCCTTTCCAGAACCTTACTTTAACTTATACATTTCTAATTTCAAAATCGAAAAGCAACCTTTCAAAGCTTGGGAAATAAAAGAATGGAGACCTCAAATTGCTTCAAATTTTAACTTTAAGTGGTTGTCTTACATCGGCGGTAGCGAAGATGATGGATTTATTTCCGTCAAAGTTTTTAAACAATATATCTATGTCGGTGGTTCTACAAGAAGTTCAGATTTTCCAAATGATAGTATAAGGAAAAAGTTTAAAAGTCAATCCGACATAATAATTCTAAAATTTGACTTAAATGGAAATCTAATTTGGGGAACGATAATAGGCTCAAATGGGAATGATTGGTTATATTCTCTTGCTATTGACTCTTTGGGTTATATTTGGGGTTGTGGAGAAGCAAGGTCTAGTGACTTTACAATAACAAGCGATGCTTTTCAAAAAAACTATTCTGGCGGAACTGCAGACGCAGTTGTTTTTAAATTAGATTCCAATGGAATTCTATTATATTCTACATATATTGGTGGTGGTGATTATGACGCAATAACAAATTTAGCAGTTGATAAATCAAATAACGTATTGGGGACTGGAAGAACAAGAAGTGGGAACTTCCCTTTAACAACTGACGCAAAAGATAAGATTCTCTCGGAAGAATACAAAACTCCAATTGTAAAATTCTCTCCTAATGGTAATCTGATTTATTCATCTTTCTTTGGTGGGTCAACTCCAAACTCAAGAACATTAGGTGATGTAATTGGGGTCTTAAAAAATGGAAATATAATCGTTGCTGGCTATGCTAATTCATTAACTTTACCTGTAAGTCAAAATGCTTCTCAAAAAAACAACAATGGAGCTTTTGATGGTTTCTTTGTAATTTTCGACTCAAGTTTCAATATTCTTTATTGTACCTACTTTGGAGGCAACAATAATGATTATATTGCACAAATTGATGTTGATAAGTTCAATAATATTTATTTACTCATTTTCACAAATAGCCCTAATTTGCCCCTTAAAAATCCTACATTAATGGTCAATTTCCAAAAAGATTTAGATGCATTCCTTGCTCAATTTGACTCACTTGGCAATTACATTTGGGGTAGCTACTTTGGTGGAAAAAATTTCGAAGCTCGTGATTTCGGTGGTTTAAACTATTATGGTTGTTCAATAAAAGTTACACCTGACCAACAAATACTAAGCTTTTTTTACTCAAATTCTGATGACTTACCTACTAACCAAAACAACTACAAAAAAAATTATGACAATTTTATTCTAAAACTTTTGAAAGATAAGACATTATCCACATCAACTTATCTTGGAGGTTCTGCAGACGACTTTTCAGGTGACCTATTTCCAATTGACAACGAAACTTTCGTGATTTGTGGAACCACAAATAGTCCAGATTTTCCTACTGTCAATGCTCTACAAAACAGGCTAAAAGGTAAATCTGATGGCTTTGTTGGAATTATATCCCTTGCTATCGACTCCTTACCTCCTACGGTGCAAAGCTATTCGGACTCCTGCGGCACCAATCGTTTCTTTGAATGCTTCGAATCAGATTTCAGCTCATCAGGTATCAAAAAAGTCGAGCCAGTTAAACTCGACAATTGCAGGTTGGTCGTAATCGATTCCACCGAAAAGCGGGTCAAAATTCGCATTTCTCTTGTGGACAAGTCGCGAAATGGCTTCTATTTAGTCAATATTGTTGACAATGCTGGTAACATCACTACAATTTCTGACTCTATTTTTTTCAATTCAAACTATCTGCTGTCGTTCTCACCTTCCGATAGCTTAATTCTGCCTCGTTCGAGCTTCTTTGAACGCAAATGCTATGATGTGAAAATTTCTAATGCATCCAACGACACACTGAAACTTGGGAAGTTGTATTTCCGTCGAAACATTCACTTTTCAATACCTCCATCCCAACTTCCAATTATACTTCCACCACACGACACAGTTACCGTAAGCATTTGCTTTGCACCAGAATTCGAACTTAAAGGTATGTATGTGGACACACTCGAAATTTCCGATACTTGCTTTTCGAAATGGTTATTTGTTAAAGCCAGCATTGATACCGCAAAGTATACAGCCAACTCGAATTGTAACACCCTGGTCAATGGTTCTTCCGTTTTTTTGAACAAGCAACCAAAACTCCAAATTGAATACAGCGATTTAAACAGGCTCATCATCACATTCATAGATTTTGAAAACGAGAAGAAGAGCATTCGGATACTCGACCTGCTTGGCAGAGTTATTTTCTCTCGCGAAAGTTATGAATCCTTTGCTGAGCTCGACCTGAACTTCCTTTCGCAAGGGTTCTATATTTTGAGAATAGAATTTTCGAACAATTCCTACTTGTCTTTGCCCTTTTTAAAATAAAATTTCACAATCCAACTTTTAAAAATCCTTGATTTTTGTTAAATTTGTATTGGCTAATGTTTTATGAAACAAGGTAAACTGGATAATGATAGTTTATTTTCGAAATAAAATTTTCTGCTCGACACAGGAGAAAGAAGAAACATTAACGATTGATACGACTGGGACGACTTTCCCAGCAAGGGTAATATTATTCAACGACGATATTCATACATTCGAAGAGGTTGCTTTGCAATTAGTGAAAGCAATTCATTGCACCTATGAGCAAGGATTGGATATTGCTTGGGAAGTTCACACAAAAGGGAAAGCTTGTGTTTACGAGGGCGATATTGCAGAGTGCCTTCGAGTTAGTGCCATTCTCGAAGAAATAGCATTGCACACGCAAATTGAATCTTAACTACTCGAATTCAAAATCGATATGAATAATTTCGCCGCATTTGCACTGCACTTCAATTGCAGTGACTTCGCCTGCAGCATCGCGAATTATCTTGGGATATTCATTCTCGCTCCCGCTTTCAAATGTTGCATCCAAAGGAGTTGCTTTAACATCCTCGGGATTTTCAATAATAGAACTTTTCCTCCGTGAATATTCCCCCGAAATTGTTTTTGCAACAAGAAAATCAACAAATTTTTCCGAGGGTTTTACCTTTGTTTCTTTCTCTACCTCTTTGCCAAAGAAATCCTTAAACTTTTTCTGTTTTTCAAGTCTTTCATTCCTACGAAGAAAATAATTTTCCAAAATCTGATGAATTTTAATATGCTCATCCTCGGAAATCTGGTCTTGAAAATTTAATAACTTATCGACAAGGTCGGGAACTTCGGACTCCTTCAAGTTTTCGAAAAAACTTTCTATTTTATATTTCTGGGCCTCTTCTTTGGGAATAACGCTGGACTTCACTTTTTCCCTCCGAGTTCAGCAATTACATTGGGAATTTCTTTCAATGGCACAATTTCGTTAGCAATTTTTGCATTTATTACCGAGCCGGGCATACCAGCAACAACACAGGTATCGGGACTTTGGGCAATCACATAGCCACCTTTTTCGCTCAACAACTTTAAGCCTTCGGTGCCATCATTTCCCATTCCAGTCATAATAAAGCCAACAGAATGGCTACCAAAAATCTCGGCAACAGATTTGAACATCACGTCGGCAGAAGGTTTGAAAAGCATATTTTTTGGTTCTTCGGAAATCACAATTCTTCCTTGCTTGTTAATTGTCATTTGAAAACCGCCCGGAGCCACATATGCTGTGCCATCTTGAAGAATATCCATATGTTCAGCTTCTTTTACATTAACTTTCGACAATGAATTAAGTCGATTAGCAAGGGAGCGAGTGAACAAAGGCGGCATATGCTGAACGATTAGAATTGGAAAAGGTAAACCTTCGGACAGTTGGGAAAAAACTTCTTGGAGTGCGGCTGGTCCCCCAGTTGAGATACCAATTCCAACAACATCGATTTCATTTGGCAAAGGTCTTTTCCGTTGTAAAATTTCGTAATGGCTTTCAACAGCAGGAGCAACAAGTGTCGAAGCCTCGGTTGAAGGCCTGGCTTTTTGTGTTTCCTGCAATTTTTGAAGCAATCGCTTGCGTATCAAGCGATTTTTTATATCAGAATTACTGGCAATATTTCTTACTTTGCTTAGAAGCTCATCCTTTAAAGAGCCCATTTCCGTGAAGTTGCTCTTCTTCGTTACAAAATCAACAGCACCAAGGGAAAGTGCTTCCATTGTGGCTTCGGCTCCTTCGGATGTCAATGTGCTAACCATAAGAACGGGAATAGGATTTGTCTTCATAATTTCCCGAAGGGCTTCTAAGCCATTCATCACCGGCATCTCAATATCCATCGTGATAATATCGGGCGACAATTCAGCAGCTATTTGAACTGCTTCTTTCCCGTTCCGAGCCAAACCAACCACTTCGATGTCCGGTTCCGAAAAAATCTTTGCAAGGGCTTGTCGCATAAAAATTGAATCGTCAACGATAAGTAATTTTATCTTTTTGTCCATTTCAATCAGCGATAAAAGTTAATTCCTATTATAAACTAACTCACCAACATCAATAATAATAACTACGGAACCATCGCCCAGAATTGTTACTCCCGCAATTCCGTCGATGTGTCCAAGAAACTCACCTAATGATTTGATTACAATTTCCTGCTGACCCAATAGTTCATCGACAACCAAGCCAACACGAAACTCCCCAATCCCAACAACGACAACGTATTTATCGTCTAAGCTCTCGTTCTGACCATTAACATTTAATATCCGACTAAGCCTTATCAAAGGAAGAATGTCGGAACGAATTTTAATAACTTCCCGCTTATTTATTGTGCTAACTTTCGAAACATCACAATCAACAACTTCGAGAACGCTAGCCAACGGGATAGCATAAATTTCCGAATGAACTCTTACCAATAAACCTTGTATTATTGCCAAAGTTAAAGGCAATTTGATAATAAAAGTAGTTCCAACTCCCACTTCGGATTCGATATCTATCATCCCCTTCAACTTTAAAATGTTTGTTCGAACCACGTCCATTCCGACACCGCGGCCCGAAACATTAGAAATAATTTGAGCAGTACTAAAACCGGGCTGAAAGATTAATTGATAAGCCTCTTTTGTAGTCATTTGTGTAGCTTCTTCTGGGGTTATTAAACCGCGCTCAATGGCCTTTGCTTTAATCTTTTCGGGGTCCATCCCCTTGCCATCGTCGGAAATGCGAATTACGATATTATTACCTTCCTGCTCAGCGCCAAGATAAACAGTCCCAACCTCGGGCTTTCCCAAGCGAATTCGTTCTTCGGGGCTTTCAATACCGTGGTCACAAGCATTCCGGAGCATATGCACCAGCGGGTCGCTCAACTCATCGATAATACCTTTATCTATTTCTGTTTCTTCGCCTTCCATAATCAGCTGCATCTTCTTATTAAATTGTTTGGCAAGTTCGCGAACAATTCTCGGAGCCTTCTGGAACAATTTGCCGATTGGAATCATTCTCATTCTCATAACCGAAGCCTGTATCTCCGAGGTGATAAAATCAATTTGCGATGTGGTTTCTTCCAATTCTTTGAGTGTTTCCTTTGTCACATCGCCCGAAAGTAAATTCCTTGTGATTTGTTCCAAGCGATTTCTACCAAGAACAAGTTCCCCCGACAAGTTCATTAAATTTTCCACTCTCGTGACATCAATTCGTATGGTCTCGGCACTCGAAGCAACCGATTGTTTCGCTACCTCTCGAGTCTTCGCACTTTCCGTCTGTGCAACTTTTGTTTCAGTCAAGGGCTTCCCAACGGTTTTATCTTCGTGCTGTTCTATTTCAGAAGTTTCTCTCTTATCGACAGAAACTAAAACATCAGCAGTTTCCTCTTTTTGAGTCGAAGTTTTAAAAAGCACCTCTGCATCGACTTTTGCACCAGCCTCCGCCATCAAACTTTTGTTAACTTCTGCAAATGCAGCATTAATTAATTCATATTCTTCGGGCGAAAAATCACCAGGCTTCGATACAATTTCACCAGCTATACTCAAAACTTCTTCAACTTTTGAAGATGACTTCTCTTCCGAAGAACTGACAGCTCCGCTTGCACCTTCGGTAATTTTCTCCTCGGCTGGTTCAACAGTTCCTTGTAAACTTCCGCCAGACTTCAAGATATCAATTTTTTTCAAAGTATTCGTATAATCAACATCAGAAATATCTTCTCCTTTTTTAACGCGTTCAACCATCATTGTAAGGAAGTCGTAAACTTCCAAAAGAACATCAATAATTTCTTGATTAACTTTAAGTTCGAACTTTCGCAATTTATTGAGGATATCCTCGGCAGAATGAGTTAAAGTTGCAATTTTATCGAACCCCATAAAGGAAGAAGTTCCTTTAATGGTATGAAAAGCCCTAAAAATCCTATTAAGAAGCTCCTCGTCTTCGGGATTATCCTCGATAAGCATTAAATCTTGAGACAAGTTTTCCAGCAATTCCGTGGATTCTACAACAAAAGCCTCAAAAATTTCCTGCATTTCAGGGTCGTTATACATACTCCCTCCGTATTATCTTTTAGGAATTTTGATTAAATAACTTATCAATATCATCTTGGGATATTTTCTCTTCGGAATCCAATGTTTCCGTACTTTGTGCTGTTTTATTGTCAGGCTCTTTGGAACTCGAGGTGTCTTCTATTGTCTGTTGCTCGAAAAGTTTATCGATTTCATCTTGCCGAGCGGCGTTATCTATCAAGCTCTCTACTGCATCAGGGTCGAAAGCTATTACTCGGTGTAGTTCGGTTACATTTGTTGTTTGCTCTTGAACCGTTGCAACTTTTGTTATTTCACCCGATTGGAACTTACTAATTAAAGAATTTAACCTCGTCTGAACAGTATTCAGCAAATGATTGACAGCAGCAATCTGTTGGGATGTTATATCTTGAACTTGTAGAGCAAGCATAATCGATGAAGAATCATTCCTTATATTATCGATCATTTCTTTCATCGAGTTAATCTTCGTTTCAACAGATAATATATCTTTCGACTTTGCTTGCAAAGAACTAAGATTCAACTTTAAATCATCTAAGGAAAAAGAGCCGTTATTAAATTTACCAACCAACTTGTTAAAATCCTCGAAAAAGTCTTTTAAGCCGAGCTGGCTACTTTCAAATTCTTTAAGTGTGGAGCTAAGAATATCAAGTTTATAAAAAACACCGTCAACGATATCGAGTATTTCATTTGTAGCCAGTTCGGTGGCTTCGGTTACCTTCGAAAGTTGTTTCGATAGATTCGGCATCTTCGAAAGGTTCTCCTGAATCGAGGTATTTATCTCCTCGAGTAAAGGTTGGATTTCACCTACAAAAGCAAACAATTCTTCGAGGAAAGGAACTACCCTTTGCCCAAGAATAAACAGTGCTCTAAGCTCTTCCGCTTTTTTTATCAACCCTTTAATGTCCATATCTTTCATTTTTCCCTCCAATTTACTTTTCTCCAGCTTTCAGAACTGCAGTTATTTTTTCCTTAAGAACTTGCGGAGTGAAAGGCTTAACTATATAGTTATTCACTTTCGCCTGTAAAGCCTGAATAATATCTTCTTTCAGCCCGCGAGTAGTGACCATTAGTATCGGGAGATTTTTCCACTGCTCCGAAGCTCTAATCGCTTTTGTCAAATCCAGACCGCTCATATTTGGCATATTCCAATCGGTTATGACAAAGTCAATTTTGTGAGTTTGAAGTTTCGAAAGAGCATCCTGTCCATCTTCCGCTTCGACAATATCTTCGATACCGAACGATTTCAATGCATTAATTACAATTCTTCGCATTGTAGGAGAATCATCAACAACAAGAAATTTCATAGTCCATCCAAAATTTGTTTAACACCTAATCACTTGCAGTGCCTAAATATTTCGAAATCTCATATTGGATTCTTTTAGCATTGAATGGCTTGATGAGATAAGAATTTGCACCAGCCTCGAAACCTTTCTTGATATCCTCTTCCTTTCCCAAGGAAGAAAGAATTATAATCGGTAGTTCTTTGTACTGTGGATTTTCGCGAATAGTTTTAATCAAAGCAAATCCATCTACATTGGGCATATTCAAATCGGTTACCAGCAAATCAATTTGATATTGGGGAAACTTTTCGAGAGCATCCATCCCATCGACTGCGGTAATTACCTCGAATCCAGCCAATTTCAATGACATCGAAATGAAACGCCTGATTGTTTCCGAATCTTCCGCAACTAAAATTGTTTTTGGCATAACCCTCTATTTGTTTTTTTTCTATTCTTTTTTATATGCAATTGCTTTTGGTAAATGCACTAACTTAAATGCTTTCGAAATTCCATGCAACGACTCGGAATAACCAACAAAAAGATAACCTCCAACATTTAGTGCATCGTATAAATAAGAAACAACTTTTTGCTTTGCTGGAATGTCGAAATAAATTAAAACATTAGCACAAAAGATTACATCGCAATTGGAAACCATCCTAACTTGCGTAGCGTCAAACAAGTTAATGTTTGAAAACCTGACTAATCTTTTAACATCGTCTTTTAAATAGAACAAACCATCTTTTGAAATAAAGTATTTCTTTAAGTAGAGTTCGGACATATTACGAACGGAGTACTCCTTGTAAACACCATTCCTTGCCACTTCGAGAACCTGATTACTAATATCGCTGCCAAGTATTTGGAACTGAACGTTTGGATTAAGTGGCTTAATCTTTTCCAAAACAATCATTGCAATAGTGTATGGTTCTTCGCCTGTTGAACAGGCAGCACTCCAAATACGGATTGTTGGATTGGGGGTTCCAGCCTTGTTTTTTATCAGTTCAGGGATGATAATCTTCTCGAGAGATTCAAATTGCTGTTCTGCCCGAAAAAAATATGTTTCATTAATTGTAATTGCATCAAAAAGATTTTTTAACTCACCCCTGTTAGCAGGATTTTTAATAAAATTCACATAATCGTAAAGTGAGTTTAGTTTTAGTGCTTGAATACGCCTTAAAATTCTGCTTTCGAACAAATACTTTTTACTTTCGGTATAAAAAATACCGCTTGTCTTATAAATTATGTCTCGAAGTTCACGAAATGCTTCGTCGGTCAAAGTATATTTTGATTCAACTTCTGGACTCATTTTCTCCGAAACTCTTTATTAAAATAAATATTTTTTCAAAATAGTTCATACCGCAATCCAATCTCTTCCAATTTTTCTCTATTTACAAATTTAGAACTTTTCAACAAATTCTCAAAAACATTTTTGAAAAGTTCTGCATCTCTGTATACAAAAAAGTCGTAAAAATCATTTTGTACGGATTCGGGAAGTTCATCCGAAAGGCTAAGAATTGATTCCATCAAAACCAATTTAACTGGTTCTTTCAATGCATCCCATTCACGGAAAACAAATTCCAAAAGACTTGAAAAGAGTTCACCATTGTCTTTTTGGAAGGCAATTTTTTCCAAAAACTCGCTCAATACCTCGGGTGGAGAATTGTGAAGAACATTGGTAAAAATCAAATCAACATTTTCGGGGTTGAAACGAAAGAGTTCGATAATCAAATAATCCAAATCAAGGCTTTGATAAACGTTTCCCAAAGCGTTAAGAGCCGCTTGTCGAATCTCTATATCTTCTTCCTTCAAAGCCTCTCGAGCTATCTGCCTAAGATTTTCGGGGATAACTTTTGTTTCGCAATATTTTTTGCCAAGATGGCAAAGACCTTTCAAAAAGTATGGCTGAATCTGTTTTGGAACAGTTGGAAGTTTGGACATTAAGTAATCAAAAAACTCCTCATCACCATCGATGTAAGCAAGGGAATCTATTGCTGCAAGCTGTAAAAGCTGGTCTGATTCATTGCTTAATGCCTCCGAAATTAACTTTTTCGCCTTTTCCCCGCCAATTTTTGCCACCGCATTCAAAACAAAGGGCTTATATTCATCATCCTCTTCATACTTTTTAATTAGGTCGTCCACAACATCGGGAACTTTAATATTTCCCAATGCCATTATGGCAGAAACAACAACATTTCGATTATTATCATTCAATAAGTAACGGACTGTTTCCCAATCCTTTTTGCTTCCAATGGCACCCCAAATATCGAGTGCAAACTGGCGAAAGTCTGCATCGGGGTCGAGTAAGAATTTCTTCAAATGTTCATAACAAACATCATCATACTTAGTAAGAATATCAGAAACAATATTTCGATATTCAATATTGGGGCTCCCAATTAAAGGAACAAGGTGTTTCGAGGCTTCGCCCCTGAATTCCTCGGGCAAATTTGCTAAACAATCAATTGCCAGGCTTTGAACGCCTTTGTCATCGGAAGTAACAAGGGAAACAACCAATGCTACTATTTCGTCATCATAGGTTTTATTATCAAAAAGATAGTACAATGCATCCTTGATTTTCGAAATATCACCGCTTTTTAAATTTTCCTTGATTTGTTTTGTATCCATATTAAATCTAAATTAATTAATAATCTTCCCCGAAATATTAATACCCAGTTGTTCAATTCTATAACGAAGTTTTGCACGAGAGATGCCCAAAATTTTTGCCGCTTTTATCTGATTACCATTAACAAGTCGAAGGGTTTGAATGATTAAATCCCGGACAACATTGTTCATTGTTGCACCTTGCTTCGAAATTATCAACTTGTGCTCGCCGGGTTTCAATTCAGGAGTGGCTTGCTCACCCAAAGAAGTTTGAGGTACCGAATCAGAAACCTTGAGAAAACTCAATGAATCTTTTGAGATAATATCCTCGCTTTCAAGAAGCACAACGCGCTCAATAACATTCCGCAATTCCCGAATATTTCCTTTCCACTGGTAGTTTCTCAAAATATTAACTGCCTCTGGGGTGAATCCCGAAACCTTTTTACCAAATTTCTTGTTAAACTCTTTGACAAAAGCAGTAGCCAGAAGCATAATATCATCCCCTCGCTCTCGAAGTGGAGGCAATTCAAGTCGGGCAACATTCAAACGATAAAACAAGTCCTCGCGAAACTTCCCTTGCTCAACCAAATCTTCAAGTACTTTGTTTGTGGAGGCAATTACACGAACATCGACCGAAATTTCTTTGGTTCCACCCAACCGATAAAACCTGCGTTCCTGCAAAACACGAAGCAATTTTACTTGAAGTTCCAAACTAAGTTCCGAAATTTCATCCAAAAAAATTGTTCCGTGATTAGCAAGCTCGAATTTCCCTTGTTTGAACTTTTCTGTCGCTCCCGTGTATGCTCCTTTTTCATAGCCAAAGAACTCGGACTCGGCAAGGTCTTTGGGGATGGCCCCACAATTGATTGCAATAAATGGTCCACGAGCCCGGGGTGAATTGCGATGAATGTATTTAGCCAGAAGTTCTTTGCCAGTTCCAGTCTCACCAATAATTAGAACAGTGGAATCGGTTCCAGCAACAATCTTGGCAATATTCAAGACCTTTTTAATTTGCTCACAATTGCCGATTATTTCGCTTGGTTGTTCCTCTTTCAGTTTGTCGGTTAGAATTTCGACCTGGCGCCGTAAGTCGTAATTCTGCAATGCTTTGTCGACTGCAATTTCAAGTTGTTCAAGGTCCAATGGCTTAACAATAAAATCTTCGGCGCCAAGCTTGATGGCTCGAACAGCCATCTTAATATCGTTCGTTGCGGTCATTATGATTACAGGAACTGTATATCCTTGACTTCTCAACTGCTCGAGTATTTCTAAGCCATTGTGCGGACCCAGAAAAATATCAAGCAGAATTATATCGGGAGAAATCAAATTGATGTCGTTTAATGCTTCCCCAGCATTTAAGTAGGAAAACACGCGTGTATATTTTGTTGTCAAAGCATCTTTAATGGTTTTGTTCACCAGTGGGTCGTCTTCGATAATCAAAATTGTATAATTTTGCAACGCCATCGTAAATTAAAAATTTAAGTAAATCAAAAATAATACTTTTTTTTCAATTAGATTAAATCAACTTTGAGGAAATTTAATTGTTATTGCCGTTCCTTCGCCTAACCGACTTTGAACTTCGATAGTCCCGTTGTATTTATAAAGCAATTTCTGCGTAATTGCTAAGCCAAGCCCTGTTCCCGAAGGTTTTTTGGTAAAAAAGGGATTGAATATTTTATCCAAATCTTCTTCGGCTATTCCAACCCCATCGTCCTCAACCGTTAAACAAACCAACTTCAAGTTATTCTCGGGGTAATCTTCCACATAGGTTTTCAAAGTGATAGTCCCCTTTTTTTCGATTGCATCAATTGCATTAGTTATCAAGTTTACAATGATTTGTTGCAAATGTTTGGAGTCGGCAGATATCAACGGCAGGTCATTTTTTAAATCAAACGACAGTGTTATTTCCTTTTTTCTAAGCAAATGATTTATAAGGTCAAGTGTGCTTACAACGACGGTGTTAAGGTTGAGTTTTTCGATGAAAGGCTCACTTTGGCGCGAAAAACTCAATGTAACATCAATAATTTTCGAAATTCTTTCTACTCCTTGAAGCGCAGTATTAACATACGATAGCAACTCTTTATTTTCGGAAAGTGCACGCGAAAGAAGCTGCAAATTAAGATTTACCGCAGCCAAAGGATTGCGAATTTCATGCACCAATGAGGCGCTTAGTTGCCCAAGAAGAACAAGTTTATCGGCTTGAACAAGTTTCTCGCTCATCAAATATTGGTCAGAAACATTTTTGACTGAAGCAATGATTATTTGCCTGCCATTGAGTTCCACAATGCGAGCGAAAATATCAACGAGAATTTCCCCAACTTCAGGACTGTCCAAAGTAAGTTCCGAGAAAACGCTTGGAGAATTTTCCTTCTTTGCTAACTTGATTATTCTGCGAAACTGTGGAAAAGAAATCTTTTCAACGTCATCTTCGGTGATTGCAAGAAGCTTTTTAGCAAACTTGTTCGCCGCCAGAAGTTTCCAATTGCTGGCATCGACCATCAAAATTGCTTCGTTTGCTTCTTGAAAAAATAACTTATAAAAATCGGATTTTTCGAACTCCATTTTTATTTTTTTGGTTTTTCAGGTTCTACATCAGGATTAGTCGGCAATTCAATTTTTGTGGAATCAGGCTTAGGTTTAAATTCATTCAAAGGATTCTTTGGCAAATCGATATTGGGTTTCAGGTTATCGGGCGAAAATATATCTTTAACATCTTTAAGCATTTTGCTTGGGTCTTTGAAATATTCTAAAGGATTTATTCCTTCGCTCTTGGTTTCTTTTTCGGTATCGGGTTTCAGAGGCTTTTGGGTTTGGGGAGCAAGTTCAAGCCCTTTCAATGGTGCGCCGGGCACTCGTGGAGGCAAAGTTCTTTCCTGCAAGGAATCCGGAATTGGTCCACCACTTTTCACAGCCAAATAGTAAGCAACAGCGTGATTAATATCCTGCGCATAGATACTTCCGGGATATTTATCCAAAAGAAGTTTATAGTAATAAAAAGCACTATCATAGTTAAACAATTTTCTTTCATAAAGGTAACCGATAACATACAATGCTCGCGGAGCAAATGGATGTTCGGGATAATTCAAATATAAATTTCTAAGTTGTGAAATCCCAAAATCATATTCCTTATTCTTTATAAGTCGCAAGCCCGACATTAAAAGCTCTTTCGTTGTATCCACAACAAAATTACTCGTATAGCCAAGCTCTTTCAAAACCTCCCTGCCAAATTCCGTAGTTGGATACCTCTCCACTATCAAATCTTTTAAGCTATCGGATAAGAAGAGATTTTTGTCTTGTACTACTCTTGCATAAGAATACAAATAGCGAGCAGAGTTTGTATCCTTCACAGGAGCAATAATTGAAGCAAGACGAAAATAGTACTCAGTTGAATCAACAAAGCCAAGCCTTTCGAAATTCGCTCCAAGTTCAAACAAAGTTCCAGCAAGAAACATTCGGGAAGTATCGCTAAGTTCCTCGCCTTTTTGATAACGCAAAAGTAAAGGCTCAGCAAATTTATATTTCTGCTCCCAGTTGTTCAAAAGATTATACATTTTATCCGCAGAAGCATAAACAGGAGTTCGAATGTTTCTGGCTCGGGCAAAATATTTTCGCGCTTCAAAATATTTCCCAGCATAATAATCTTTCAAACCTTTCTCGTAATAAACTGCCATCAATGGTGGAGAGGTTCGAAATGCAGAGTCGGCTTGGATTTCCAGCTTCTTAAAAGTAGCAGAATCGCCTTTCAACAAGGCAGAAAGCATAAATCCTGAGTGAGTATATTCTTTCCACTCCTGATATTTGCCATCGTTTTTGAGCATTTCTAAAATTTTTTCTCCTTCTTCGTATCTCCCAAGTCGAATATTCGACAATGCTTCGTAATATAGAGAAGAATACAGTGTTAGATAATCGGGAGAGAAATTTCGAACTTTTCTAAAATTATTCAGAGCGTCTTCCCAAAGCCCAAGCCGATAGTAAATCGAAGCCAATTCGAGTTGCCATCGAGCCCGAATACGATTGTCATCGCTCTGCAAAATTGCTTGCTTATATGGTTTTATGGCTCCTTCGATATCATTTTCGTAAAGTGCAAGGTCTGCTTGAAGACGAAACGCTTCCGAGAGTATATCGTATCGTTCCTTTTGCCAAGCAATATCAATTGTACGGGAAAGAAGAAGTTTGCCACTATAAAATTTTTTCTGAATCAATAAATTCTCGGCAAAAAGCAAGTGGGCATCGGGAGATAATTCTCCGTTGGGAAATTTATCTATCAATTCGCTACATTTAATTTGCGATGGGAGCCATTCGTTTTTGTAAAAATAGGACTTAGCCATCAAATACAATGAACCTTCGACATAGCTACTCTTGGACTTTCGCGACAAAATCTTGGAGCCTTTTATAATTATTGAATCCAACTTGGTCTTTACTGGCTGGAGTTTCATCGGTGGGACAATGAACTCCTGCATAAAAGGCGGTGGACCCGTCGTTATATCTTGAACAGGCTGTAATTCTTTGATTGGGAAATATACCTTTGGAGCAACTTTGATTTTCGTCTCTTGATATTCAAATTCATCTTCGGACTCTTTCATCAATCGCTGGGCGTTGTAGTATGTATTGAAATAGGTTGTGAAATTTTCATAATGGGAACAACCAAAAAAAAGATATATCGCAAAACAGCAGGCTAATATTACTTTTCCGTTCATTTACACCGAAAATTAATTAAGTAAGACTGCAAATTAACCAAAATATTGCTTTCGTTAAACTTTGACGAAGAAATAAGAAAAATAATACATTTTAAAATGACTTCATTACGTCATAACCAAAATCAGTTTTAATTTTGTTTTTTTGTTTAAAAATGAAATTAACATTATCAAGTGCCGATATATTAGTGTTTTTAATTTTCTACTTCTGTCTAACATTTCTTGGCTTTCTACCATTAATACTTAAAAGGATTAATACCAAAAGCGAAGATTTAGAATTCATCTTTGCTGGAAGAAAATTAACGCTACCTTTTTTTGTTGCATCGTTGGTTGCCACTTGGTATGGCAACATTCTTGGAATTGGTGAATTTGTTTATCGCTATGGTCTTGTAGCTTGGTTCTGTTTTGGGATCGTCTATTACATTTCCGCCTTTTTCTATGCCTTGTTAATTACCAAAAAAGTGCATTTAGCGAATGCATCGACCATTGCGGAACAAATTTCTATAAAATTTGGCACAAATGCAGGGATTTTTTCTGCCATTGTTCAATTAATCATCTCTTTTCCAGCAGTGTATGTTCTTATGGTCGCTACTTTTATCAACTTACTAACAGGCATTAACCTATTCCTTTCCCTATTGATTGGAACTTTTCTGAGCTTCATTTACATTGGCTTCGGTGGGTTTAAATCCAATATTCTAACAAACACTTTTCAATTTTTTATTATGTATCTTGGATTCGGCATTTTTCTCTATTTCTCTTTACATTCAATTCACTTTGATTTGGGCTTTCTCGCTAACCTTCCTCCAACACACAAGAAATTTTTTGGTGATGTTTCGTGGCAATTTGTCTTCTCTTGGTTCTTCATTTCACTACAAACTTTTGTCGACCCAAGCTTTTACCAAAGATGTGTTTCGGCAAAATCAACCAGAACAGCAAGGAATGGCATTCTTCTTTCAATTGCCTTCTGGTTATTATTCGATTTTATGACGATAACCATTGGACTAATATCGCGGGCAACCTTGCCAAACATAGAACCTCTCTTTGCCTATCCATACCTGTTGGAAATAATCGTCCCCAGTGCTTGGAAAGGGTTTGTTCTCGTTTCAATGCTCGCTACCATAATCTCGACGATGGATAGCTACATCTTCCTTTCGGCTTTCATAATTGGCAACGATATTCTTGGTAAAATCTCAAAATTCAAAGCACAGAAATTATCCACAAGAACAAAATTTGGTTTAATCATTTCTGCTGTGTTTTCGACTGCTTTTGCTTTCTTTATTCCTTCAGCCATAGATTTAATATACAAAACCTCATCTATTGCAGTTCCTGCTCTTTTCTATCCGCTTTTGTTAAGCTTTTCGAAAAAAGAATTGCTCACAAATAGCCAGGTAACATTTTTGATTGCTTCATCTTCAATACTTACTTTGCTTTTTCTTTTATGCAAAGAATTTGCCTGTGGAAGCCTTTTGCCTTATCTTTTAAATCAACTATTGTATTTCGAGCCAATGGTATTTGGCTTTCTATGGTCAACAATCCTATTCGTATTTATGATTATTTTGAACAAAAAAGCAAAAATTTTTACCACCACCATTCAGGCTTAGTTTGCCTTAACATCAAATCATTCAATGCTATCTTTGGGTCAAGATTTTCGAATAATATTTCATAAACTTTTTTGGTAATTGGCATTTCCACATTTTGCTTTTGTCCAAGAAGATAAGCCGAAACAGTTGTATCTACCCCTTCGGCAACTGCATCCATATTCGAAAGGATTTCGTCCAATGTTTTGCCTTTGGCAATATTTTCGCCAACAAATCTATTCCTACTGTGCCTACTGATACAAGTAACTACCAAATCTCCCAGTCCCGAAAGCCCCGAAAAAGTCAAGGGGTTGGCTCCCAATGAAACTCCCAAACGGCTTATCTCTGCCAAGCCTCTTGTTATTAATGCAGCTTTTGTATTGTCCCCCAAATTCAATCCATCTATTATTCCCGCTGCAATTGCTATTACATTTTTCAAAGCACCGCCCATCTCGCACCCAATAACATCTTCGGATGAATAAACACGGAAATACGCATTGGAAAGCAAAGTTTGGACGGTCCGAGCCAACTCACGATTTTCCGAAGCCACAACTGTCGCTGTTGGGATTTTTGCCGCAACTTCTTCTGCGTGACTGGGTCCAGTTAGAACTGCGTAATTCTCCTCGGTGCAACCAAAATCCCACAGAATCTCAGAAATTCGCTTCAAACTAACCTTCTCTATTCCCTTCGCTACGTTCAAAATTGGTTTGGAACTCAAATTTACTTTGTTTTTTTCTAGGGTCTGGCGAATATATTGAGTAGGAGTTGCCTGAATTATAATCTCAGAATCAATTATTTCTTCCATACAATCAGTATATTGGATTTTGGAGCTCACAGGAAATCCGGGGAGATACTTTGTGTTTTCGTGCCTTTCGAGAATTTGTTCGATAGTGTCCTTTTCAAACGACCAGACCACAACTTGATTTTCTGTCTCCGCTATTAAATTTGCTATTGCTGTTGCCCAGGCACCTATACCCAAAATTCCAATTTTCATTTTAATTCTTGTTTTTTCTTAAACTTTATTAAATGGAACTTCTCGAATCTATTTTCAGTCCCTTGAATTATTCTTTTAACATTTTCCCGATGTGTGTAAAAAACTAATCCACAAAGGAGAATGGAAAAAACAATAAGAACATTAAAATTATCATATTGATAATTGAAGGCAAATTTTCGCAACAAAATTATCATTGGATAGGAAAAAGCAGCAGTCAAAGAGCCTAAAGAAACCCAACCGGAAGATAAAAAGAAAAATAGAAAAACCACCAAACAAATTCCAACTTCCAAAGGTGTGATTGCCAATAAAAAACCCAAAGCAGTATTCACTCCTTTCCCACCCCTAAATCCAGCAAAAACAGACCAAATATGACCTGCAATAGCCGAAAAACCAATTATTATCTGAATTGTAAATATACCCCCAATGGATGAGGCAAAATCCACACCAACTTGCGACAAAATAAAGCCCGATAGAAAAGCTACCGGCAAATATCCTTTCAATATATCGACAATTTGAACAAGGATGCCCCAAAAAGCACCCAATTGGCGAAAAACATTTGTGCTACCCATATTCCCGCTCCCGCGAGTTCTTATGTCGAACCCAAAAAACATCCTGCTAACAATTATAGCCGTAGGAAATGAGCCACACAAGTAACCAATCACAGCTCCCAAAATCAACCACAATAAACTTGTTATCATCTCTAAACCAGCATAAAGTTCTGCATATTCATTTAAAAACTCTTAACTTCGCTCAAATAATTTTACAAAAATAACATTTTGAAAAACTCCTACTTTAAATTTTGTGTAATGAAATTAAAAAAAGTAAAAAAGTTTTTTAACTAATTTTTTTTTTAATTTGTATTTTGGTAACCGAAGAATTTTAAACTGAGGTTTCGTTATGAACATTCTTGACGAAAACTATGCTTTTGTTGTTTTGCTTCTCGCCCTTCTCAACTTTCCACTTTTTGAAACCAAAATTTTTATTAACAATAAAAAAGGAGGTAAACAATGAAACTTAACTCAACAACTTCCTGCATTCAAGCAATTATTTCGCTTGTTTTAATTTTCATTTCAACTTATCTTTCCCTTTCACAAACTCAAGAATGGATTGGCTTTACAAATGGGAAAGATATTAGGTGCCTTGCTGAAGAAGGTGAATATCTTTGGGTAGGCACAGCTGGTGGTGGTCTTGTTAAATTAAACAAATCAACTGGTGAAATTATAGTTTATGCCAAATGGAATTCCAAATTACCCGATAACTATGTTCGTGCAATAGCCATAGATGGACAGGGCAACAAATGGATTGGAACAGGTGTTTTTATTGTTGATGGGCCTGGTGAAGGCCTTGCAAAGTTTGATGGTGTGAATTGGACTTTTTATAACACTTCAAATTCTGGATTGCCTGATAATGATGTTTCTGCAATAGCCATAGATGGACAGGGCAACAAATGGATTGGAACTTGGGGTGGAGGTGTTGCAAAGTTTGATGGCGTGAATTGGACTGTTTATAACACTTCAAATTCTGGATTGCCTTATGACTACGTAAATGCAATAGCCATAGATGGACAGGGCAACAAATGGATTGGAACAAGTGGAGGGCTTGCTAAGTTTGATGGTGTGAATTGGACTGTTTATAACACTACAAATTCTGGCTTACCTTATGATTTGGTTCTTGCAATAGCCATAGATGGACAGGGTAACAAATGGATTGGAACAGGTGAAGGGCTTGCTAAGTTTGATGGTGTGAATTGGACTGTTTATAACACTACAAATTCTGGCTTACCTTATGATTTGGTTCTTGCAATAGCCATAGATGGACAGGGTAACAAATGGATTGGAACAGATTGGAAAGGCCTTGCTAAGTTTGATGGTGTGAATTGGACTGTATATAACACTTGGAATTCTGGTTTGCCTGACAACAATGTTCGTTCAATAGTCATAGATAGGCTGGGGAACAAATGGATTGGAACAAATGGTGGGCTTGCTGTATTCCGAGAAGGTGGAGTTAAACTCAAAAAAAGTAAACGAAGGAGCAAATGATATTCCAACAAGGTTTTCTCTCTATCATAATTATACAAATCCATTTTACCCAGCTACTACAATTGAATTTGAAATACTGGAAAGAACGAATGCAAAACTCGTGGTTTACGACTTCCTCGGCAATGAAGTTGAAACTTTAATCGATAGAGAACTTGAAGCGGGGAAATACAAACTGAACTTTGAATCAAATGGTTTACCAAGCGGTGTCTATTTCTACACTTTAAAAACACCCAAATCAATCCAAACAAACAAAATGCTTTTGATTAAGTAATTCCATTTTTTTCTCCCATTGGGAGAGAACAAAAGCACGAAGTTCTGTTTGACTATTGAGATTTAAATATGGACTTTGTATATGGTGTTCATTTAAAAAAACTCTTTACTACGCTCAAATAATTTTACAAAAATAATAATTCGAAAATTTCGACTTTGATTTTTATGCTGAACGGAATTTTAAAAAAGTTATTCTTTTACTGGTTTATAGTAGTTTCTATTGCTGTAAACTTTGAATTTTTTCATTTCCACTCCTTCCGTAATATAACTTCAAACTCCAAAGAAATACAAGAAAGTCGGTTGAATAGGACTTTTGTCCCAATTCACCAATGCCTACTCGAGGAGTTTATATTTTTACCAAAGAGCAATTCAAATGCTGATGCCAAAATAATTTTCTTGTCAAGTTCTGAATACACAACTTCTCCGATAAACACAACCTCTCTTTTTCAAAATCCTACTTTCCATCTACATCTTCGAAGTCCCCCAATTCAATTTAACACAAATTCTTAACCTTTAATTTCCCATTTTGTTTCGATAAAATTTTAAAATGAAAAATCTTTTGTAAAAATTTATGTTTAATTTTTAATGGAGTTAACAATGGATAAATCTATTTTAAATCGGATTTTGGTTCTTTCATTTTTGATTATTTCTTTAATCGCTTGCAACGAGAAAAATTCGCTCGACAACGACAGCGAACACACAGAAGCAATTGGATTAACTATTTATTATCAAGGGAAACCATATTTCAAAGTGCTAAACGCTAAAATTGATACAACCCTTGCCCCGAAATTTTACCTACAGAATGGAACCGAAATGCTTTTCGAAGTGAAATTTATCGATGAGGATGGTAAAGAAATCGTACCTACCGAAGTTAGTAAGAACTTCGCGTGGATTATTGACGATACCACAATAGCAAAGCTCGAACTCCTGCCAAATGAAAAATACAAATTCAAAGGGAAAGGTTTGCGTTTGGGAGAAACTCAAATTGAGTTTCGTCTGAACCATTACGACCATCCCGATTTCAAAACACCCAAAGTACCTTTGGAAGTTCGCTGATTTTTAAAGGGGGTTGCCACAAGGCAACCTCCTTCGTTTTGTAAGAATAATTTTAAGCATTTCAAACGCAAATGTTTGGAGAGAAAAAAATGAAAAAGTTGATTCTTTTGGTATTTTTATTTATTCAATGCAATTTCATAACAATATTTGCTCAAAAGTATTATAAAGGAATAGTAATCGATACTTTGAAAAACAAAGCTATAACAAATGCTAAAATAACTGCAAAACTCTCAAACAAAGTTTCCATAACCACTACATCCGACAAATCTGGCTTTTTCAAAGTTCCTTTCGATTCCCTTGAATTCGACAACTCTAAGGGTCAGATTAAAATTACAAAAAAAGGATATCAAGACTTAATTCGTGAAATATTAATTCAGTCGAATAGAATTGATACATTCCGGTTGGAAAGCCTCGATTATATTTTTCCAAATATTATCATAATTGCTGAAAAAAATCCAAATTACATCGAAGAATTACATAAATTCAATTACCAAATCGAAAGCAAGGAACTCCAAAAGTCCGTCTCATCCACTTTGGGTTTAACATTAAAGAATGAAGTTGATTTCTTCGTTCGCTCTATGGGTCCAGCTACAAGTAAACCTGTATTTCGTGGGTTGGGACTCGACTACCTTAAAGTTTTCGAAAATGATGTTCCCGTAAAGGATTTATCCTCGACTGCGGCCGACCACTCCACTGCCATCGACCCAACAATCTTCGACAAGATTGAGGTTATACGTGGTCCAAAGCTTTTGGTTTATTCCCCAAACGCAATCGGCGGTATTGTCAATCTTTCTTCCAAGGATTTTTTAGTTGAAAAAGTCGATAGAATATCATTAACAGGGAAAGGTATTTACGAGTCCGGAACAAATAGTAAAATCTTAACAGTACTTGGTGAAGTTCCTTTGAACGATTTCTTTGTTTCAGGAAGTTATAATTATAAAAAAGCATTAGATATGGTCAGTGGTAAAGGTGTTATACCAAATACATATTTCAATAGTAATAGTGGTAATATTTTTACTGGAGGTCAAATAAGTAATTTCTCGGCTTACTTGGGACTTGGAATGTATAAACTTAATTACGGTGTTCCCGGCGGTTTTGTTGGTGCCCATCCCAAAGGAGTAGATATAAGTCTCGAAAGGAATAACCAAATGTTTAGAGCACTTTATCATTTTCACACAATATTGGACAATGTTACGATTAGTTTCAATCGAACATATTACCATCATACTGAATATGAGAAAACCGGTTCTGTTGGAGCGGAATTTCTTTTAAAAGATTACTATGCAAATATCAATTTTAACTTTCAAAGCCAAAAGCCTTTTAACGAAACTATATTAGGTTTGAACTTCCAGAAAAGTAATAACCAATATGGTGGTTACGTTTTCACGCCTAATACATATTCGTGGCTGTTTTCGACATATTTATATCAAAGCATTAAAATTGGAAATCATTTGATTGATTATTCAATTAGATTTGACCACAAGGAATACGACCCAATGAACGAAAATAAATACACAAAGAATCCACCAAAGAATAGGAATTTCAATGCTTATTCCTTTTCGGTCCTTGTTATGCATTATTTAAACGATATTGCTTCGGTAGGATTGAATCTTGGTCGAAGCGAGCGAATTCCGAACATCGAGGAGTTGTATTCCAATGGTCCCCATTTGGCTGCATATTCTTACGAAATTGGCAATACAGACTTGAACAAAGAACTTGGCTATTTCGCTGAGCTTTCCTTTAATCTACTTTTCAAAAAGAGTAATTTCAATTTTGCAATTTTCGATTATGAGTTCCAAAAATTTCTTTTTCCACAGAATACTGGAACAATAAATGTTTCACAACTATTACCCATTTACAAAATCTCGGATACAAAGGCAAGAATATTTGGTTTCTCGACCAATTGTTCTTACGAAATCCTCCCAAATTTCGTAGCAAAGTTTAACACAAGCTTTTCAAAGGGAATTAATTTAACCGAAAACTCCAACTTACCACAAATTCCCCCGCTAAAAGGACAATTTAAGCTTGAATACCAATTCCAAAAAGTTCAAGTCTCGATATTCACAGACTTCGCTTTGCGGCAAAACCTTACAGGACCATTTGAAGAGCCAACCCCCGGCTATGCAATTCTTAATTCAAATGTTAGATTTTGGTTCCCAATATCCAAACTTATTGGTGTTGTAAACTTATCAGTTGAAAACATATTCAACAAATTGTATTTCAATCACTTATCTCGAATAAAATCGGTTTATCCCGAAATTGGTCGCAACATTACTATCCATTTTTTACTTTATTTCTAATGATTTAATCGTTTTTTAGTAATTTGCTTTTTTTCATATATGGAGTTAATATGAAAATTGTTATCACAGATGGAATCGACAAGAAAGGCGAAGAAATACTTCGCAATGCTGGTTTTGAACTTACAATTCAAAAATATTCACCCGAAGAATTGATACAAGTAATTGGGGAATACGACGCAATAATCGTTCGTTCGGCAACCAAAGTCACCAAAGAAGTAATCGAGGCGGGGAAAAAACTCAAAGTTATTGCTCGCGGTGGCGTAGGCTTGGACAATATCGATGTTGAATATGCAAAATCAAAGGGAATTGAAATTCTAAATACTCCTGGAGCTTCTGCTATATCGGTTGCTGAGCTGGCTTTGGCTCATATGTTTGCCGTCGCCCGTTTCCTCAATTTAAGCAATATCGAAATGCGCCAAGGCAAATGGCCCAAAAAGGAATATTCAAAGGGATTTGAACTGACTGGAAAAACTCTGGGCATCATTGGACTTGGAAATATTGGAAAAGAAGTTGCAAAACGAGCTATTGGTCTGCAAATGAAAGTTATTGCTTACGACCCATATGTAACTTCAACAGACCTCGACGTAGAACTTGTCTCGAAAGATGAACTGCTATCCCGGGCAGACATAATTTCGCTTCATCTGCCTAAAATCAAAGGCGAGCCACCTGCAATCGCGGCACCAGAATTCGCCAAAATGAAGAAAGGCGTTGTGCTTATTAATTGTGCTCGCGGTGGTGTTGTAGCCGAGAAAGATTTATTAGAAGCCTTGAATAATGGAACTGTGCTCGCGGCTGGAATTGATGTGTTCGAAAATGAACCACCAACAGAAGCTCAAAGGGATTTGATTAATCACCCAAGAGTTTCTGTTACTCCACACATTGGCGCTTCAACAGTTGAAGCACAGGAACGAGTTGGTGTCGAAATTGCCCATAAAGTCGTTGAAGCCTTGAAAAAGTATCAATAATTTGGAGAGTCAAAATGCCGGTGTTCAGACCATTCAAAGCATACAGGCCTAAACCAGAATTCGCAGCAAAAGTCGCCGCCAAACCATACGATGTCCTCTCATCCGAAGAAGCAAGAGAAGAAGCAAAAGATAATCCATTATCATTCTTGCACGTCGGGAAACCCGAAATAGACCTCGACCCAACAATTGACCTCTATGACCCTCGGGTTTACGAAAAAGGCCGGGAAAACCTGATGAAATTAATTGACGATGGCGTCCTTGTGCAAGACCCCGAACCCTATTTTTATGTTTGGTCGCAAACTATGGGTAGCAGAACCCAAATCGGTTTAGTTGGGTGCGCTTCGGTAGAAGATTACTGGAACGATAAAATCAAAAAACATGAAAAAACACGAAAAGACAAGGAAGAAGACCGCTGTAATCACGTGCGATACACCAACGCCCACACAGGTCCAATTTTCCTTACCTATCGCGATAATCCTGAAATCAATAGCATCGTCGATAAGATTATAACAACAACACCCGTTTACGACTTTGTATCGGAAGATAACGTTCGCCAAAAGGTCTGGGTTATTAAAGATAACGAAACTATCAACAAAATTCAAGAAATTTTGAACGAAGTTGATTACTTTTATGTTGCGGATGGTCACCACCGCTCCGCCGCCGCTGCAATTGTTGGCAGAGAACGCCAACAGGCAAATCCCAACCATCGTGGCGATGAGGAATACAACTTTTTCCTTTCAGTGCTTTTTCCTGCAAGTCATCTGATGATAATGGACTACAATCGAGTTGTGAAAGACCTAAATGGAAATACCCAAGAGGAATTTTTGAATAAGATTTCAAAAATTTGTAATGTCGAAAAAGTTGGCAATCAATACAAACCTCAAAAGAAAGGCGAAATCGGAATGTATCTTCCTGGGGAGTGGTATCGACTGGAAATTAAACCTGAGTATCAATCTTCGACTGACCCCGTCGAGATTTTAGACATTTCAATACTTCAAAACCATATCCTTTCCCCAATATTAGGCATTGACGACCCTAGAACCTCGAAAAGAATTGACTTTGTTGGCGGAATTCGTGGGTTAGGCGAATTAGAACAAAGAGTAAATTCTGGCGAGATGGCAGTAGCATTTGCTATGTATCCCACTTCAATTCAAGAACTAATGGCTATTGCCGACGCTGGTAAAATTATGCCTCCCAAATCCACGTGGTTCGAGCCAAAACTCAAAGATGGCTTGTTTGTGCATTTCTTGGATTGAAACATTTTTGATTTAAGTTCTAGATTAATTTTTTAAAAATTCAGGGGCTATGTCGAAAACGATATAGCCCCTTTGTTTCATATCCATTAGTTGTTTAGAAAAATCTATACAAAATTTCAAGCCCCAATCTATTTATTAAACAAAGATTGAAACTAATTAATTACTTTAGCTTTATTATTTTTCTTGAACTACATGCGGGAAAATATTAAGTTCCTTAAAACTTTAAAAAAATTTTGTGTTTATATGAATTTTTAGTAATTTAGTAATTGAACTTGTTTATTTTGATGAAATGGTTATGAAATTTTCTACATTACACATTATCATCACGAATTTGGATAGTTCACAATGCTTTTCGCTCAAAACTTCGTTCTTTTATGTTTCTTATTTTTTAAATAATTTTACATTTTCTCAATCCAAAATGGGAGGTAAAATATGGATGCATTAACGCTTGCCCGATGGCAATTCGCCATTACAACAGTTTACCATTTCTTTTTCGTGCCTATCACATTGGGATTATCCATTGCCGTCGCGATAATGCAAACCGCTTACCATCGAACCGGTAAGGAAGTTTATCGAAAGATGACAAAATTTTGGGGCAAACTTTTTCTAATCAACTTCGCTATTGGGGTCGTAACTGGAATTGTTCTCGAATTTCAATTTGGTATGAATTGGTCGAACTATTCACAATTTATGGGCGATATTTTTGGTGCCCCACTTGCCATCGAAGCATTACTTGCTTTCTTTATGGAGTCAACTTTTCTCGGCGTTTGGATTTTTGGTTGGGATAGAATCCCAAAGAAGCTCCACCTTGCTTCTATCTGGTTGGTCGCAATCGGCTCTAACCTCTCTGCAATATGGATATTGGCTGCAAATTCCTTTATGCAACAGCCTGTTGGCTATGCAATTAGAAATGGACGTGCAGAAATGGTGGACTTTTTTGCTCTAATTACAAACGGACACCTCTGGGTGCAATTCCCACACGTTTTCTTTGGAGCAATGGCTACAACAGGATTTTTAATCCTTGCAATTAGCGCTTATCATCTTTTCAAAAAAGAAAAGCACGAGACGTTTATTAAATCATTTAAATTCGGAGCCGTATATGCTGTAATTGGAACACTTCTTGTTATCCTTGTTGGGCATACTCAGGCTCAATATATGATTAAAGTCCAACCAATGAAGATGGCAGCTGCCGAGGCACTTTGGGAAAGTGAAAACCCTGCTGCAATGTCGCTTTTTACCTTTGGGGATGAGAAAAACCGCCGCGATGTTTGGGCAATTAAAGTTCCAGGCTTGCTTAGCTTTCTTGCATACAACAAATTTGATGGTGAAGTAAAAGGCATAAAAAACCTCCAAGCCGAAGCTGAAGCTAAATATGGTCCTGGCGATTATGTTCCCCCCGTTGCAGTATCTTACTGGACATTTAGAATTATGGTTGGCGCCGGATTCTTAATGTTACTGATTTCTGTTATTAATCTTGTAAAAGCTTTCAAAGAAAAATTTGAATTCCGTCCTTTGTGGTATAAAGTAACATTTTGGTCATTCCTATTACCAGTAATAGCAAATACTACTGGCTGGATTTTCACCGAAATTGCTCGTCAACCTTGGACTGTTTTTGGACTATTCAGAACAGAACAGTCGGTCTCGCCAAATGTTTCCACTGGCTCGGTGCTATTTTCACTCATTGCTTATACCTTGATTTATGCTATTTTGATGATAATTATGATTGGGTTAATGATTAAATATGGAAAACGAAGCCCCGATGAAATAGAAAAAGAAGAAACTCTTTCGGAAATTCCAAATTCTGTTGTCAACAATTTATAGGAGGATAAAATGGATCTGAATACTATTTGGTTTATTTTGATTGCAGTTCTTTTCATTGGCTTTTTTGTGTTAGAAGGTTTCGATTATGGTGTCGGAATCCTGCTTCCTTTCCTCGGCAAAAACGATATCGAAAGAAGAGCAATAATTAACACCATTGGCCCCCACTGGGACGGGAATGAAGTTTGGATGATTACTGCTGGCGGCGCAATGTTCGCTGCATTCCCCAATTGGTACGCTACTTTGTTCAGCGGTTTCTACTTGGCATTGGTCATAATGCTTCTTGCTTTAATCCTTCGTGGGGTTGCTTTTGAATACCGAAGCAAGCGCGAAAGTCCCGTTTGGCGCAATCGTTGGGATTGGATGATATTCATTGGTAGTTTCGTCCCTGCCCTGCTCTGGGGAGTTGCAATTTCGAATATAATCCGTGGTGTTCCAATCGATGACAAAATGAATTATACTGGAACCTTCTTTACGCTGTTAAATCCTTATTCACTACTTGGAGGTATCACAGCACTTGCAATTTTCACTTTACACGGGGCTATTTTCCTGTCGCTTAAACTCGCTGATGAGTTGTTGGAGAGAGCAAGAAAAACAGCAAGGCAGTTGTGGCTTCCCACAGTTATCCTTCTATTTGCCTACATAATTTTCGGGTATTTCGATACCGATATGTTTACAAAGCTCGGTGTAAATCCAGGCGTTATTCCAATTTTGGGCGGCATATCGATTTTAACAGTTGGATGGCTGTTGAAAATTAAACGCGAAGGCTGGGCTTTCTTAATGACTGCACTAACGATTGCTTTTTCCACAATAACAATTTTTATGGGTCTTTATCCTCGTGTAATGGTGTCTTCAACAAATCCGGATTGGAGCCTGACAATATATAATGCATCTTCGAGCCCCTACACTTTAAAAACAATGACAATCATTGCAATAATATTCGTCCCAATAGTGCTTGCCTATCAAGCTTGGAGCTATTGGGTCTTTCGCAAAAGGATTTCAACAAAATCTCGTATGGAGTATTAACTTAGAATTTGGAATCTATTAGGGTTTGTTCAAAATCATTTTTGCCTGAGATTTAAGGTGTGGTGTTTTTGCTTTAATCAATTGCTATGCTAATAAGCAAAGAGTTATTCTTTTTTGTTCGTTCAAAAAAATTTGTTCTGCTTGGATTGATATCTGCCTCTATAACTATTAGTCAGGCTTTCATACTAAGTCGCACCATATCAAAAGTTTTCCTAGAACGAAATGTTTTGTCAGATATTCAAACTTTAATATACATATTTATAATTTTTTCTCTCATCAAACCATTAATAAATTTTCTTCAAAACACTCTTTCCCACTCGTTTGCAAGTAAAATTAAAAGCAACATTCGGACGAGTTTGCTTAACCAAATTCCATCGGCTTTGCTTCTACAAGAACGAACTGGTTCCGCTATAAATACTTTCCTGACGGGGGTAGATAAGTTGGAAAATTACTTTGCAAAATTTTTGCCACAACTCTTTCTTGCTATACTTATCCCTTTGTTCATTCTGATACTGGTTTTTCCAATTGATTTTATTACAGGAATTGTATTTACTTTTACAGCACCAATCATCCCCTTTTTTATGTTTTTAATTGGCTCAATTGCCGAGAAATTGAGCCAAAAACAATGGAAATCCTTAAAATTACTTAGTGCTTATTATTTTGATGTCATACAAGGACTTCCAACAATTAAGCTTTTCAACCGTTCCAAAGAAGTTTTAAGAAAAATTGAAGAAATCACAAACATATTCCGAATAAAAACTCTAAGTGTTCTCAAAATCGCCTTCATCTCTGCAATGGTAATGGAACTGACCGCAACAATAAGCATTGCCATTGTCGCTGTGGCAATTGGTTTGAGGTTACTAAGCGGGAATTTTAATTTTGCAGAAGCCCTTTTCATTCTAATCATCGCTCCGGAATTTTACTTACCTATGCGCCAACTTGGAATAAGTTACCATTCCGCACTCGACGGAATTTCTGCTTGCGATAGCATCAAAGAATTACTTGCTTCTTCCAATCGAAATAATATCAATAATAATAACGAAAAAATCGAAAATCTAACTTCAAGAGAAATTGGTTTATTTATTAAAAATCAAAGTCCTAACAATTTTAATTCAAGTGAAATTTCATTTAAAGATTCAAAAAATTGGATTAAGTCATACTTAGAAACTGCTCCAATCTTTTTCGAAAATGTAACTTTTGCTTACAACGAACGAAATATTAAAGCATTGGACTCAATTTCATTTAAAATCGAACCTAAAAAAATAACAGCAATTGTCGGCGAAACTGGTGCAGGCAAATCAACTTTGATGAATTTGCTTTTAAAATTCTTTGAACCAACAGAAGGGACTATTAAAGCTGGTGAATTTAATCTTGAAGACATAAACGAAATCGAGTGGAGACAAAACATAGCTTGGATACCTCAAAATCCCCACTTATTCAACAAAACAATTTTAGAGAACATCAAAATAGCCAAGCCCGAAGCAAGCTTCGAAGAAGTAGTTGAATCCGCTCGACGAGCAAGAATTCATAATTTTATTGCATCACTACCAAACGGCTACTATTCATTTCCCGGCGAAGGGTCTTCGAAAATAAGTGGCGGCGAAGCCCAAAGAATTGCCATTGCTCGTGCTTATTTAAAAGACGCCCCTTTGCTTTTGGTTGACGAACCAACAGCAAATATCGACCCAATTACGGAAGAAGAAATTATCCTCGACTTTTTCAACTTGTTTCGCGACCGAACAGTCCTCATTATTGCTCACCGAATGGACACAATCCGCAAAGCGGACAGAATCGTGCTTCTCCAAAATGGAAGAATTGCAGGCATTGGCTCTCACGACGAACTTTTAAAAACTTCCGATTACTATAAAAAAATCTTTAAAGAACAAGATGAAAAACAAAGCCCAAATATTCAATAAATTACTTAAACTCACTCTCGATTATAAATTTGCAATGCTCACCGCAACTTTGATGGCATTTCTTGCTGTTGGGAGCGGCATTGGCTTGATGATGACCTCCTCGTTTATCATTGCAAGCGCTGCACTCCAAACCCCAATTTTTAAGTTGCAAGTTGCAATTGTCGGTGTTAGATTTTTTGGTATTGCTCGTGGAATTTTTAGGTATCTGGAACGATATTTTTCCCATAACATCACTTTCAAACTGCTTGCAAAATTTCGTATTTGGTTTTTCCAAAGTCTTGAACCTTTAATTCCTTCGAAAAAATTCGATTTAACAAGTGGAGACTTGCTTTCCCGTGCTACCGAGGATGTCGAAAGCCTCGAACATTTTTATGTCCGAGTTATTTCTCCACCTTTGGTCTTTCTTGGAATCTCTTTGCTTATGTTCATACTTCTTGGAATTTTCGATATTCGGTATTCTTTTATTTTCTCAATCCTTTTCGTTGGCTCTGGAATTGGAATACCAATTTTAACATTGATTTTAAGCCGAAAAATAGGTATCGAACTTGTCAATTTAAAAGCAATAATCGAAGAAACAACGGTTGACTATTTTCAAGGCATTAAAGAACTTTTGGTTTACGATTTATATGAGAACTGGAAAAAAGAAATTCTATCGCTACAAAACCAAATTTTGGCTTTGGAATCCAAAATGAATAAAATTCAATCCTTAAACGAAATTTTGGCTGGCTTGTTTATGAATTTAACAGTTGCGGTTTTGCTTTTCGTCGCTATTCCTGATGTTAACACTGGTAAACTAAACGGAATTTATCTTTCTGTAATAACAATTGGCATAATGGCTTCCTTTGAAATAATCTCACAGATGCCTCTTGCTTTTCAATATCTTAGCAAAAGTTTTGAATCGGCAAAAAGACTTTACGACATTCTGGAGTTACCTTACGCTGAACCCAAAAAAGCAGTTTCGCCAAATATTATCAATAACAATTTTTACAACTTAAAAGTCCATAATCTAAATTTTTCCTACGATGGAATTAGAAATACACTTTCGAACATAAATTTCGAATTGAAAGAAAGAGAGAAATTAGCTATTGTTGGTACAAGCGGTGCGGGAAAATCAACACTTGCAAATATTCTTGCTGGATTGCTTCCCCCAGATTCAGGAGAAATTCTTATTGGCAATACTTCATATTATGACTTAGCACCAGAACAAATAAGACAAATTATCTCTTTGGTACCACAAAAAGTTCACCTTTTTGCTGGAACAATCAGAGAAAATTTATTATTTGCAAAACCCGACGCCACCGAGGGAGAAATTTTAGAAGCATTACAAATGTCTCAGCTTCAGAGTTTCATCGAACGCCTACCGAAAAAGCTCGACACATACATCGCCGAACTTGGCAACAATCTTAGTGGGGGCGAGATTAAACGAATTGGGATAGCCCGAGCTTTGCTTCGTAACACTCCTATCATTATTTTCGACGAGGTAACTTCGCATCTCGACCCATTTACAGAATCTGCTATTTTAGATTCGATACTCAAAATCTCAAAAGAAAAAAGCATAATCTATATTACACATAGGTTGACAAGAATGGATATTTTCAACCATATTATTGTCATCCAAAATGGTCAGATTGTTGAACAAGGGAAACATTCGGAACTAATAAAACATGGATTTTACTATTCAAAACTTTTCTATTCTTTTGCAAAGAGATTAGAATAAAACTTTTAAAGTATTTTAAGTATTTTTCACCAAAGCTTCCAATAATATTAATGGGCAATTAAGCCACCATAGAAGCCAGGGATTGAAACAACGATGAAAATAATAAATCCGATAATTAAATGGTACTTGTGAAGCTTGGAATTGAAAAGGAATGCTGTCCAAAGCAACGAAAGTGTAGCTGTTGCATATCCAAACTTTTCGTGTATTTCAACTAAATATTCCTTTGGCGTGTTTTCGAATGCTTCCTCTTGGAATTTCCCCGTTACAATTGCCAAAATTGATGTAAAAAATGCAATTGGAACCAATAATTTAACCCGAAATATGCAATTAAAAGATTTAATTTTTTGTAATTTTAACAAAAATAATAGGTTGCAGGGATGAAAGAATTAACTAAAAAAGTTGAGCAGTTAGAGTATGAGTTTACAGATAAACAGGTAA